>Ga0163210_1000109_pt1 | contig 28295 bp, 25 predicted proteins | sample Kivu_220m_FD_113536 | JGI IMG/M metagenome (GOLD analysis project Ga0163210, IMG submission 113536) | Freshwater microbial communities from Lake Kivu, Western Province, Rwanda to study Microbial Dark Matter (Phase II) - Kivu_220m | ecosystem: Environmental > Aquatic > Freshwater > Lake ...
CGTATATACAAGCTAAGAAAATGTATGGTATACATTACTTTTGCGGTAATCCTGATAAGAAGTGGGAGTTATTAAAAAGAACAGGTGCTGACGGGCTGGTTCTTGAAGAAAGCAAAAAAGGTTTTATAAATGATATTGAAGAAATTACAGATATTATAGATAAAAAAATGACTTTATTTGGCAACCTTGACCCTGTAAACATACTTGAAAAAGGAACAATCCCGGAACTTAAATCAGAAATATCAAGACAGATGAAAGCAGCCAGGAAAAATAATGGAAAATTTATTATGAGCACAGGCAGTCCTGTTACTCCACAGACACCCCTGTCAAGGGTTAATGAATATATAGAAATATCCAGAAGTCTGGGAAAAATATAAAAAACGCTTTTCAGTAATAAAAACTCTTAATATCATAATTTTAATGAAAGAGGTAAGTATGAAAATAATGGATTTAACTGCGCCACTGTCACTTAATATGTATGAAAAACAACCCCCTGCAAAAATTGAAGAGGAAGTAGTTCCAATGCTTATTGAAGAAAAAGACTATAGCGCCAATATTTATAACCTGGAAATGGGTTCAATGGCAGGCACATATATTGATTTTCCGGGACACATTAGGGAAACATTTGAAGGAACTGATGCCCAAAACTGTCCGGTGGAAAAACTTTATCGTGTTAACGCTTCAGTAATACACCTTGAACATAGTGATGGCCACGGCGCCGTCAGTGCTTATGAGCTTGAATCTGCATTTGGCGGTAATGTAAAAACCCCGGCACTTGTCATAAATGCACTGGGAAAGATTAGGTTTGACGGAATAAAATTCAGAAGTGTTTATCTTGACAGAAGTGCCGTTGAATGGATAATTAATTCCGGTATACATATAATTGTATCTGATATTTATGAAAGCCAGAAAGTCCATGGAGTGTTCAGGGATTTCTTTTCAAACGGTATTTTTGCCGTATGCTGCCCAATAAACATGCACCTTATTAATGCTTCTGTATGCAAGTTGACAGTTGTGCCGATTCCATTTCCCGGTGCAACACAGGTGCCATGCAGGGTGATTGCTGAATGGGACTAGTTGAGCTTGTAGGTTATAGATAAAATAGCAGCGTACTTAAATAGCTTTGTTTATATAAGTAAAGAACAATAATAATTTTTCAAGCTCTATAGTAAATTATTGTGCGGCTTATTCATTATGATTTGACTACAGTTTTAAACTTTCTTCAAATATTGTTCGCGGATTATCCACAGTCATTGCTTTTATCTGGTTTTCAGTAATTCCAGCTTCAATCATCCTGGGAATTACGGTTTTAGATATAAATGTGAAGTCTATTAATTTTCCATCGTTGTCATAAGCTTCTGTAAACCAGGTCTTTCTTTTTGGATCCCACTTGTTTTTGCCATCATCACTGTAAAGAACAAGATCATGGGATAGCAATATTTTAGTTTCCCATCCCAGGTCGCATAATTTTTTTATCGTAGCAATCCTGTTTTTAAGCGAATTGAATTGTAAAATCCCAAACCTGTCCATACCAATATAGCTGCATCTTTTAAGAATTCTTTCAAGGTATCCTATATCATTGCTGTCACCGCAATGCCCTATAATAACATTTTTCAAATTAACACCATTTTCTTCAAAAACGTCCTGCTGTAAAATGCCTGATTGATGAATTGCCTGGGTATGAGTTGAAATAGGCGCCCCTGTACGAAGATGGGCTTTGGCACAAACATCCAATAAGATTTTATTCATTGCTGTAATGTTTTTATCATGAGTTGCGCATTTTATTATAGCAGCTTTTATGCTTGTACCCTGAATGCCCTTTTCAATATCATTAACTAACAATCTTATTATCTCATCCTCCGCTTTGCCAAACATCCATGGCATCTCCCTAAAAAATCCTGTAGATGCTATTACCTGTATTCCTGCTTTTTTTGCCACCTCATATATAATATTAATATCCCTGCCAAGATCAATTGGAGTAACATCAACTATTGTATCCACTCCTGATTTTTTTGCCTCTATAAGAGCTTCGGGCGCACTGGCAATAAATATATCTTTGTCAAACCAGCTGGGATATGATTGTCTTAAAGTCCAATTACATGCCAGTATATGATCATGCATCAAAGTAAAGCCGAGTTCCTTTGTATCTATTGGGCCCAAAACTCCATTTATAATCGCCATTTTAAGCAGCCTCCTTGATTAATCATTAATTAATATTTTTATAGTGAAGTTTACTCCCGGATAATTGCTACCTCAATCCTCCATAAAATTCACTGTCATGCCTGCAGAAAAGGTCATAAAACGCTATGGGATAAGGATGTAAAAGTTCGCTTGCATTTTTTAACTTCTCAAACTCAGTATCTGTTAACTTGAGATTGACAGAATTGAAAGTCTCTGTATACTGCTCAACTTTTGAACCGCCCAAAAGAACCACATCACAATTGCCCGACTGGAGGAGCCATCTGATTGCAACATTTGAAATACTGCTATTATATTTTTTAGCGATGCTGCCCAGTATATCAAGTACGTTCCAGTTTCTATCACTGGACAGGATTTTAAAAGAGCTCATTTCATTGTCCTTAAAATATTTAAACCTTGATTTTGGGTCAGGCTTTGTATCCAGGCGTTTATATTTGCCTGTTAAATATCCCTGGGCAAGGGCTCCCCATGCTATTATTGAAACCTTCTGGTCTTTGCATGCAGGTATAATCGAGTTTTCTGATACTCTGTCTGCAAGTGTATACCATATCTGGTTTGAGATAATGGGGGTCAGTCCAAATTGTCTTGCATAATCATTTGCTTTGACAATATGCCATCCGTCCCAATTGCTGACACCTATATACCTTATTTTGCCTGCCCTCACAAAATCATTAAGGACCCTCAATGTTTCCTCCACAGGCGTATAGAAATCCCACATATGGCACTGGTAAAGGTCAATATATTCCGTGTCAAGCCTTTTTAAGCTAGCTTCAATATTTTTTGAAAGATAACTGCGTGAAAGACCCACAGAATTTGGCCAAACTTCATCATCCATAAGCAGGTAACCTTTGGAGGCTATTACAAAACGGTCTCTTTTGCCTTTTACAGATTTTCCAACAGCTCTTTCAGAGGTACCAGCCATTTTTGTATTATTTTCTTTCAGGCCTCCTCCATACATATTTGAGGTATCTATCAGGTTGCCTCCAATGTCCTGAAAAGAATCAACAAGATAACGGCAAGCCTTATCATCAAACCCGGTCCCGAATGGCATGGCACCCAGTCCAATCCTGGAGACCTGGAGACCGGAATATCCTAAATTACAGTATTGCATGTTCATCCTCCCATATTATCTCAAAATTAAATTTGCATCCAAAACCAACAGTCCTTCCATGTGAACTTTTACAGGGTTCAAATCCAGCTGCAGAATCTCAGGATTTGCTACCAGCATCCTTGAAACATTAATAAGTGCTTTTCTTATTCCATCTAAATCAACTGCTATATTGCCCCTTGCACCAGTCAATACTGGGAAACATTTAATTTCTTTTATCATTTCATCTGCATCTGTTTCATCTATTGGACAAACCCTGAATGATACATCTCTTAATATTTCAACAAATATTCCACCCATGCCAAACATGATCACTGGTCCAAAAACAGGGTCGGTGAGCCCTCCTATAATAATTTCAATACCGTCTTCCTTATCCATCTTGCTGACCAGCATGCCTGCAATATCAGCATTATTATCAAATCTTTTTGCATTTTCCATTATTTCATTGAATGCTTTTTCTATATCGTTTTTCCCGTTGATATCAAGTTTTACACAGCCTGTATCTGATTTATGGATTATATCCTTAGATACTATTTTCATGGATACCGGAAAGCCTATTTTTTGCGCAAATGCTACAGCTTCATTTTTATCTTTAACCATTTTTTCCAGGGGGTGAGGTATGTCATATTTACTTAGAATTTGTTTTGCAAATGGTTCAAGTACCACCTTTACAGCGACATTATCGGTTTTAAAGTATTTCGACTTGCCGTAAATATTTATATCGCTGGAAAAACTTCTTCCTGTCATTTTCAATTTAAATTCATTTGCTCTTACCAGGGCTGCCATGGCATTAACAGCATCGTGATGGTCTATAAATAATGGCACATTATTATCTTCCAGGATCTTAAAAGTACTTCCTTTTTTAATGGCAAAACATGAATATATAATTAAAGGTTTTGGAGTTTTTGAAATCAATCTGCACATTCTTTTTACTATCTCTTCTTCTTTTTGCAACTGTGCAGGGTTTATATTAAAAAATCCGCCAAATCCTCCAACTACTAACAACCCGTCAACTGCCTTGTCTGAAAGAATTACTTCACTTGCCTGGACTACTGATTCCCATCCCGCCAAATCAACAGGATTTGCAGTTGAGCCGTGCGGAGGTATGAAACTTTTTAAAACTTTTTGTGTTCCGGATGACAGTTCCAGCACTGAAAGATTTTTTTTGACACAAGCATCACTTGTTATTGCAAGATCCCCTCCACCTTCTGAAATAATACTAACTCTATTGCCAGCAGCTTTTTTCTTCTGGTCAAGTGCAAGAAGTACGGATATGAGCTCGAGAATACTATCAACCTGTATTGCGCCACTTTGCCTAAACGCAGATGTGTAGACTATATCATCCCCGGCAATGGCACCGGTGTGGCTGGAAATAATCTTTGCGCTTCTTTCAGTGCGTCCACCTTTTAATACAACGACAGGCTTGACTTTTACAGCTTCCCTGACTTCTTCAATAAATTTCCTGCCATCGCGCAAACCTTCAATATGAAGTGCTATAACACTTGTATTTTTATCCTCTCGTAAATAACCTATAAGATCATGAAATTCAAGGTCAGACTGGTTACCAAGGTCTATAACATAACTGAAACCCAGGCCTCTTTCCCTGCCCGGGAAAGTAATAGATTGCGATATATTACCGCTTTGTGTTATTAATGCAACATCACCTTTCTTTATAAAACCTGATTGAATAATATTTAAATCAGCAGCTGCACTATAATAGCCCAGAGTATTTGGTCCAATTATCCTGATACCCTTTTCCTTAGCCTTTTTAACTATCTCATCCTGGTATTTTTTACCTTTACTATCCTGTTCTGCAAAACCCCCGGTTATAATCAATATGCCTTTTACACCTTTTTTTATACATTGCTCAATAGATAAACTGGCATTTTCTTTCGGAACCATAAGTACCGCAACGTCCACTTCATCATGGATATCAAGAATAGTCGGGAAGCATTTTAAATCAAGAATATAATCAGCATTAGGATTAACCAGATAGAGTTTACCTTTATAACCGCACTCCTTTGTAATGGAGACTATCTCATAACTAAAACTGGATTTATTTCTTGAAATACCAATTACTGCTACCGACCTTGGATTTAATATATAATGTAGATTATCTTTCAAATTTTTCTCCATTTGCTAAAAGTTGATTATTCTTAAACATGATTTATTGTTACAAAATTCAAAAACTATACTGGTTCAAATTTAGGTATGCTTATTTCATCAGTTACATCTTCAAAAACAACCTTAACCCTCATGCCTATTTTTACTTTAAAAGGGTCTATGTTGATAACATTTGATATCATCCTAACGCCCTCGTCAAGATCTATAATTGAATAAATATAAGGAACATCCGGTTCAAAACTTTTATGTGCTATCTGGTAATGAATTATTGTATAGCTGTAAACAGTCCCAAAACCATTTGCTCTAAACCATTCAATATCATCTGAGAGACACTTATGACAAAAAATCCTTGGAAAATACATTATTTGTCCGCAGGTTTTACATCTCTGAAGGATAAGCTCATGTCTTTTTGCAGCTTCCCAATACTGCTTAGTTTCAGGCAGGATTTCCGGCAATGGGTTTTTATATTCATTTTCCAGGATCATAATTATATTCTCCTTGTTTCTAGGGTATTTCGTTTCCAAAAATAAGCGTGCACTCATTTGCCATAGAACCGCCGTTTCCGTTAACCAGGCCAAACTTTGCATCTTTTACCTGAAGCTGTCCAGCTCTTCCCATCAACTGTCTTGCTGCCTCAACAGTATGCATAAAATGACATGCGCCGTATGGCTGACCCCTTCCTAATTGCCCTCCATCAGTATTTAACGGCAAGGTCCCTTTATATGTAATGTCTGTTTTTTCCACAAACTCTGCACCTTGCCCTTTTTCACAGCATCCAATGTCTTCAAGAGAGATAATTACAGTAATAGTAAAACAGTCATATAGCTGGACAAAGTCCATATCATTTATTGTAAGATCCGACATGTCAAATGCCTGTTTTGCTGCTTTTTTAACTGGTGATGTCGTAATAGAAGGATTACTGCCATATGCAGGCGTCCACATTCCTCTATCAAAAGCCTGCCCGCCGCCAAGCAAGTAAACAGGTTTATTTTTTAAGATCTTTGCCTGTTTTGATGAAGCTAGAATAAGAGCGCTGCCGCCAGTGCAGGGCATAACAATTTCAAATAAATGCATTGGATCACAAATTATTCTTGAATCCAGTACATCTTTAACTGTTACAAGATTTTTTAAAAGAGCATTTGGAAACTTTGAGGCATGATAACGCGCATTAACAACAACACTGGCAAATTGCTCCTCTGTAGCATTAAATTCATACTTATATCTTTGCTTGATTAAAGCATAAGCTGAATTATCTATCATGGGACCGTAAATTGTGTCAAAATCACGTTCAAAATCTACAGCATTTTCCAGCCCATATTCATATGCCTGTTTGGCATCCATAACAGATCCGCCAACCAGTAAAACATTATTACACAGTCCCGAATTTATCGCTGCTGCTGCATATAAAATGCCGGCATTTCCTGAAGCTCCTCCAAAATAAAGATTATCCAAAAACCTGGGATAAAGCTGAAGATATTCTGCAAGATCCATTGTCCAGCTTGATTTCTGGTCAAGAGGGCATATTGATATTAAACCGTCAATATCACTTTTATTTAGCCCTGAATCCTCAATTGCAAGTCTTGCTGCATTGCATTGCTCTGTATAATTAGACCTATTTGCAGAATTATTGGATTTTGCAAACTGAGTCTCTCCATAACCAATTATAGCGCATTTACCCTTTATGCTCATATTGACTTACTCCTCCAAGTATTTTTAACTGTCCTGAATCATTACAGCCTTAATAACCGGTTCAGAACCTTCAATTATTGAATGAAAAATACCTTCAGAATCTTTAATTTTAAACTTATGAGTTATTAATTCTTTCGCCGGTATGAGACCTTTTTTTAAAAGTTGAATTGAGACATTGAAATTAATAGCAGGTTCAGCAAAAAAAGGTCGAAGAGAAATTTTATGGAAAATCAAATTATTTATATCTATATTTACTGTGCTTTTACCGCCAAAATGAAGACCGTAAAATGTTATGATGCCACCATAACCAATTATTTTTAATGCATCATAAATACTTTCTGGCGGTGAGCTAACTATCACCCGGTCTACTCCATCAGGAAATTTCTTTTTAATGACTTTTTCGATATCTTCTTTACCGGAATCAATTATCAGGTCTATGCCCATTTTATCTGCAAGCTCAACCCTTGCCTTACCCAGTTTACTACCAGTGTTTATTTCAGACACAGCAACAAACCCGGCACCACGAATCTTTGCAATTTTTGCAGACATCAGGCCCAGGGGTCCGCAACCAAGTACAACAACACTTCCATTAAAAGGTATTTCGGCATTTAAGACAGAATTCAGGGACACTGACAATGGTTCCGTAAGGCATGCTTCATGATAACTTACTCCATCAAATTTTATAAGACTATTATATCTTAAACACATATACTTGCCCATTCCAGGCTGGTTATTCATATTATACATATTTATGCATTTGTCCGGCCTGCCATTTTTACAATTAACACATACTCCACACATTGAACAGTCCTCAACAATAACTTTATCACCTGGCTCTACATTCTTTACACCTTTGCCGACTTCTATCACTTCTCCAGCTATTTCATGCCCTAAAGGCATAGCCTGGTTTGTCCATTGTTTTAGAAAATTAATATCTGTTCCGCAGACCCCGCATGCATGTACTTTGACAATAACATCATTAAAATCGGGCTGTTTGATATCAATTGTTCTTGTTTGTACTTCAATATATTTTTTACCATATAAACCTTTACTTTTCATAAAAACCTTCTTTAATCTTTATTTTTATCCCCTGGTAAATTATATGTTTTAAAAACTTAAAAATATAAAAATTATTCTTAATGATGTAATGCTTAGTTTTCACATATATGCCACCTGAAAATCGGATCTATCCTGCTTCATGGACCACTTTGCCTCCTGCTATAGTTAAACATATATTAAAATCCCTATCCATTACTACTAAATTAGCTCTTTTGCCCTCTTCAATACTTCCAATCTCCTTATCAATTTTCAATAACCTTGCCGGGTTAATGGTGACAGTTTTTATAGCGTCATTAAAACTTATGCCTGTATGCTTGATAAGGTTTTTTACCGCATTTCTTAATTTTAATATGCTTCCACTAAGCATCCGGGACTGATTTAAAAATAGTACATCATCAGTCTCCCTTAATGTGTAGCTTCTTCCGTCAGGCAATTCATACACCCCGCCTTTTAAACCTGCACTCTTCATGCTGTCTGTAATCAATATGATTTTGTCTAAAGGCTTACATTTAATAAGGGTCCTTAATAATACAGGGTGCACATGCACTCCATTTTTATCAGCAATAACCTCTGCATATATTCCCGCATCCTCCAGCAGTAAATCCGATGCTTTGATTTCCCTTACTCCGCATATTTTCTCTTTAGGGTATTTTTTAAATAGGCCCTGAGGATAACCATAAGCATTAAACAAATGTGTGGCCATAGATGCACCTGACTTTATTGCATTAATGGTCTCTTTAATTGAAGCATCAGTATGGCCGATTGATGCCACTATATTTCTTTTAACCAATTCCTTAATTAAGTCTATGGAACCATTCAGTTCTGGAGCTATAGTCATAACCCTGATAAAACCACCGCCAGTTTTAATAAATCCAGTATAATCATCTTTTTTTGGCTCAATACATAGACTTGACAGTTGTGATCCAAATCTTGGATTTAAATAGGGTCCTTCCATGTTGATGCCCACCATACCTTCTAAAGCATTATGCCTGCGTATATAGCCGGCGAGATTATTCAAGCACTTTTGAATATCTTTTATTGGCATCGTTAACAATGTTGGGAGGAATGACGTGACTCCATTTTTATAATTATAATCAACCCATTTTTCTAAATCTTTACTGAAAAAATCCACCCCAGCTGCTCCATGGCTATGTATATCTATAAATCCCGGCAGCAAATATTTTCCAGTATAATCATACACTTTTATATTATTTCCTGATTTAGCCTTTTCAAGCTTATCAAAGTTATTTTCAACCAGCTGTATTCTGCCTTTTGTTATGAATACATTTTTTGACTTCACTGTTTGAAAGGGAGTAACTATATCAGCATTTTTTATTAGTATATCCTGCATAATTTTAATCCTGTTATTTACGTGTAACAGTATTGTATATTTAATTTTTCAATATGACCTGTTTAATTAAGCCAGTATTATTTTTAAGGATTGTAAAGAATGATTCTATTTTACTTAGTTAACTTAATTAAGTATCTATTTAAGCATATTACCACTCAAAAATATTCCTGTCAATAATCCGATTATTTAATCTGTATTTGCAGTTAATGACCCTGCTAATTATGGCAATATCGGTTTTATTCCCATAATCATACAAAAATCGATTAATTCATTGTACAAATTACTTCCATATCCCAGACATGCGTATTCATTATTCCAGTTTTCAAGCAGTTTATTAATATCGCAATGAACCTTTATAAAAGCATGCGGCCAAAAAGGTATACCGCATTCTTCTTTTCTCTTTTTAATTTCCTCTTCAGAGGGTTCAAAAACAGTGCATCTTGTGATAATCATTTCAAAATTTCCATTATTTCTTCCCAGCCTGGCCAGCACTCCTTCTCCGGGTTTGCATACAAGATTGACTGACAAACCACCAGCTTTCCCTTCTGTTGGTATACCATGTGCTGCAAAACTTGCTTTTTCAAGGCTGCCTGCTAATGACGGTGGCACTGCGCCATCACCTATTATTTTTACCTCATTATTTTCCTTATTTATATGCTGTATATCACCGTAGTATACTTTCTCTTTGCTTAATTTCATCAAAAGGATTACAGTCATAAGAGTATTAAAATCTGATAGTGTTGATGTTGGAATTCCGTCCTCCAGCATCATACTTTGCATAAAGCAAGTTGCTGCAAAATCATCAGCCAGTCCCGGAAATGATTGTATTGTATAAAAATCAAATTCCTCTTCCTCAATTATTTCTTTAAGGGCAATATATAGTCTAATTGATTTTTCTGAAATACTGTTAATATCCGGGACGCTATTTAACAGCTCTTTGAGCCTTGGGATTAACGCTGTTATTTTGTGCTCATCTATTTTTTTTGCCCTCTCTATCAATTGAGTTGTATCCCTTGAATCAATATCTATTCCAAATACTCTCATCCATTGTGAAGGATCTGCTACTCCGCAGGTCTGGCCCATTCCTCTCCCTCCAAAAACGCCAGCTGTAGTCATATTGAGGTAATTTTTTAAATGCGCAGCCCTGCAATAACTTAAAATGGAGCCAACATCTTCTTTACTGTTTGCAGCACCGTATACAAATTTGTGTTTTATGCCTATTTCTTTTAAGGCAGCGGTCAAAACAAAACCACCCACAGGGCGCCAACCCTGGGAGCCGGGATGAGTCCAGATAATTATAGGTTTACCCGTATAAGCATAGTCTCTTATTGCACCAATGAGATTTCCGGCCCATACCCAAGTACCGGAAAAAAGAATAACACAGTCAATGCTTTCATCTGATTTCATTTTACTGAAGGCTTCTCTAGCTTCATGCTTATTTGCTATAATAATATTATGATCAACAATTTTTATTCCGGCATTTTTTAGTGCTTCTTTTGAACTATTTATTAGATTTTCATCAACAAATGGTGTGCCCATTGGATCTTTAAGACCATCCTTATGAACACCATAAACAATAAAACCTGCTTTTGGCATTATCATTTTTGGTTCCTTTCTCTTATATTTAAAATAATTTATTTACTATATTGCATTACTATGTATTAAAAATATCAATTTATTAGTAATCAGCTCAGCCTTATATATGTTTTATTGAAAATGCAAACTTCTATTTTTACAGGTCTTACGTTAAAATTATACTTTAATAATAGGTATTTTAAATTTTTAATTAATAAATGCCAAATACTGAAAAGGACATATTAGTAAAGTATATTGATAAGCATAAAGATTGGCTGATTGAAAACATATTCAATGTTGTTTCCCAGAATACAATTAATCTTCCGCCTTATGGAAATGAGAATAATGGGCAGAAAATAATCGAAAATATTTTCAACCAGCTTGGCCTCGAAATAGATAGATTCTCTCCAGACAATATCCCCGGATTTAAAGATAAACCTTTTTTCCTGAAAGGAAGAAAATATAAAGATAGGGAAAATGTGATTGGAATGGCAGGTCAGAACAAAGGTTTTACACTAATTTTTAACGGACACATGGACACAGTACCTTCAAATAATTTAAACTGGACTTTGACCGGACCATTCGAACCAAGACTGATCGAAGATAAAATATATGGATTGGGCGCCTGTGACATGAAAGCAGGATTAATTACTGCTATTTTTGCACTTAAAACAATAATGGACCTTGGTTTTAAAATCAGAGGCAGGGTTATAATACAAAGTGTAGTTGATGAAGAGTTTGGCGGTGCAAATGGTAGTCTTGCATGCATATCAAGAGGTTACTGTGGTGACCTTGCCATTATACCGGAACCTACTTCAATGGACATATGCGTTAGCAATGTTTGCAGTAAGGTTATTGTTTTAGAAGTAATTGGTGAAGAGGGGTTAAATTATTTTCAAAAAAATTTTCGCGACAGCAACCCGATTCTTCTTATGTCAAAAGTAATACTGGCATTAAAAGATTATGAAGGATATCTTAATTCTCTTAAAAAAAATTATCCGGTTTATAAAAAGATTCCCAAGCCTTTTAATTTTCAGTTTTCCGATATAATCGCGGGAGAGATAGGCCCTCAAAAAGTTTTAAAATCGCCGGGGCAATGCCTTGCAAGAATATACGCTATTGATTATCCGGATATAAACAGCAAAGAGTTTGATTACCGGCTGATATCGTTTTTAAAAAAATACCCTGATATTAAAAAAGCCATTAATAATGAAGTCCTTCAAATTCATGACTGCAGCAGGTTTATTGAGGGTGGAGAAATAAATTTAACAGATAATAATATTAAAAGAATTATTCTTAATATAAAAAAGAATGCAAAAAACATTTCCGGCAGAAATCTTAAAATTAGCGCTGCCCTTGGAGGAACAGACTTTTTTGCATTTAATAATTATGGCAATACACCCTGTATAGTCCTGGGCCCAAGCGGGGGAAACCTGCATTCTGCTGATGAGTTTGTTAAATTGGATGACATAATGGATCTGTCCAAAATATTTGCATCATTAATTTATGATTTATGTTGTTAAGAATATTAAACTTAATTTCTGTCAATTCATAAAAAATCATAATTATTTACTGACTACCTTAACTAACATTGTAGCTACCCCTATTTGCAACAAATCATGAATTAAACGTTCTTTGACTGCTGTAAGCGCACCACCTGTTAAACCAAGGGGAACCCCCGGTGCGGCAATAAATGTATCCGGCATTATATGATTTAAATGTATTAAATTCCTGGCAGGTGTTGCATCAAAAAAAATTTTATACCTTTTCAGCGCTTCTTCAAGTTTTTTCTCCACACATATTTCATATTTTTTAAAAAGTGCCATCATTTTATGCCAATCAGGATCAACTACTGCAACTTTTGCTCCCAATTTTTTTAGTGACAGGACTGCATTCCAGCCGACTCGCCCGGCTCCGCCAATAACTAAAACTTCCTTGCCATTCAATCCTTTTACCATTGCGTTCAGGGCAGATACATATCCACTGGCTGTTGCTTCAGTATTGTCAACTGATTTCTTTAAAGAAAAATTTAAGGCAATAAACTTTTTATCGTCAGCCAAAAAAGCAATATTGCAGTCCTGTTCTATACTTTCAGCAATTCCGGCAACATCACTACTATCTGTTATAAAAACGTTTGCCCCCATATATGCCAGCATACCCTGGACTGCCTCTGCAAAGTTTTCTATTATTCCCTGCCCTGCAGTTATGCGTATTACTGCAATTTTATTTGAGCCAATAGCCTGATTTACTTTTCTTTCACTTGCTGTGGCAGATTTCATTGCAATATCTTTAAGCGATAAACCGGTTTTTAAAACCAGTTCTTCATTGTATTCCTGGAGTTTGTCTGTTAATCCAGTTACATCTTCTTTAGTCAATCGTCCTTCAGTCATATTCCTCCTATATCGGCAGTTTTATGAAAGGATTATTTTTAATTTATACTTTGCCTGATATTTTCAATGACCCTATTCCGTTTAAATAGTGCCTGCTGCCGGCTTTTACCTGTGCAAATCAAAGTTGCTACCCAGGGAAATTTTGAATCTTCAAAATTAGTGATAGCTGAATCTGAACCAAAAAAACCTGTAACAATTTTAAGCAATCCTGCCGAACCTATAGCATGTTCACCAGGAAAATCAATCCTGTTTTTCCAGACTTTAATATGCTCATAAATAACTCCACCAGGTGATTTTATTTCAGGTATTTCAGATATAAAACCTTTAATGAATATATCTGCTATAGACTCAATCATATTTAATTGTATTGATTTATAAACAGCAGTAGGTGTCTGGCTTGGAAGCCTGGCATCAATTTCAAGAATTTTAAGTACCCCTTTATCAAATATAAACTCTACATCCATTATTCCTTTCAAATTTAGACTTTCAGCAATATTTACAGCTATTTCCTTTATCTGCTTTTCCAGGTAATTCGGGATTTCTGCCGGTGCCAAAACCCTGTTACAGTCATAATTGTCATCCATACCAAGTTCTGTTACCTGCAATGCTTTATACTTCCCGTCAAGACCAAGTACTTCTACAGAATAAGAAGGTCCTTCCACATATTCCTGGAGTATCCATTCTTTCAATTTCCTGCCAGATTTATTTTTAAAGTCATTCATGTCATTATTATTATCTATCTTTAACACATGACGACTTCCACTGGATAATGATGGCTTTGCTATGACTGGAAATTTACAATCCGGCCAGTTTCCAGGCATAATTACACCAAGCTTTTTAAATAAACGGTTAGAGCGTTTTTTAGAATGGGAGATATAGTAAGATTTTTCATCATAAGCCAGGGGTATTTTTAATTCCTTTGATATTTTCTGAAGTAACTTAAGAACTGCAGTGTCCTCAATAGCCGGTATAATTAAGTCAACATTCACCATGATGTTTTTTACATCATGGTAGTCTCTGATAATATCCATACAATAAAAAGATGAACACAGCCCTGCTGCCGGCGGTTTTTTTTTCTTATCAATAAGAACTGTGCTCCACCCAGCCTGGCTTGAAAGATAAGCAGCTTCTACTCCCTGCAGTTTTCCCCCTGCTATAGCTACTTTCACTATATTATTAGCTCCTTAAATTAGATTTTTTTGTAAAGATTTTTTCTCACTAAGTATCCATGAAATATAATCATCTGTGGCTGCTTTTGTCAATCCAAGTTCATTAAGTATCGGGGTTATTGCCTCTACTGTGCGGTGACCTTTTTGTATATCCAGACTGCTTTGTGCCACTCCCGCCATGTTTGATTGTGGCAGTATAATTGAAGTAATTACATTTGCTCCGGCATTTAGCATATTTCTGAGTCCATCAATTCCATAAACATCAAGAGATGCAGGGATCAGCCTGTCAGGAAATAAAAGTCTAAGAACTGCAATAATTATCAATTCATCCTGCTTATGGGGTATATTAAAAGCCTGCATCGGGGTTCCTTTTTGGGGAATAAAATTCATTACTCTGACCTGTTGAGCAGCAAGTTTTTTCATCTCCGCCATTGAATCTGCCAAATCATCTGGCAATTCACCCACCCCGGTTAATATGCCTTCCTCTATGAGCAGGCCATATCCTGCGGCCCTGTACTTCAATTTAAGCCTTTTGTAATAGTCCTGGCCTGCACGAAGTCGGTTAAACAGCAAAACATTATGTGTTTCCTGGTAGCATGCATACCAGTCTGCGCCAGCTTTTAAAAGTGTTTTTAAATCACTTTCTTTAAGGCAGCCAAAAGATGCCATTAAAGGCAGTCCTGTATTTTTTTTGACTTCTTTTACAATTTGGAAAAGAGGTTCAAAACCATCAGTTCTGCTATAAAAAAACGGATCCTCGCCAGTGGTCAGATCCAGAAGGTTAACGCCACTAGTTGACAAAGCAACGGCTGCATCTATTATTTCCCGCTCATTTTTTCTGTAACGTTTTAATGAATGGTTTTCTTTACGATAAAGGCAGAATAGACAATTATTCCTGCAATGTGTAGACAGATTCATGAAGCCATAAAGAAATACTGCATTGCCAAAATATTTTTGCCTAAGTTCTCTGGCAGCAAGATAAAGACTGTTTATTTCATGAGATTTCTTTAAATTAATTAAATAAAGAATTTCACTTCTTGATAAGGTTTTCCCAGCAATAGCTTTACTGAGAATATCTTCCAATGAAAACATGGATATATTTTTATTCATAACATTAATTTTAGCATTAATCTAAGCCAGTGAGTTTTTTTATTTTTCTTACTGCATCTACAGCATTTTCACCATATGCATCAGCTCCGATCTGGTCTGCCCATGACTGGTTGGTTGGCGCTCCACCTATGATTATTTTTACTTTATCTTTAAGACCGGCTTTTTTTAATGCTTCAATCACATTTTTCTGTCCACCCATAGTAGTGGTCAATAACGAACTTATCCCAACCACGTCGGGATTGACTTCTACTACTTTATCAACAAATTTTTCACTTGGCACATCCCTGCCAAGATCATATACTTTAAAACCATTTGCTATCAGGAAAGATATTACAAGGGATTTACCAATGTCATGTATGTCTCCTTCCACTGTACCTATCACAACTTTCTTGGGTTCAACGGTTTTACCTTCAGGGATTTGTGCAAGACATAATGCAGTTCCTGCTTTCATAGCTTCTGCTGCTAATATTAGTTCAGGTAAAAATAATTCTCCGCGATCAAAAAGATCGCCCACTTTTGTAATACCAGGAACAAAACCTTCAGTTATAACATTATATGCTTCAATACCAGCATCTAAAGCTTTTTTTGCAGCATCCACTGCCTTTGTTGAGTCACAATCTATAATTGCCTGTTTAGCGTTTTCAAGTAATAACTGTTTCGTATTATCCATATGACAGCCCTCCTGTAAATTAAGTGCTTGATATAAAGCATAATATAATAATATTTTTGTTATGGATTTTCATTATTTTGCCTGCAAAAGTCTTTCTTTTGCTTTTTCAATAACCTTCTTTATTTTTAAAATCCTGTCAGTATCAAATTCAGGTTTTTTATATTCAGAAATCATTTGCTTAATTTTGTCTATTATTTCTTTTATTATTTTTTCTTCATTTTCTACAATCATTCCATCACGCTTAAAAAACTCCGGCTCCCATAAAGATTTTTTAAAATTTTCAAATGTATGTTTTGCAGCCAGATAATTCTTCTTTATTCCAAAACCTACATCCAAAATAGTATCCAAGGCAATTGTCTCTTCACTTACTATAGGGCTTTCCAAAAATCTCAGCCCTTTTGCAAGCTCCCTATCCAAAAAAAGCTGTACCGGACTAAAAGCAAGTCCTGAATCTATATGACCAAATCCAAGGTTTGGATGAAAACCGGTAAATGCCGCATATGTCATCGCCTGGTAAGCCTTATCCAATGCTGTATAAAAACCTGGTACTTTTGACTGGCAGTATTCACCAAATCCCGGGCAAACAAGAACTCCAAACCATTTTCTTATAAACTCACAGACGGAAAGTTTATTAATATAATTGTCATATCCACAAAAATCTACTTCCCCGCTTTGCATGTCCATTACCCCGCTTAAAACCGTAGCAGTAAGCGGTATTTCAGGATTTAAAGCGCGTGCAGAAATCCATAAAGCAATAAATTCAGCAGCAATTAAAACAACACTTCCCGCAACAGTTACAGGAGCGGTAACACCACGGGTAGCCATTGAATACAGCTTTGCAGGGTAATAACCGGACTTGACCATGTAAACAAATCTATCAGCAATATCCATTCCCAGCCTCAATGGAGAAGCAAAACTGACTGCGCCCATCCAGTGCCAGTATGGATCATTTATGCCTGCTATTTCCTCTATCTCCAGCAAATAATCCATCTGCCTGATGTCCGGTAAAAAAACACCTCTTGGCTTATGTGCATATTCAAGTAAAACCAAGGCTGCCTCAAGCGGCTCAACAAGCGGATGAACATCTGATAACACCAGCTGGTGCCCAACACCCAGCTCAGGATGCAGTACATCACCCAATTTCACTAAATTAATAAAATCTTTTTTTTCAGCTTTTCTTTTTTCCTTTTTTTCATCATCGTAATAAAATGTCGAGCCCACATGGAATAGCCAGGGAAGTTCCGGTGCCTTAAATTCAGGAGGAGCCAGGCTATAAGGAATCCAGCCTGAAAATGTATTTCTTTTATTCTCTCCTGTTATTTTTTCAGCCCAGTGCATTTTATTTTCTTTATTAATTTCTTCTACAAATTCTTGTACCATTTTTTTAGTAAATCTTGCATTGCCAGCCTCATAATCAACAATTGCGCCGTTTTTTTTTAAAGCCTGCAGCATATCTTTATTGGGAGTATGCATGCCTAGTCTTTCCAGAACGTTTAAAACTCCATTGCTTAAAAGCTCAATATCATTGTTTGTAAAAATCTCAAACATCCATGCTCCTTTAGGTTTACTTTTTATATGTTTAACCTTGAACCATTAAGATAAACCAGGCTCCTGCCAGCTCTCTGGATATTCTGGTAGCCTTTTTTTTCCATAACCAGTCTTTCCATGCCAAAACCCAGGCCAACCCATGGATCTATTATTCCCCATGCAGAATCCAGTGGATGCGGACCCATTGCGGCAGAACAAAGCTCAATATCAGTTACAACGTCTGTTGTCTGGCCATAAACTTCAGAAGATTCAGAAACAAACCTGTAATTTTCAATGCCAATGGAAGCCATTAAAAGGTTTGCAAGCTCTACAATACGCTCCTGTCTCTTTTCAAGGGGCAAACCCAGTTCCACAAGATTTAACATTGTAAATTCATTTAAATGATGGCTGCCTTTACTGTCTTTACGAAAACAGGGACCCACTTCAAATATACGCACTGGCTTTTCCCATAAACGAACAAGCTGTCTTAGAAGATGATAAAGATTTGGCGCCAGCATAGGCCTCAAACAGCTACTATCATCCAGCCAGAAAACCTGTTCTGCCAGGGAATGTTCCCTTGCTATGGACATCTTTTCCAAGGATGCTCTGGAAATTATTATAGGTGTTTGGACCTGGACAAAACCCTCTCCTGTGAGGCTGCTTATTAATAAGTTCTCAATACTGCAAATTTCAGGACGCCTGCTTCCATTGCGCATATCATTCAAATAATTTTTTTGTTTTTTTATCAATTCATTTGCAAACAGTTTAAAGGAAGAATCTCTTTGAACAGTGCTGATAAAGATTTTTTCCACTAAATGTTTTTCAGCGCCTAACTCTCTTAGCCTCTGTTGCTGGGTTTCTGTAAGCTTGATACCAGTAGACAATGACACTCCTTTACTGTGACTGTGATTTATACTGCAAAATGGTTTAAAATATATGGCTTAAAAGTACAAGTATTTACTAAGGCAGCGTAACTAACCCTGTCCTGAGCAGTGTTTTTATTATCCTGTCTTTTCTAAATTAACTAATAAATGCCGGTTATTTACCTATTCAGGCCTATAAGTCCAGCTTTTTCTTTAAATCTGTTTACACTGCTTATTTCTATTCCAAGCAGTTCAGCAATCCTGCATTTGGCAGCCATGCCATTTGAACCTCCAACCAGAGAGGTCACGGTACCAATACCCAGCTCAGCTCTTACATTACGCATCACATATTCATCTGACAGTTCTAGTGAACTGACCTTTAACTTTTCTGCTACATACCGTTTTGCTTCCGGTAATCTCATTCTGCGGCTAAGTTGCATCCTCATCACCAGATCTCCAGCGGTTCGAATACCACCCATACCTGCAGCAATACCGTGAGCTATTGGCATGCTAAAGGCATCACCTATGCCTACCTACAAACCGTCTGCTTTTCCAATCTGGGCAAGTGCCTTAGCAACTCTTGAAACACAATCAATAGGGGGAACAGAACACATTGGCACTCCACAAACAGCCACACCTACATTTGGATGTATTGGAATATTTGATACTTCAGATGTATATTTTATAAAAGTTACAACTCTTGAAAGATTCCACGGGAAAGACCTGGATCGGTTGACATTTATTACTGGACCAAATATATCCACTCCTGCTTCTTCTGCAATTTTTAACTGTTCATGAGGATACATACCAGCCAGCCTCTTTCCGTTAAATGTTATCTGCCCATGCATGCCCATGACAAACTCAGAAGCCATTCCCATTTCAATTGCCATTTCCGGAACCAGTTTTTTTAATTTCTGTACAGCAGTTAACGCTACAAAAAAATCAGTGTCACCATGTGCAGCAATAGTATCCAGGTTTAAGCAGTCAATACCCACTTCAGCCAAATGCCTGCTAAGCCATACAAGGTCTTCAATTGAAGCTTCTGCAGCTTCTTCCTGAACCTGTCTTGCTTCTTTGATTTTACCCTGTGGAAGAAGGTCAGTAGGATTATCGAAACGACCTTCAGGTTTATAAAAAGTAATGAGGTTTGGACCGGAAACATAAAGCATAGGTACTGTTAATAATAAATTAGTCGTTTCAATTTCCTGAAGTTTCCAGTTAAACTCAGCTTTTCCTGTAAAACCAGTAGCTCCCATCACGGCGCTGTCCTGCGCAAATGCACGTTCATGCACGAGCATTGACAGCATCGGGCTTATAGGTATTCCTATACCTCCACTTGCACCTTCATCCTGATTAAGACGAATGTATGAAACATCATCTGTAAGGACCACCTCTTCACCATGCCTAACGCTTACTACACGGTTTTCATCTGCAATTATTTCGTAAAGCTGTTCCTGATCATCAGAAGTAAGTTCTGGTATCTTGCCCCTGTCTGCAGCATCAAAAGTTCCCGAGGCAATGTCTTCTTTAATTTGTGCAGAGGACATCTTAATCAGTTGACCATCACCCATACGTGTAAAGATTTCCTTTTGCATTTTTATAACCATTCCTTTCGCCGACATTAACTGCATTACCGGTAAGATTTTTTATAACTGCAACCCGGTATGTTTTATAATCTCTTAAAAAACAGAAATACGTCCTGATTTAAAAACTGTCCCCGAATATTTCTGGACCTTCCATTCAGGTATACCGCATTTTTCACATTTTTTAACATACCATTTATTACGAAGCCATCTTGCTGAACGACTATTTTTTGAATTACGTACCATTATTTTTTCACCACAATGAGTAACAATATACGCATATGAATCACCGTTGCGTTCAAATACCTTTATACCATGCAGTACCCCTTTTCGTGAAGGCCACAGTTTTATTTTTTCCAATAATTGAAAAAGGGGGGTTCTTTTCCAACAGTATATTTTACTTGTTTTTTCCGCCAATTTATTAACCATGCCTTTTTTATTATGGCGAGGAGTCCGGGAGTCTCACCCGACTACACAGATTTAGAATCTGCATGATCTATTTATTTCGATCAACCCCCCACTTTTTCAAACAAAACTTTACTGGAAATTTTACAAAAAAATAGTTTAGTATATATTATAATAAAAAATTACTTTTAATATTTATAAATTATTGATAATATATTAAATTATAATAACTTAATTAACTTAACTAAGTATGTTCTAAATACTATCATCCTAAGATATCTGTGTCAATATCATTTTCAGTAATTTTTAATATTTGGAACAATTTTAAACATGATTTCAATATAAATAATAAAAGGAGGTGCCTTAATGATTAAATGGGGAGTCATTGGAGCTGGAGGAATTGCGTATAGAAGAACTATTCCTGAAGGCTTGCTTAATGCCAGAAACGCAAAACTTATTGCAATCCAGGATTTGAATGTTGAAATAGCTGATAAGATAGGCTCTGAATTTGGTGTAAATGTGTACAAGACTGAAAGAGAAATAATGGAAGATAAAAATATTGATGTAGTTTATATTGCAACTCCTGTATACCTGCATCACAATCAATGTATTAATGCCGCAAGACATAAAAAAAATATTTTTTGTGAAAAAATACTGTGTCTTAGCGAAAAAGAAGGCATAGAAATTATCGATGAATGCCTTAAAAACAATGTTAAGCTGGGTGTAGGTTATATGATGCGTTTTAATTCACTACATCTGGCTATCAAAGAAGCGTTAAGGGATAACAAAATTGGAAAACCGATAATGGCAAGAGCACAGCTTTCATGCTGGTATCCAAAAATTGAAGGCTCATGGAGACAGGCAAGAAAAACTGGAGGTGGTGGCAGCCTTACAGATATGGGAAGTCACTGCATTGATATTATAGAGTTTATATTTGAAAGCAAAGTTAAAGAAGTTTCCTGCATAACAGCAAATATGGTGCATGATTATGAAGTAGAGGATACAGCAATTGTTACCTGCAGACTTGATAACGGGGCTTTTGCCATAATAGATAATTGTTTCAACATTCCCGATAATTCATCTCAAAACTTTCTCGAAATATATGGCAGTAAAGGCAGCATACTATGTAAGAAAACAATAGGACAGGATTCAGGAGGTATTGCCGAATTTTATATTGACCAGGAACAAAAAGAATATAATGCCGGGCAAAAAAGAATTGAAGATAAATCATTTGGCATTACTGATGAAAAAAAAGAAAATATATACAAAGCCGAGGTTGAATATTTCTCAAACTGCGTGGAAAACAATGTTCAGCCTCAAATATCCGGAGAGCTTGGCTTACATCAAGTCAGGATAATAAAAGCCTGTTATGAATCAGCCAAAACAAAAAAGATAATAGAAATAAATTAATTCTAATTTGTTAGTTCAGCGGACTTAAAGTATTATTGTATTGTTATACCCCCATCAGCAACTATAACAGTACCAACAATATATGATGAGTCTTCACTTGCTAAAAACAGTGCTACTTTTGCTATTTCCCGTGGTAAACCCCATCTCCTTATTGGAGTAGTATTTAAAAAATGACTTTCGTTAAAATCAGGATCCTTTAAATTGCTTTCTATAACCATGTCTGTCCTGATTGCGACCGGGGCTATACAATTTACCCTTACATTCCGGGGGGCAAATTCCACACCCATTGATCTGGTCATTGAAATCACTGCACCTTTTGTTGCAGTATAGGCATCACATTTTGGTATACCAATAAGTCCGGCACTTGAACTTGTATTTATAACACTGCCACCTCCACTTTTTATTATCTCAGGTATCGCATATTTACAGCACAAAAATGTACCTTTTAAATTTATATTTATTATTTTATCCCAAATGTCTTCATCAATATCTGTTACCATATTATCCTTGCCATGCAAGAATACAGCAGCATTATTATATAGAATATTAAGTTTTCCAAATTTACTTATGGTCTCAAGCACAAGATTCTGAACATTTAGTGAGTTTGAGATATCTGTTTCAATAAATAACGCACTGCCTCCATTATTTTTTATATCATTTTCTGTATTTAATCCGCTTTCTTTGTCTATTTCAGCAATTACTACATTTGCACCTTCTTCTGCAAATAACATGGCCGCTTCCCTGCCCATTCCTCTGCCGGCACCTGTTATAATAGCCACTTTATTTTTCAGTTTCAATTTTTTTCCTTTCACAAAATTTTAAAAAGCTCTTAAAATGAGTAAAATTGATTTTATTTTTAATTTATTTTAAATTAGGCCATCAATTCTGTAAATCCATTCAATTTTTTAACCTGAATATTTATCTTAAAATTCGATGGTTTTATCAATAAGATATTGTAAATCTACATTATAATAAATTACTTCAGTAGGCACCATACTTCCTTGCAGTCTTTATCATGGCCTCTACATTTTCAAGTGGCGTGTAGTAGGGTATTCCCTCTTCCGTGTTAAAAATATAACCTCCACCAGATTTTGCTTTTTCAATTATTGCTTCAACTTCTTTTTCCACATCTTCTTTTTTTGTATTAGCCAGGATTTTTATCGGGGCAAGATTTCCACTAAGACATACCTTTTTACCAATCAGTGATTTTGCCTGAGAAATATCCATCTCTTCCCCAACATTTACAATATCCACACCTATTTCTGGCATCATTTTTAAATGTTCTGCAGATTTTTCTGCAGCATGATAATATGCTATACAACCTTCCCTTTTTATCACCTTTACCAGTTCCTTTAAGCCAGGCGCAGCAAATTGTTGGAATGTCTCTGCTGAAATAAAATTTGATGACGCAACACAATCACCTATCCATATTGCATGTGCGCCTGCTTTAACCTGTTCAATGGCCCAATTTATCTGGAGTTCAGTAAAGAAAAGCAATGCTTCTTTTAAAAAATCCTTTTCAGATATTGTCATAATCATTGTTTCTGAAATACCAAAAATAAGAGCAGCAGTACTGAAAGGCGCAGCAAGCCTTCCTGTAACACAGGCACTGTCCTCTAACTTTCCTCTAATTTCTTTAATTGCATCAAGATAAACAGGCATTCTCAAATCTTTTTTAAAATTAGGAATTCTAAAATCTCTTAGATTTTGTTTTGTTGGTTTAATATATTCTTTTGCAATTACAGGTATACTTTCATCTTCCTTCTGAAGAGTCTCAACAATACCTTCAAGCTCAATATAATCATCAGGATGAAGCAGTGCCCAATCATAATCAAACCTCTTTACTGACTCAACAGCAGTAAAAACCATTTTGTCAAAATTTCTTTCATACTCTCTGTGAGAAATACCTAAATGAAAAATATCAAATTCCATGCTTATTGCAAAAACCGGCACTTTAACCGGTTGCTTCAGCATTATACATTTTCTAATATCTTCTAAAACGCCTTTGTATGCCATCTGATTTCATCTCCTGAAACAGTAATATATTTATAATATAAATAATATGCGGATAATTGACATTCAATAATAAAGTAATTATTAATTGGTTTTAAGGATTTTCCTGATTTCAGAAATTATGTCCTCTTTTTGAGGAACAGTTGCTTTTTCCAAAGGGACTGAATAAGGCATGGGTACATTATGGCTACCCAATACAACAGGACTGCTGTCCAGATAATCAAAACAATTGTCTATGATATTACGGAGTATTTCTGCACCAATACCACCCCTTGTGACAGCTTCATGAAGAACAATTACATTGCCTGTTTTCTTTACCGAACTGCTTATCAGATCTATATCCAGGGGATAGATTGTACGCAAATCAATAATTTCCATATCTATTTCCGAACTTATTTCCTCAGATGCTTCAAATGCTCTTTCAACCATTAAACCCGCAGCAATTACAGAAATATCTTTGCCTTCTTTTTTAACCTGTCCTTTGCCTAGAGGAACTATCCAATCACCTTCAGGGACATCAAATAGCTTCTGGTAAAGTAGTCTGTGCTCTAAAAAAATTACAGGATTATCATCCCTTATTGAAGCCTTTAAAAGACCTTTTGCATCATAAGAATTTGAGGGCATTACTACCTTTAGCCCAGGTACATGCGCAAACCAGGCTTCCAAACATTGAGAATGTTGCGCTGCTTCAGCTGTACCGGTACCATATTGTGCTCTTATAACTAGAGGAACATTAATCTGTCCACCGGACATATAGTACAATTTTGCAGCCTGATTTACTACCTGATCCATTGCAAGAGTTATAAAATCAACATACATTATTTCCGCAACAGGTCTAAGCCCAGTAATAGCCGCACCTACAGCTGCGCCAACGATTGCAGCCTCTGATATTGGTGTCTGTTTTACTCTTTCAAAGCCGTATTTTTCAAAAAGTCCTTTTGTAACACCGAATACCCCTCCATATGGCCCTATATCTTCTCCGATGAGCATTACATTTTTATCATGATCCATTTCTTCATCAAGGGCTTCATTAAGTGCAGTTATATATGCGATTTTTCTCATAAGTTACTTTTTTTAAATTTAATTGAATTAAAAGTGTCTTTTATAGTATTAAAATCAATCTTTGTAAACATACTTATATAAATCTTTGACTTCAGGATAGCTGCTCTTTTCTGCAAATATTACTGCTTCATCTATTATTTGTATGACTTCTTTTTTTAATTTTTCCACTTCGTTCTTATCCAGGATCTTTTGTGAAATCAGTTTTTTTTCATAACCAAGTACCGGGTCGATGTTTTCCCATTTCTTTTCTTCATCATTTTTGCTTCTGCTTTCTGATACAACCATGCAATGCGGACCCTGCCTATAAGTCTTGCATTCCACAAGTGAAGCACCTTCCCCGTTGCGTGCTGCCATAACCCTACCCTTTATTTCTTCATAAACTAATTCAATATCATTTCCATCTATTACATTTCCATAGATATTATAGGCGGCCGCTCTATCTCCTATATTTTCTATAGAAGTAGTTTCACTGCAATAGGTTGTTGCAGCTATTTTATTATTTTCGCATATATAAATTATCGGGAGTTTCCAGAGACCTGCAATATTTAATGATTCATGAAATCCACCAAGGTTTGCTGCACCATCTCCAAAAAAACATAGTACTACTCTATTTTCCTTTTTATAAACAGATGAAATACCTGCACCCACAGCAATCGTAAAACCACCACCAACTATACCATTTGCCCCTAATATTCCTATGGATCTGTCACAGATATGCATCGAGCCGCCCCTGCCTTTGCAATATCCACTTTCTTTACCCATAAGTTCAGCCATCATATATTTGATTTCTGCACCTTTTGCAATGCAATGTCCGTGGCCTCTGTGAGTGCTTAAAATGTAATCATCGTTATTTATTGCTGAACATGCGCCTGCAGCTATGGCCTCTTCACCAATATATGGATGCAGTGCACCAGTAAGTAGACCTCTTTGGTAAAGCTGTTTTGCTTTTTCTTCAAAAAACCTTATTTTGTAGAGACTCTTAAGTAGTGATATTCTTAAAGTTTTATTCATATTAGAATAAAATATTAATAAACAACATGATAAATTAAAAAATACTAAAACAGATTATCAAAATTACTTACTTAATTAATTTAACTAAGTTTAAGTACTGCAAAATTCTACCATAGTGCTTTATGCATGTCAACAAATTGGGCTGCTTTAATTCAATAAAATTAGAAAAATTAATATAGTTTTTATAATAAGATTTGTAAAAATATTTTACTTCATCAATTGTAAATTTCTATATCCTGGCATCAAGAACTTCTTTTTCGTACTTAAAAACTTCATCTATCCAGGCCAAATCCTGTGGCATGCCCTGAGAATTGCAGTAATAATTCCATACTGTTCCAAAAGGCATTGTTTTTGTATCTTCAAGAAATCCCAGTCTTGCAAACAATTGTCCCCTGTTTTCATATTCTTTAATAAGGGAGACAGGCTCAAGCATAGCAAAAAGAAGCGCTTTTACTACAGCTCTTGCACCAATAACCCAAGCGCCTATCCTGTTAATTGATGCATCAAAGAAGTCTGTGCCTATATAAACTTTATCAAGCGCACCAGCAATTACAATCTCCCTCATTATATTAATAACTTCATCAGATAAAATAATAACGTGGTCACTGTCCCATCTTATTCCCCTGCTTAAGTGAAGCATTATGCCCTTAATAAAGGGGAGTACTGCAGGTATTTTATCTGAGACAAGTTCTGTCGGATGAAAATGGCCGGTGTCAAAAGTTATAAGCTTGTCATTTTTAATTGCATATGCAAGATAAAACTCATGCGAACCAACCACGTAACTTTCTGAGGCAAGGCCAAAAAGCTTGCTCTCAAGAGAATCAAGAACATTGGACACAGGATATTTCACTGAAAAAACCTCATCAAGTGAATCTTTAAGGATTTGTCTGTGCTCAAGCCTTGATAATGTAATATCTTTTGAGCCATCCTGTATCCATATATTAAAGATGCATGGCTTTTTTAAACGCCCTCCAAAATAATTTGATATTTCCCGGCATCTCTTTGTATGCTCAATCCAGAAATTTTTAATATCATTATTCTTACTGGAAAGAGTATATCCACTCTCTGCAAGCCTGTGCGAAAATGGTGTCGGATTAAAATCTATGCCTGCATTATTTCTTTCTGCCCAGTCAGCCCAGCTCTTGAAATGCTCAATAACGATTTCGTTCCTGTCAACTTTCTTACCTTTAAAGTCCCCGTATATCGGATGAAGATTGATTTTCTTTGTGCCCGGTATGAGTGAAAATGATTTTTCAATATCCTGCCGCAGTTCACCTAAATTACGTGCCCTGCCCTTGAAATTGCCTGTAGCAAGTATGCCTCCTCCGAGTGCAGTATATGATTCTTCAAAACCTGCAACATCATCACCCTGCCAGCAATGTATTGATACTGGTATATTTTCAAGTTTTTTTAAAACCAGATCTGTGTCTACTCCAATGCCGGCATAATATTCTTTTGCATATTCATATTGTTTTTCAATGTTTTTCATATATCCCCCTTTATTTTAAAAACAATCATCCCTGCAAAATTTATTTTATAAAACACCAGGAACAATTTATTCTAATATGATTTCTATGTCATCAAATGAGGGCTCAGTATCCCCGCTTGGATGATTATGCAGAAAAATAACTGAAGCTGCAGATCAGATAAGAATTTATAACTCAATTTATAAGAACTTGCTTTTGGATCCCCCGGGTATAAAATGCAATTACCGCCGGGAATTCATAAGAATTTGCTCTTGGATCCCTTAGATATAAATAATTATTTTAGGGTTTTTAAGCCCCCATTAATGATTACTGTACCAAAAAGTACTTCTCTTAAATGAAAAAGCGGGTATTTGTAATAAGAATTAACATGATTATATTCCAGAAATGAAATTTATGTAAATTAGCAAGTGTTTTAAATCACTTTTAGGCATGGTCTTATATAAGAAGTATTAACTCCCCTATTCAAAAATCTGTATAATCACTATTTATA
>Ga0163210_1000117_pt1 | contig 27979 bp, 31 predicted proteins | sample Kivu_220m_FD_113536 | JGI IMG/M metagenome (GOLD analysis project Ga0163210, IMG submission 113536) | Freshwater microbial communities from Lake Kivu, Western Province, Rwanda to study Microbial Dark Matter (Phase II) - Kivu_220m | ecosystem: Environmental > Aquatic > Freshwater > Lake ...
GAGAGGGTACATGTCATAGAGGAGGTCTTAAGGAAACTATAATGCCGACGCAGGCTCCCTGGCTGATATTTTTACTACCCTTCTTCTCATTTATATTCATTTCGCTGATTCTAAGGCCGTTCTTCAGCAAGTATCCTAAGGTCGGCGGTTACGTGACTATTGGGGCAGTCGGCATTTCCTGTGCTCTTTCATTCTGGCTGTTTGGTGCAGTATTAGCCGCACCTGAACATCTGCTGTCCGTCCAGGATATCGAGTGGGTCCTGGTGGGCAATTTGAGCATACATGTGGGAGTGATGGCCGATCCCCTGACAGCCGTGATGGTAATAGTGGTCACCTTTGTCAGCCTGATGGTGCAGATTTATTCGCAGGGATATATGAAGGGCGATCCAGGATACCTGAGATACTATGCGTTCATGTCTCTATTTACTGCCTGTATGCTTGGCCTCGTCCTGGCTGACAACCTTCTTTTCATGTTCGTTTTCTGGGAAGGTGTGGGGTTGGGATCCTATCTGCTAATCGGGTTCTGGTTCCACAAACCCTCTGCAGCGAATGCTGCCAAGAAGGCTTTCATTGTCACTCGCCTGGGAGATTTCGGCTTCCTCGCGGCCGTTTTACTGCTGTATTCGCAGACCGGTACTTTTGATACCGAGACCCTGTATAAGCTCGTTGCTGCCGGTACACTGGCTGGCACTACCCTAACCTGGGTAGCAATCGGCATATTCTCGGGAGCTGTGGGCAAATCTGCTCAGTTCCCGCTACATGTGTGGTTGCCCGATGCTATGGAAGGCCCCACGCCGGTCAGCGCTCTCATTCATGCAGCTACCATGGTGGCGGCGGGGGTCTTCCTGGTGGCGAGGTTTTATCCGCTTTTTGAACATTCTCAGGAAGCTATGATGGCTGTAGCTGTTATAGGTGCTTTCACCGCGATCTTTGCCGCCAGCATGGGCCTCGTGATGAATGATATCAAACGCGTCCTCGCTTATTCCACAATAAGCCAGCTCGGTTATATGATGCTGGGCCTTGGTGTTGGTGGCGTTGCGATAGGCATTTTCCATTTGTTTACCCATGCGTTTTTCAAGGCGTTGCTGTTCCTTGGATCCGGTAGCGTCAACCACGGTAGCGGCACGTTTGATATGAGGTTAATGGGTGGCCTGCGCAAGTTAATGCCGTGGACTTATGTTACGTTTCTCATCGGGGCTTTAAGCCTTGCCGGCATCTGGCCGCTGGCGGGTTTCTGGAGCAAGGATGAGATATTGATGGCTGCCATTGCCAATAATCCTGTGCTCTTTGCGCTGGCGATCATAACGGTCTTCATGACTGCGTTCTACATGTTCCGCGCTGTTTTCATGACTTTCCATGGCGAATATAGAGGCGGCGCGGAGCCGGAACATGGAGGACACGACAATTCTGATTCTCATGGGCCCCAGGAGTCGCCCATGGTCATGGTCATACCGCTCATCATACTTGCGGTGCTTTCCATATGTGCGGGATGGATAAACGTGACCGGCGCGTTTAGTCAATTCATGGGACACGGTGGTAGTCATGGAGGAACGGAAGAAATCAATTTAATAAGCGGATTCTTCGGGATATTGTCCCATCCCCTGCCCTTGATATCTTTAATAGTTGCTCTGCTGGGCATATTTCTGGCTTATGCCCTGTACTGTGTTAAATGGATATCGGCGGAGAAAATCGGGCAGGTATTTAAACCTGTTTACATTATGCTGTCACATAAGTATTGGTTTGACGATCTTTACGAAAATATTATCGTAAAAAAGATACTTTATAACGGGATTTTCAAAGCGCTGGCAATGTTCGATTCCAGTGTCGTTGATGGCACGGTTAACGGCGTTGCGCAGGGGACAGCTTCTATAGGCGGGTCTCTGAGGAAACTAGAAACCGGCCAGACTCAATTGTATGCGATCACTATTGCAATCGGCATTATCGCCATTGCAGTTTGCTTATATTTGTTTAGCTGAGGTAACAGGCTTTGAATCTGAATTTGTTAAGCTGGATCATTTTCTTACCGGTCCTGGGACTACTTGTAATCGCGGTGATACCCAGGCCTGGTCATAAGACTGTCAAATGGATTGCCCTCGCAGCCGCGCTGGCATCCTTCATCCTGTCCATGATTATGTTTTTCCTTTTTGATCGGTCAGCGGCTGCGATAGGGCACATGCAGTTCGAGGAAAAGATCGCATGGATCCCAGCAATTAATTCTTTTTATCATCTCGGCGTTGACGGTTTGAGCCTTCCCCTGGTCATATTGATGACGTTCCTGGGCGTGCTATCAGTACTGATATCCTGGAAAATCCAGCTCAGGCCCAAGGAATATTTCGTATGGTTGCTATTGCTTGAAAGCAGCATTTTGGGTGTATTCTGCTCACTGGACCTCATCCTCTTCTTCCTCTTCTGGGAAATTGAACTTATTCCTATGTTCTTCCTGATTTCGATCTGGGGGAGCGGCAGAAAAGAATACGCCGCGTATAAATACCTTATTTATACATTGGTCGGCAGCGCTTTTATGCTAGCGGGCATATTATGTACGTATTTTATTACAAATACGCTTGATATAACGCAGCTTGCCGGCATGCAGGTAAAATCTTCGTTTATACCACTGACTGTACTTTTCTTCCTGCTGATGATCGGGTTTGCAATTAAATTGCCCGTTTTCCCGTTCCATACGTGGCTGCCCGACGCACATACAAATGCACCGACTGCAGTCAGCGTGATACTTGCGGGTGCCCTGTTGAAGATGGGCGGTTACGGAATGATCCGCCTCTGTGTCAGCTTCCTGCCCCAGGTGGCAGTCCAGTATGCTCCTATTATGGTCATACTCGCCATCATAGGAGTGCTTTATGGAGCTGCTGTGACTTTACGGCAGACCGATCTTAAGAGGCTCATTGCTTACAGCAGCGTCAGCCATATGGGCTATGTCCTTCTGGGTATATTTGCTTTGAACCAGGTGAGCATGACAGGCGCCAGCCTTCAGATGTTCAGCCATGGCGTGATTACAGGGCTCCTCTTTGCCATGGTCGGATTAGTATACGATAAGACCCATAATCGAGATCTCAATTCGCTGAGCGGGTTAGCGCGGCAAATGCCGGTCATCGCTGTGGTCTTCAGCATCGCCGGACTGGCTTCGCTCGGCTTGCCGGGCACGTCCGGGTTTGCAGCAGAGTTCATTATATTTGCGGGCAGCTTTGTCAGCACTGCGCTAGGCGGCATGAAGATCTATACCCTGCTTGCTGTTATCGGTATCGTGGTCACCTCAGGATACATCCTCTGGATGCTGCAACGTGCATTTTACGGTACTCCTTTGAATAAATATAACGGTGTTGGTGATGCAGACGCGGTTGAAATGCTAAGCACGTTCTCTTTCGTGGCGGTTATCATGCTGGTCGGGATTTATCCAGCAGTCCTGACTGATGTTATAAATATGGGAATTGCCCCGATTGCTCAATTGATTGGAATGTAAATTTTAATTATCTGGACGGTTTGAATTACATGTTAATGGATGAGATTCGGTACATATCGCCGGAGATAAGCATTCTTTGTTTTGCACTCCTGATAGTACTGATAGACCTTTTCGTTAAGCAAAAGAGAGCGCTGCCCGTACTGGCATTTATAGGAGTGGTTATTGCAGCAGTATTCACTTTGTTGATATGGGGTAATGCGGGCGTTACCGCTTTCTACAAAGTGATTGCAATAGACCAGTTTGGCCTGTTTTTCAAACTGCTGATTCTTGCGTCGGTAGCATTGGTGATACTTGCATCACACCGGTACGTAATTAAATTTGATAATTTCCAGGGAGAGTATTACGCCCTACTGCTGTTATCAGCTATAGGGCTTATGCTCCTTGTTTCATCCACCAACCTGATTGCTATATACGTTGCTCTGGAATTAAGCAGCATTTCGCTCTATGTGTTGGTAAGTTTCCTCAAGGACAAGCAATCCTCGGAAGCCGGCCTCAAGTATCTCATTCTTGGAGCCGTGGCATCGGCGGTTCTCTTATACGGAATGGCATTTATCTTCGGTTTGACGGGTAATACCTGCTTGACTTGCATAGCCGACTACATCAAGGGCATGCCGGCAGATAATCTTTTAGCTTCCCCGATCCTTCTGGTCGGAATAGTGCTTCTGGTAGCTGGATTTGGATTCAAAATTGCCAGTGTTCCTTTCCAGATGTGGGTTCCCGATGTTTATGAAGGGGCTCCCACGCCGATCACCGCTTACCTTTCCGTAGCCAGCAAAGCAGCGGGATTTGCCGTTATTACACGTGTATTTATGACGGCATTTGGCATGCCGTCATGGCTCAGTAGCGATTGGGCAATGATCGTTGCAGTGCTCAGCACCATCACCATGACCGTTGGCAATGTAATTGCAATAGTGCAGACAAATATAAAGAGGTTATTGGGGTACTCAAGCATTGCGCAGGCCGGATATTTAATGGTCGGGTTAGCTGCTATGGGGATGGCTGCTGAGTCAGATGGTCTGATCCGCAGCGGGCTTATTTTCTTTCTTTTAAGTTATACACTCACCAATTTGGGGGCCTTTATCGCTATCATCGCCATATCCAATAAAATCAACAGTGACCAGATCGATGACTATGCAGGTATGGGGAAGCGGGCGCCTCTACTGGCTATTGCCTTGACGCTGTGTCTCGTATCACTAACCGGTTTACCGCCGACAGCCGGCCTTATCGCAAAGATCTATATATTCAGCGGTGCGGTGGACCAGGGACTCCTCTGGCTGGTAATAATTGCCGTCATTAATAGCTGTATATCCGCTTTCTACTATTTTAAAGTTGTGAAAGTGATGTGGCTGGGTGAACCGGTTTCACAGGAAAAAGTCACCTCATCATGGCCGGAGTGGATCGCGCTGGGCCTGTGTTGTATCCTCGTCGTAATTATCGGTGTGGTACCGGGTGCGTTTGTGAATCTCACGCAGGCTGCAGTGAAAATATTCGGCATTTGATCTGATTAAAGCACCCGTAAATATTCAGCGTACTTTTAAATCATTCCAATTAATTAAGCGATATTGCCTGTCATTTTCTGATATTTTCAATTTGACACTATAGAAGAGCGGTGATAGACTCCACATTTGTGAAAAGAGTAGGTATCTTGTACCATCCCAAAGTTCAAAAAGCAGAGGCCTTTGCTCACACCATCGAAGGCTTTTTAAAAGACAAAGGCATTCAATGTTGGCTGAGTTCATCATGGGACGAGGCAGGAGCGAGAAATCTTATAAAAGACTCCGACCTTATATTAAGCGTGGGCGGGGACGGTACGATACTCCGTGTTGCCAGGATAATATTTCCTTATGAGATACCTATAGTAGGTGTTAACTTCGGAAATTTAGGATTCATGACTGAACTCGAAGCAGACGAGGCACTAAATAAGCTCCCGATAATACTGGATAGTGGCGGGTGGATAGAAGCAAGAGCAATGCTTCAGGCCGAAATATGTTCCACGGGGAAAGTATCTAATGCGTTAAATGATGTTGTAGTGGGCAGAGGTAAGTCTGCCAGGCTCGTAAATATAGATGTAAGTATCGATGACGAAGCTTTTACAACTTACCGGGCTGATGCGGTCATTGTTTCCACTGCTACGGGTAGTACAGGATATGCGCTGGCAGCTAATGGCCCGATCCTGCTCCCTGACTCTCGCGATATGATACTGAAAGCGGTTTGTCCACATTTGAGTATGGACAAGGCGTTGGTCCTGGCTACCACTACGAGAATAAAGCTCAGGGTTTTAACCAATCACGAAGCTATAATAAGCATGGATGGCCAGGTCGAAAGCGAACTGAAAGACGGTGAAGAGGTTGTAGTGTCGCTCAGCCCGCATGTAACACGGTTTATTAGATTGAAGCCGAAGACGAGATTTTACAAAACTCTCGTGTCTAAACTTAGGGGAAAATCGATATGATAATTGAGAAGGCCAGAATAGGCGATGTACAGAAAATGCACGAACTGGTAAACAAGTTCGCTGCAAAGGGTGAAATGTTGCCGCGTGCTTTGAGTGAAATGTATGAAAATCTCAGAGATTATTTCGTCATCCGCGATACTAACGGTAAAGTATCGGCATGTGCGGCGCTGCACATTAACTGGGTCGATCTTGCAGAAATAAAAGCGCTTGCGGTAACAAAAGATAAACACAAGCGGGGTCTTGGAGCAGCATTGATCAATGCTTGTATCAAAGAGGCAAAGGAACTGGGAATACCCAGGATATTTTGCCTGACATATAAACCAGCCTTTTTCGAAAAATGCGGCTTTGTGGAAGTGGATAAAATGGAACTTCCACGTAAGGTGTGGGCAGAGTGTTATAGCTGCCCGAAGTTCCCCGATTGCGACGAAGTTGCCCTGGTTTATCAAGTCGATCATAGAAAATGAAGGAAAAAGGGCTTTCAAGTATAACTGCCTATGAAGGACAGGTGGTTAGTTTGAGGGTAGACACTGTTGAGAAGCCTTCAGGTTTGCGTGCTACAAGGGAGATAGTTGTCCATAGAGATTGTATTGCAGTTGTGGTGCTTGATGAAAGCAATAATGTAGTGATGGTTCGTCAATTCAGGCGGCCAACTGGCAAAATACTGCTGGAGATACCGGCCGGCAGTGTAGAACCGGGAGAGCAACCTGATGAGTGTGTAAAGCGTGAATTGCAGGAAGAGATTGGTTATTTACCGGGGAAAATACAAAAAATCGGCGGTTTTTACTCGGCACCAGGGTATTGCACTGAGTATTTGCACCTGTACCTTGCCACCGGCCTTACAAAAAGCCATTTGGTAGCTGAGGACACTGATGAAATAGAGGTAGTAAGGGTGCCAATTAGCGACGTACCAAAAATGATCAGGAATGGCGAGATTTGTGATGCAAAGAGCGTTGCTGGCTTACTCCGGGTAATACTCGAAGAAATCGGCTAATCAAACACTATTCAATTTTAAATTTGGCTCTGCCTTCTTGGTAAAGATCCCCGCCATAGATGTCGTTAATTACAACAGCAGGGAAATTCTCTACCTCTATTTCGAATACTGCTTCAGTGCCGAGTTCCTGATAAGCAAGCGGACGCGCCTTTTTAATGGTTTGTGCGATGAGTGCCCCCGCTCCTCCCACGGCAGCCAGATAAACCGCCTTGTGTTTGATCAATTGCCGCCTGGTGTCACCCGATCTCTTCCCCTTGCCTATTATGCATTTCAAACCGGCATCCAGCAAAGCACCGGTATAACTGTCCATGCGACAACTCGTGGTGGGTCCCGCTGAGCCTATGACCTGGCCATGTTTGGCCGGTGTGGGGCCCATATAATAAATAGCCTGCCCCTTGATATTGAAAGATAGTCGTTCGCCCCGGGCGAGTGTTTCGCTAATTCTTTTATGGGATGCATCCCGCGCGGTTAGTAGTACACCATTTAGGAGCACACTTTGTCCTGCTCGCAGTTTCCTTATTTCCCGTTCTTTAATCGGCAGGCTTATACTTTTTACTAACATTCTATTTTAGAGCGTGGCTTCCTTGTGCCGGGAACACCAGCACTGCAGGTTCACTGCTATCGGCAGACTGGCTATGTGAGCAGGAAACGTTTCTATGTGTACCGCCAGGGCTGTGACCCGCCCTCCATAACCCCATGGGACCTATACCGGATTTGTTAGCCTCATTTAAAATTGATTTTTCAAGACTGGCAACTTCCTTATCGGCATTAGGGTTACCCACTGGTCTTAAAAGAGCTTTCTTGGCTAACAGCATCGTTTTTTCAGTTGTTCCACCTATACCGATACCGATGATCAGAGGTGGACAGGCGTTGCATCCACATTCGTCGATCAAATTGATTACATATTCATTAATGGCTTGCGGACCTTTAGCTGGTGGAAGCACGACAAGTCGGGAACAATTCTCGGCACCGCCACCTTTCGGCAATGCGCATATTTTTAATCCATCACCTTTCACAATCTCAGTGTGGATTACCGCCGGAGTATTATCCCCTGTATTTTTCCTGGCTGAAAATGGCCGTGAAGTAATGGATTTGCGCAAGAATCCCTGTTCGTATCCTTTTCGCACGCCCTCGTTAATTGCCTCATATAGGTCGCCTCCGGTAACATGCACTTCCTGGCCCAGTTCGAGGAACACGACAGCGGTACCGGTGTCCTGGCATAGAGGCACGCGGTTTACCGAGGCAATTTCTATGTTCTTAAGGATCGTATTAAGCACCTGGCGGCCAAGCAGTGACCTCTCTGTTTTCCTCGCTTTTTTTAAGGCCGCAGTGACATCCTCAGGCAGATCTATGCAAGCATCTTGAAAAAGTGCCGAAACGATATTTATGATTTTATGGCAATGAATACTTCTCATAAAGTAAAACGGCTGGGTACGCGTAGAACCTTTCTTACAATGATTATATTATTTTTTCAGCTTTTCGATAATAGCATCTGCCACCTGCGATGTCCCGACGCTAGGTTCATTGCGGTCTGACCTCAAGTCATATGTTACATTTTTGCCCTCTTCTATAATATGGGCAATAGCATTTTCCATTCTGTCGGCTGCATCTTTTTCCCCGAGATAGCGTAGCATCAGGACAGCAGAAAGCATCATTGCCATAGGGCTGACTTTGTTCATTCCCGTGTATTTTGGGGCACTGCCGTGGGTTGGCTCGAAGACAGCCACTCCATCGCCGATATTGGCCCCGGGAGCAAGGCCCAGGCCTCCAACAAGTCCTGCACAGAGGTCGGAGATAATATCACCATAAAGATTAGGCAAGACCATGACGTCGAATAGCCTGGGGTTTCTTACCAGACGCATACACAGGGCATCCACCAGCACGTCTTCGAACTCAATATCCGGATAATCCTTGGCCACCTCTCGAGCAGCGGCAAGGAAAAGCCCATCTGAAAACTTCAGTATATTTGCTTTATGAACCGCGGTCACTTTTTTCCGGTTGTACTTCCTGGCGTAATCAAAAGCGAATTTCGAGATACGTCTGGAGCCCGATTCTGAAATCGTCTTAATGCTGAAACCAGAATCTTTTCTTATTTTCTCTGTAGAGTGTCTGGATATAAAATCAAAAAGTTCTTTTGCTTCTGCTGTTCCCCTGGCAAACTCAATCCCAATGTATAAATCCTCTGTGTTTTCCCTGACAACAACGATATCAACTCCCCGATAAGGGGTAGTCACCACTCCTTTATAGCTTTTGCATGGCCTTAAGCATGCATACAGATCCAGTTTTTTCCGCAGAGCAACGTTAACACTGCGGAAGCCTGTGCCTACAGGAGTTGTTACAGGACCCTTAAGCGCTATTTTATTTTTTAATATCGAGTCGATGACATTCTCGGGCAGCGGATCACCGAATTTACCGATTGCAGCCTCACCTACGGTATAGACATCCCAGTCGAACTTTATTCCGGTTGCATCCAGGACCCGTACTGTGGCATCCGTGATCTCCGGGCCTATGCCGTCTCCCGGCAATAGTGTAACTCGATACGACATTTTACATAGCCTCTGAGTGGTTTCAGATGTAATATTTAAAGTTTGAAATCACCATGTTTATTTATGTAGGGGATCAAACCGCCCTCGTTCAATATGTTCAACATCACTTCCGGTATTTTGCCGAAGTGATAATTTTCGTTCCTGGTCAAGTTTTTTATTATGCCCTCCGTTAAATTCACTGCGAGGGTATCTTTTTCATTAATGCTGTCTGTGTCGCATATAAGGACAGGTAAACCCTGATTTACAGCGTTCCTGAAGAAAATCCTGGCGAATGATTTTGCCAGTATTGCGCTCACACCGGCCATCTTGATTACCAGAGGGGCATGCTCACGGCTGGACCCAAGGCCAAAATTGGAACCGCCTGCTATGAAATCTCCCGGCTGGACCTTGCTGGCAAATTCCGGGTCAGCATCTTCCAGCACATGTTTGGCGAGCTCAGGCAAATTGCTTCGCAGATGGGCATACCGACCAGGTATAATCAAATCTGTTGAGATGTCATCTCCGAATCTGAATACCTTTCCTGTCAGGATTGTATTCGGCATCAATAAACCTCTCGAGGATCAGTTATCTTTCCTGTCAACGCAGAAGCGGCGGCTGTAGCTGGACTGGAGAGATATATAAAGCTGTTCGGGTTGCCCATACGTCCTTTAAAATTGCGGTTTGCGGTGGAGATACAGACTTCATCGTCACCTAGAACACCCTGGTGCAGACCCAGACATGCGGCGCAACCGGGTGGGAGTATAATGCCGCCTGCTTCAATAATGGTCTGTACATACCCGGCGTCGATGGCGTCAGACAATATTTTTTTTGAAGCGGGACAAACCAGCAGCCTGACGGACGGGTGGCATCTCTTATTTTTTAATATCCTTGCCGTCTCAGCTATGTCTTCAAGCCTGCCGTTTGTGCATGTACCTATAAGTACCTGATTTACCTTGACTTCGCCCAGAGATCGGGCAGGTGCAACATTATCGACCATATGCGGTTTGGCTACCATCGGATCAAGCTTATCAGCCTCAACGGCTATCACTCTTTCGTAAAAAGCATCTGCATCCGGTTTTATTTCGTGGTATTTATTACCTCTTCCCAGGCTTTTTAAAAAATCCCTGGTTACCTTATCGCTGGGAAATATTCCAACTTTTGCTCCGGACTCGATGGCCATATTGGCGATCGTCAGGCGTTGCGGCATTGACATCTTCGCCACAGTCTCCCCGCTAAACTCAAGCGCCTTGTAGGTAGCCCCGTCGGCACCCAACATGCCTATTAGATGGAGTACGAGGTCTTTTGCCCCAACCCCTTTAGAAAAATTGCCTGAGATCGATATTTTAAAACTCTCAGGTACCCTCAGCCATGTTTTGCCCAGAGATAGTGCTACCGCTATATCACTGGAACCCATACCCGTAGCAAAGGCACCGAGGGCGCCGGCGGTTACTGTATGAGAATCGGCGCCTACAATCACATCGCCCGGGTTGGCCAGTTTTTCAGCCACAAGCTGATGGCAAACGCCACTGCCGGCATCGAACAGAAGGCAGCCGGTTTCTGCGGCGAACTGCCTTAAAAAAATATGATCATTGGATAATTGCCAATTTGGGCTCGGGCTGGCATGATCAATGAAGATGGCTGATTTTTCAGGTGTGGCTAATGTCTGCTTGTTCCCAGCCTTGAACTGGCGGACAGTCAAGGGGCCTGTGGTGTCCTGTATGAATACGAGGTCAACCGGTACAATAACTATATCGCCTGCTCGTGCATTGCTCCCGGATTTTTCGCTTAATATTTTTTCACTCAGTGTTTTAGCCATGGGCTCACAGTCTCTAACGGCCAAATTTATTCGCGTCTTGACGGCCAATTGAGTTAACATTTTAACATATTGTGCTTATCCCTTCCTAAATGAGAAGAATATTGGTTTCAGTCACATGATAAAATAGTTCAGCATTAAGAAACGGATAGAATATCAGGATGTCTGGAAAGGATTATATCGAAAGCAGTATCGGCGTCACACGTTGTGGAGACACCCTCTTTCGCTGGGGAACACGGACGTACGTCATGGGCATCATCAATCTATCACCCGATTCGTTCTCTGGCGATGGGTGTTCTGACATAGAGGCTGCGCTGGAAAAGGCGCAGCAGATGGTAAGGGACGGTGCCGATATTATAGACGTAGGTGGAGAGTCAACAAGACCGGGTTCAGCACCAATACCTGCTGAAGATGAATTAAAGAGAGTGGTGCCATTTCTCAAGCAGGTTGCACGACTAATTAATGTGCCTCTGAGCATTGACACTTACAAAACGGATGTGGCGAGGCTTGCCCTCGATGCGGGTGCGGGCATAATAAACGATATTTCAGGTTTGAGGTTGAATCCTGATCTGGCGAAACTGGCCGCCGCAAGAAGCGTGCCTATAATTTTAACTAGCAATGAGAGGGGGGGAAAAGTAGAACAGATAATTGAATCGGTTATAAACAATTTGAAACATTTGATTTGTATTGCTCTGGATGCCGGAGTCACCCTGAATAATATAATAATTGACCCTGGTATCGGATTTGGTAAGACGCAACAACAAAATCTGGAAATACTGAGACGATTAAACGAGTTTAAGATCTTACAGCGGCCTATTTTGATCGGTACATCAAGAAAGTCTGTGATAGGCAATGTACTTGATCTGCCGGCCGAACAAAGGCTGGAGGGGACTGCAGCCACTGTTGCCATAGGGATATGTAAAGGAGCCGATGTAGTTCGTGTCCATGACGTAAAACAGATGGCCTTGGTGTGCCGCATGAGCGATGCAATAGTGCGTGGTGAAATATAAAAGTGCAGGAAGTATATATTGGGATAGGGTCAAATGTCGGCGACCGATATGCAAATATTCTTCATGCCTGCCGGTTGATGGCCAAGGAATTTGAAATCAAGAAGTTATCATCTGTTTATGAAACAGAGCCCGAAGGATATGAGAACCAACCTGATTTTTTAAATGCTGTTATCAAAGTCCATGTTAATCTAGAACCAGGTATGCTTTTAAAAAGATTAAAAGAGATTGAAAAAGAAATGGGCCGGAGACGCTCATTTTGGAATGCGCCACGCATCATAGATCTGGATATTCTTTTTTATAAAGGTGAGGTGGTCAAGGAACCGGGCCTTGACATTCCGCATCCGCATTTACATGAGCGTGCATTTGTTTTGGTGCCGCTGGCGGAGATAGCGCCCGACCTGATCCATCCTGTTTTACATAAAACTACTCAGGAGCTGGTTGATAACCTGAAGTCGCAGAGGCGTGTTGAAAAGTGGGGCATAATTAATTATGGTTTAAACAGGAGAAAAGATGTATCTGGTATCGGTTGAAAAAAGCTTTGATGCCGCACATTATATCCGCGGATATGGTGGAAGATGTGAAAAATTACATGGCCACCGGTTTAAGGTAGTTGCCAGGTTAGCGATCGCAAAATTAAATAAAATCGGGCTGGCATTCGATTTCACTGAATTAAAAAAGGTACTTTCTGAGGTGATCTCAAAGTATGATCACCAGTGCTTGAATGATCTGCCGCCCTTCAACAGGGTCAATCCTTCCTCTGAGAATATAGCTACAGAAATATACGAAGAACTTGTGCCACTTTTTCCAAGCGCAGTGAAGCTGGACAGTGTGGAAGTGTGGGAATCCCCCGAGGCCTGCGCAATTTATAAGCCAGGCCAGGAATAACTTAACTGCTCATGTTGGGCGGAAGCAAGTTGGGGATGCTATCCTTAATCGGATACAGGTGATTGCATTTCTTACAAAGAAGCGAACCGGTGATTATCTCACCGCCGGTTTTCTCGTTCACCGTTAGTTCTAGAGATCCCTTGCACACAGGGCATACAATGATTTCCATTAAAGATTCTTTCATAGTGCTATCCTATGTTGAATGATATGCAAATTGTCACAAAGCATTTATCTGAACATGCTTTCCCACATAGACATTTTAACATATTGTGTTACAGTTCTCTCTTTTCGTACCTGGGTTGGTACCTCCTGGTATTTGGTAACTCCCCTGGTTTTTGTCACAGGTCGGTATTTGGTAACCTGTTCAGGGTAGCTTATCCTGACCGTTGCCCACGATTGACCGCCACCGTAACCGCCATAGCCGTCCCAGTACCAGGGCCATGACGACCGGTAATAAGGGTTGTAATATGGGCTATAGTTATCACTGATTATTAAGTACCTCGGCATGTAGTAACCGCCGCCATAGTTGCTCACATCAATCGATACCGTTGTATCTGCCTTGTCCACTTTAAAGCTCTGAGACCACCCACCGTAACCAACCGCCTGGTTGATTAAAGTTTCACTGCGCTGCTCTGTAGTAATGTAAGGTTCCATATCCGTATAGGTCTCGGTAGCTGTATATGGCTCTGTTTTCATCTCCGTTGCCCAGTATGTCTCAGTAGCGGGAACCGGGACTGTCTTCAAGGGCAGCGCGAATATGATGGCAATGATCAATATTGGAGTAAGGCCAGCAACGATGAATCGCCAGCTATTATTAAAAAATGACTTGAACCTGCTCATTTTGTATACCTCCGGGGGATAATAATGTCGCCATTAAACCGGTGTAGCTAGTTAAAGTTTAATAAAAATGCAATCCACGGGCAAATACTTAACCTTTATTGACTTCAACCATATACAGATTTAAACTGGTAAAATAGGTTTATTAAAGTCATGAAATGTCCTGCGTGTAAAAAAACGACAATCGTGGTTGAGCGTAACAAGATAGAGCTTGATTATTGCCTAAATTGTCGTGGTGTATGGTTCGACGCTGGCGAATTGGATCTTTATTTAGATTCAATTAATCAAGCTGGTTTAAAGCAATTCGTTGATAATATATTGCAGGGTACAAAATCACATACTGCAGAAAGATCTTTAAAATGCCCCATATGCCGCAGAAAAATGCATAAATTTAATATCGGACAGGAAAACAAGATAATTATAGACGCCTGTATCTACGGTCATGGCTTATGGTTTGATGGAGGTGAGCTTGGTCAATTTGTATGTCAGGGCGGCGACGATGTAACCTCTGAAGTGAATACGCAGGATAAAGTGGTTCTTTTTCTGGAAGATACATTCCGGTTTAAACATAATTAAATGTGAGAATAATTTGGATACGGGAGGTACTAGATGGCATTGATCATCGGACTGGTAATTATCGGCATTATCGTTGTCCTTCTACTGGTTTTCGCCGGAACCTACAACGGCCTTGTCGGAGCACGGAATCAGGTAAAAAATGCCTGGGCACAGATCGATGTGCAATTAAAAAGACGGCATGACCTCATACCAAATTTGACCGAAACCGTGAAAGGTTATATGAAGCACGAGAGGGAGACACTGGAAGCGGTAACTAACGCCAGGAGCTTGGCAATTAAAGCCGTTGACGGCGGAGTAGCTGCACAGTCGAAGGCTGAAGGTGAGCTTAGCCAGGCCTTAAGCCGGCTAATGGCGGTGGTGGAGAGCTATCCTGACCTGAAGGCGAACCAGAACTTTCTTGCCCTTCAGGAGGAATTGACTTCAACCGAAAATAAAATTGGCTTTTCAAGACAATTCTACAACGACTCGGTGCTTAAATATAATAACCAGACGCAAATGTTCCCATCCAATATTGTGGCTTCCATGGCGGGCTTTAAGCCAGGTGAGTTTTTCGAAGTTACAGCCGCGGACGAACGTGAAGCTCCTAAAGTAAGTTTCAGCTAAAGCGGCCGCACTATTATGTGGGAACAGATCAGGGATAACCAGGTCAGGTCGACTATCCTGGTAACAGCGATGGGCATCCTGCTCATCATGGTGGGCAGTTTGCTGGGCCAGGCATTGCTCGGCGATTGGTCGTTTGGCCTGGTTATATCTTTACTGATCTGGCTCATAATGACGCTAATAGCCTATTTTCAGGGTGACAGCATACTTCTTTCGCTGTCTGGAGCTAAGAAAATTGGACCCGATGATTTGCCGCGCCTGTACAATGTGGTTGAGGAGATGAAGATAGCATCAGGGCTTGAAAAAATGCCGGACGTTTACATAATAGATGATCCGGCATTGAATGCCTTTGCTACCGGCAGGGATAAAAACAAAACCTCTGTTGCCGTAACCGCGGGCTTGCTGCAAAGGTTGAACAGGGATGAGTTGCAGGGTGTCCTTGGTCATGAAATGGCCCATATAAAAAACCGCGACGTGATGCTGATGGCCATATGCAGTGTGTTGCTGGGTACAATAGTGATCTTGGCGTGGTATGGTACACGGTTTTTGTTTTGGGGTGGTTTGGGTGGTTCACGGCGTGGTTCCTCTTCAGGAGGTGGCTATGCTCAGATTATTATTTTAATAGTTGCAGTCGTCCTGATGATCCTGGCTCCCATAATGGCACAATTAATCTATTTAGCTATTTCACGCAAAAGAGAGTATCTGGCGGACTCATCATCAGCTTTATATACGAGATATCCCGAAGGGTTAGCGTCAGCATTGGAGAAGATTGCTGCCTCGACAGAACAGATGAAGTCCGTTAATAATGCGACAGCACCGATGTACATCATCAATCCCTTCCGGAAGAAAGAACAGGTTGCTGAGGATTTAACCAGTACACACCCGCCAATATCGGAGAGAATACGGATATTAAGGGCTATGGCTGGCAATGTGTCATTTGCTGCATATAACTCCGCTTACAACCAGGTACATAAGGGAGGTGGTGGCATAATGCCCGGTTCGGCTTTGAGTGAAACTGCTCAGATTCCGGAAAAAGAAATACGCGTACAAGCGATTTCGGCTGATACTATAGATGCTAAGAACGAAAGAGCGCGGGAAACATCAGAGGTCCTGTGGGGATTAAATGACTATAGGTCAGTGACGTGCAAATGTGGTACGAAATTTAAGATGCCGCCTGACTTCTTCAGCGACACTTTTCAGTGCCCGCATTGCGGGGCGATTAACCGTATTTGAAGCCGTATTTCACACGTGACGGGTAAAAAAATCGTTATTGGATTATTGCTGAAGGATGAGGTTGGAAGGGGTGTATCCTCAAGTAGTGTGAATAAAGGAATGGGTAGTTTGTTTTCAGATGGAGTATATAGTCCAACCATTCATATACCAGACTTCTGTAAGCACGATCCATATCGCTGTTGATGTGATCGATATCTTTGGGAGGCAGGTTGTCTAGCGAAGGTCTTGATTCCAGTTCTTCGGTCAGATGAAAAACTGCCAGCAGCAAATCAGTAAAACGTTCGTGTTCCAGAAGGTTCGGATTTTCAATTAAAGCCAGCATAAATGCGCGCTTACTCAATAAAAACGCTCTCAATTCTGAGAGGCTAACCTTGTCGAATTTTGTCTTTTTCTGGTTATTGACGAGATCCTTAGCCCTTTTAAACTCACCTTCTTTCCAGTCAGTAGTTACATTTAAATTTATCAACATTATTTCCCGGTTGTCAGAGGCATTAAAGAATGTGGCTAATAGATGGTTCCCAACCTCCGAAAAGAAAGCTCCAATAACCATATTAAGTTTCTGAAGTTTTTCTTCCTTTTCTCTTTTAGAAAGGATACGTTCAACCACGATGCCAACGATCAATACTTCAAGGGGTAAAAAGGCCAAGTCACCGACCATGTAAATAAAGACGTGATGCAGATCATGGAAAATCAAATAATGTATAACGTAAATGGCAATAGATATTGATAATAAAATGCAGGCGATCACGATTAAACTGCGGTAACCTTTCAAAGGAACACTCCAAAAATGGGATGATTATTTGTTGATTAGACGAATATATTACCGACTATTGTTTAGCATAAATGATAACGGGCTAGTCCTGACTAGATCAGCCCGTTATCATTGTTTGACGGAGTGAATTAAGAGCTAATCTCCGGGCTTTCCTATGGTCCACAGGGCTTTTATTGCTGCAACAATCGCAGCCGGCGCCATCAGTGTTGCCACATAGCTAAGCACATTGCCGAGAAATTTACCTATATCCAACACTGTAAGCGGTGCGAATACATTCCCAACAACAATTAATGCTATAGTTGCAATCAGGAATAGCATGGTCTCTTTAGCAGTGATATTCAAAAAACCGATTATGAGACCTAATACCAGCAGAACCAGGATAACGGTGGAGTTTTGAGGCATTACGATGCCTGCTATGACGGCTATAACCAGACCAATGATAAATGCCCAGAAACCAATTAAGCTTAAAACCCTTGTTTTACTTACAGCCATATCCTCCTCCTTTTTTATTTTGTATAAATAATATTATCATATTTATCCATAGTTTAAAAGTAAAGTCTATTTATTCTTAAATAAGGTTGATATAGCCTTAAATTCCGCTGTCCCTGCTTTTTGCAGCAACTGGAAAACGACTATCTCAGTTGTGGTTATTACGGAGCCGCAATTGTTGAGATAATTAAGGGCAGCTTTCCAGTCACTTTTATACCGGCTGCAGACAGCATCACTCACTACGTGCACATAATAGTTATTGGAAACCAGGTCTAATGCTGTTTGCAGGACACAGACATGCGTCTCAATACCGGCCACAACGACGTGCTTTTTATTAACCTGCTTGAATATTTCTTGAAATGAAGGTTCATTCCAGCAACTGAAGCTCATTTTTTCAATAGGCTTATAATACCCGCCTAAATTATCCCGAACTGCTTCAACAGTCTGCCCAAGTCCCTTTGCATATTGTTCAGTTTCTATTATGGGTATTTGTAGTGTCTTACACGAGGATATCAACAAGTTTATATTTTTCTCGATGGTTTCATAAACTTCCTTTTTCATGGCCTTTGCCAGGTTTTTCTGCGCATCGATCACCAGCAAGACCGAGTTATTTGTGTTGATTTTGAACTTCTCCATTTTGGGTAACCTCCGATTTCAAAGCGGGATTGCATGATATTACATTTGGAAAATGTTAGATGTCAATTCCCCGTATTTGCCAGTGTCTAATGATTTGGGATATTATTCATTTTAGACCATCCCCGTATTCAAATAAAGTCTCCCTAGGAAATATCAGGAGGATATGAAATGAAGATTGAGCATGTTCCCGGGAAGAATGCTGGCAAGTTAATGTTGTACGCGTTGAGCACATGTATCTGGTGTAAAAAAACGAAGCAGTTGCTGACCGATCTTGGCGTTGAATACGATTATGTATTTGTTGATCTTTTAAAAGGAGCGGAGAGGGATGAGGCGATGAAGGTAATCGAGAAATGGAACCCGGATTGCTCCTTCCCTACTCTGGTAGTCAATGAGAGCAGATGCATCGTTGGGTTTAAAGAACCTGAAATCAAGGGGGCTTTGAAGCTGTGAATAGTGAGATCATCATTACCCCGGAAGAAGTTGACCGGGCGTATGAGAAGTTTAAAAAGGATGCCGGCAGCGGCGGTTACAATCTGAACCCGGATATCGAGTTTACAAAAGGCTTAATAAACGGATTACTGGTCAATGAAAAACGGTATGGTTACCAGTCCTGTCCCTGCAGGTTGGCAGCCGGCAAGAAAGAGGAAGATCTGGATATAGTCTGCCCCTGCGATTATAGAGATCAGGATGTGGTTGAACACGGAGCATGCTATTGTGCGCTATATGTTTCGCAGAAAGTTCTCGATGGCACGCAGGAGCTCCATTCCATCCCTGAGAGAAGACCACACCGGGCTATGAGAATGAAAGCTTCCGCTGTTTCAGTTAATCCAATTATTTCATCGTTACCTTTGCCGGTTTGGCGATGTAAAGTGTGCGGCTACCTCTGTGCCCGCGATGGGCCGCCGGAAATTTGTCCTATATGTAAAGCTAAGAAGGACCGGTTCGAGCGGTTTATCTAAATAAAGCCACCGGGCTTTCTTGTTTTGGATTCGATTTATATGACCCCCGCCAATAGACTATAAATGATCGTGTTTGCATATGTACGGTTTCTGGAAAGATATTAAGCTGACCAGGATCGCGTGGCTGCAAAGGCGCGGGTCGATATACTTCCCTTTTTGGGACATGCTGTTCAAATTACCGTTCCTGCTGTTTTTCAACGGAATCCTTATTTTGAAATCCAATCTTTTTAACACCTGCATCATCCACACAATCGGTGATAGTCACGCAAAACCGTTTATTTTCCGTTGGCCATTTCTGGTACATCATATTTCACAGGCAACTGCTCATAACCTTGTTAAAGAAAACAGCATGACAAAATCCGGGATGTATCTGAAGCTGTTTCTGTCTAAGATAAATAAACGGCGGGACGTGGTATTTCTCATATTCGGTGAGATAGATGCCCGTGTCCATATATATTTGCAGTATGGTAAAAGTGGCAAAATAAAGAGCATAGATACGCTGCTGGATGATACCGTCGCCAGGTATGGACAGGTCATTAAGGGACTGAAGGATAATGGGTTTGCTGTCTGCATACACGGCATACCACCGGCGTCGAGTAAGGATTTCATTACAGCGTTGCCTTTTGCAGGTAAACCATGGGAAAGAAGTGAAATATCGAGGAAGTTCAATAACGGATTGAAAGCTTATTGCAGTTCAATAGGAGTGCTCTATATCGATGTACAATCGATTGCTGCGGATGAGAAGGGGTTCATTAAGAAGCATTATCTTGCCGACGAGGTTCATTGCAACAGCAGAATTGTCCCATTTATTGGAGAAACCATTATTAAGGCATTCAAAGATTCTAAAAAGTTCTCCTGATCTAATTACCATTCAGTACATTTATAATCAGGTTTTCCAACCTGATATTTTTACATCTTATTCCGTTCCAGCTATTAAAGGACTTACAACATTTTAGATGATCGTGATCTGTATAGGATTAGTGGCAGGCCGTGCAGGAATCGAACCTGCGACCCACTGATTAAAAGTATCTTGAACAATTTCAGCAAAACAGCGGCAACTAGCGTGCGCTTTTCACCTGAAACTGCAGACAATTGCCTATAAACCGCTGCGCTATCATGGGTGCCCCGGCGAAATGCAGATGGATATAAGAAGCCAGCGTTCGCCCCTTTTGAAAACCCTCCAGTATCCGGTCTTTGTCTAAAATGGCGTAAGCATTTGCCTTAGCGGTACCATCATCCAGAATCGACCAGTGAAATTCATGTCCACGCACCACTTGCCCTTTGGCCAGCATGGGCCCGTGGTTAAGCGCCTTTATGGTTCTGTAACCAAGGCTGAGGCGGTGGCTGTCGATCCTCGATGAAATTGGGATACTGCCAACCATTTTGTGCTCGTTTCCTCTGAAATCGCGGATACTTTTTCCCAAGTACATCAGCCCTCCGCATTCGGCGTAGACAGGCATTCCTTTTTCAACGGAGTCCGCTATCTGGCGTTTCATCGAGTTATTTGCCGATAGTTCCGCAGCATACATTTCAGGGAAACCACCTCCGATGTAAATTCCTGAGGTGCCCGGCGGCAGGCTTGCATCTTCCAGCGGGCTGAAAGGCACAACCTCTGCCCCCCATGCTGCCAGAAGGTCCAGGCTGTCCTGATAATAGAAGCTGAAAGCCCTGTCCCTGGCAACGGCGATCTGTACTACAGACGTTTTACTCTCAGAAGGAAATAACGTGGGTTTAACTGCAGGCAGATCCGTCTTTTCGGCGAGGTCGATGATTTCAGGTATTTTGATAGCGGCTTCGCACTGCGATACCAGCCGGTCGAAAAAATCGGGGGCAGCGGGGTTCTCGGCGGCCGGAACCAGGCCGAGATGCCGCTCCGGAAGCGACAGATCTTCGCTCCTCGGTAGGTATCCCAGCACCGGGATCCCGGTGTAGTGCTCTATCGCCTCCCGGCATAACTTCAGGTGCCTCTCGCCCGCGATTCCGTTAAGAATGACGCCGCAAAGGTGAAGAGACGGGTCGAACGACTTATATCCGGTGACCATTGCCGCCAGGCTGCGTGCCCCCTTTCTGCTGTCCAGAACAAGAATAACCGGCACGCCGAGCAGCTTGGCCAACTCAGCCGTGCTGCCATCCTCATCCGTGGCCGAATGACCGTCGAAAAGGCCCATCACGCCTTCAATGACCGCTATGTCCTTCCCGGTCGCAGCGCGGGTGAACAGCTCTATTACCGCATCGCGAGAGAGGAGCCAGGTGTCCAGGTTGCGCGATTGCTGCCCTGTTACCTGAGTATGATAGCCGGGATCTATATAGTCAGGTCCCGCTTTAAAAGGCTGAACCTTAAGCCCGCGGCGACCTAGGGCTCCCATCAGGCCGACTGCTATCGTAGTCTTGCCGACGCCGCTGGTCGTGCCGGCGATAAGGACTGCTTTCATCAGTTATCAGCCTTATGGCGTTTCATTTTTTATCCTCAGTTTTCCCGTTCGGCGCTTGATTTAATTGAAAGCAATACAAGTGGGTGGGCATCCTTTTGATTCAGACAACGATTGGACTAGTTGCCTCAGACAGTGAAAGCGTAAAAACTACTACGCCTTGAGCTTGAGAATCCGCCGGGCGTTTTTATAAAGAACCTTTTCGATAACCTCCGGCTTATAGCCACCGCTTTCAAACTCCTGTAGCCAGCGCTTGGGTGGTATCTCCGGGTAATCGGAGCCAAACATGAACTTGTCCTGGAGACGCCCGTTAATTTCTCGTCTGATAGATTCGGGGAAATACTTCGGTGCCCAGCCAGAGAGGTCAGCGTATACATTCCCTTTGTGAATCAAAACGGCTATCTGCTCTTCAGGCCAAGGCCAGGCAGGGTGGATCATGATTATGGTTAATTCAGGGAAATCCGCTGCCACATCGTCTATATAGGGGATTGGCTTAGTATACTTGAGTCGTATTCCATGACCACCCGGCATACCCGCCCCGGCACCGGTGGTCCCGGTGTGAAAGGAAACAGGTATTTTGAGTTCGACACATTTCTCATAGAGCGGGTAAAAACGACTATCGTTGGGGAAGAAAGCTTGAAGCGCTTGCTGGAACTTAAGCCCCATCAATCCCAACTCTTTAACGCATCTTTCCAGTTCCTCTATAGCCGCCTTGCCTTTCCACGGGTCAATCATTGCCCAGCCGCCGATAAATACGTCAGGAAACTTCTTAATAAGCCTGGCGACCTCGTCATTTGTGTTCCTGGTGTCAATTCCACTCACGCTCTCTGTATCCCAGCCGATAAGGATAGCCTTTAGATCCAGCTCACTGAAATCCTGAGCCATTTCCTCATCTGTCTTGACTTTGTACTCAACCCCATAGTATTTGGAGACATGCTCTGCCATCTCAGGCCCCCACATGCGCTTGCGGTCAAACATTGCTGTACTGGGATGGACGTGAACATCGATAGCCTTCATTCCGGAATCTCCCTCTAAATCATTGTATAACCACCACTGACGCTGATGGTTTGGCCGGTTATGAAATCAGCCAATCCCGAAGCTAAAAAGACAGTAAGGTAAGCAACATCCTCGGGTGTTCCCAACCTGCGTAAGGGATATGCTTTGGCCGCTCGCTCTTGGGCCTCCGGGGTGAATACCTGTGCCATTTCCCCTTTCCACATGCTCAACTCGCCGGCATAATCTGGGTTTTTGGGAATAGTGACTCCCGGACAAATGACATTAACATTTATTCCATAGCGTCCCACTTCCCGAGCCAGGGCTTTTGACATGGCGATGACGCCGCCTTTGGTTCCCGCATAGACCACTTCCCTGTATTCTCCCACCCTGCCTGCATCAGAACCGATATTGATGATTTTGCCATATTTCCGCTCAATCATGTGATCCAATACCGCCCTGGTGCAGTTGACGACTCCCCAGAAATTGATGTTTACCTCTTTCTCCCATTCAGTCCTTGGCTGTTCAATAAAGAGCCTGTCCATACACCAACCGGCATTATTGACCAGTATATCTAACTTACCGAATTCTTCTAATGTTTGCTTCACCATTGCATTTACCGAGATGATATCAGTCACATTAGTCCTGACGACAACAGCCTTACCACCTAGATCGCCGGCTTCCTTAACGACCCCCCGCCCTTGGGCATCGTCTGTATCGGCGATCACCACGTTAGTACCTTCCCTGGCAAAAGCTAAGACTATCCCACGGCCAATATTTGAGCTGCCCCCGGTAACTATCACTGTCTTACCCGCTAAGTTCAGATCCATTACGTATCTTCTTCAACAAAGGCAATATTGGTCGTGCACCTGCTGATGATCTTACCACCCGGCTTTGTTCCAATAAGTCAATCCCGATCGGGTGACCTTGCGGCATCCAGAGTATATTATTCATAAGTTATCAAGTCAAGAACGTGGACTAGTTCGCCAAAATAATGAAATCAAAGGTTCGAATCCCATCAAATACACCAACCAATCAGGTAATATCATCACCATTTTTGCTTCGATGGTTGGTGTCAATATTACCATTGAACAAACATCGGCATCACTGTTCCGCTGTAGGTATAGCTACGTCGAGGGTAAAGGGTATGCATTGACTAGGACATAAGAGAAGCTGGGACGAAATAGCACCAGCCTCTAGGTAACTGCGCCGCCGGTGAAACAACACATTAGCCGTCTCCTGCCTGTTGTCACCATTCCAGTCAATGGCCACTGGTATATCTCCGGTTATGGTGCCGAAGGAGCCAAACTGCAAGTCAATACCGGGCTCGCCTTTGACCGTGGCTATGATCTCGAAGCTGCCCTCGTAATCTAAATTGAATTCGACGGTTACGCTGGACAGCAGCAGCGGGCGGCACATCGGTCAGTTTGCTGTATCCTATCTAAATGGCCTCAACACGGCAGGGTATATAGCGGTGCATCGGCGTGCCGAACTGGTCCCTGTTGGTATTCTTGGCTAACCGGTTCACGTTGGCCCCGAATTTCACACCGTTATAGACCAGGCCGAATCCATGGGGAATAACGACCTGCCCTTTCCTGGCATCTTCGGTCACCTCCACATCTAAGGCTTCCTCGCCTGCCTCGGTAATAACCTTCACCATTTGCCCATCGGAAAATCCATATTTCTCCGCATCTGCAGGGTTCATGGCTAGCGTGCAGGCACGCCTGCCTTCGTTCCACGCGGGGTCCCGCATTCCGGTATTGGCATTCATGTCCATATGCCGTCCGGCCATCAATATCAGCGGGAACTTGTTATCGGCTTTGAGCCGCGCCTCTTCCGCAGCAGGGTTGATTTCCTTTATCCAATCTTCAATCTCCCGGACGTGAAGCTGGATTTTGTGTTCCTTCGTGGCCACTTTGTTAATGTTCTTCCCCGACTTCTGTATTCCGACCAGCACCCCTTCCGGATGGTCGAGGATGGCCTGGTATATGGCCAGGCCCTGATCTGGTCCGGCTTCGAACCCGGCCCTTGCCGCCTCTTCCTGCCTGGCCGCGGACCTCTGCAAAAACATTGTGAAATATGTGGACAGGTGCGCCGAACCGATGGCGTTGCCGAGAGTCATTGCGACGATAAAGGGCGCGCGCATGGCGTTCTCAGGATGCTCCATTAGATAACCTACTAATGCATCCCGGTATTTCCTCAGGTTACCGCTCCCGGCAGCCTGGTAGAGCGACTCAGGAAGTTCGGGAACCAGCCCCATGGCGTTGGCCAGTAGCGTGAAAATCTCGCCTGCCTCCTTTTGCTCTCCCTCTACCTCCACGACAGGTTGGCGCAGCCGGCTGTAGACTCTCAAGAGGCCTTCGCTGTTGGCACCATCACCGGGCTCAATCTTGGCAGGGAGAATTACGTCCATTGGCGCCGGAGCCCAGGATTCATAGGTCGACCTGCAAGGTAGGATGTAGTGGGCAAGCGCTGCCGTCTCACTCATTGCTATGTCGGCTACCACCAGCAGGTCGAGCTGGCGGAATGCCTCTTCATACGCAGTGGTATCGGCGTATGACCGCAGGGGATTGGATGCCAGGACGAAGGCGGCTCTGAGTCGGTCGGGACGGTCGTTGGCAATCTCTTCCGGCATGACGTTGGGAGGGAACATCCCGCCGATGGCAGGGATGTTGGTCACCGCTGTCCTCCAAGTTTTGGGGTCGTTCGGGTCCGAGTACAATTTCCCACCGCCCAGGTAATCTCCTCCTGGCACTCCAATGCGGCCGCAGATAGCCAGTAAAACAACCAGCAGGTACGAGTTGAGCGCACTATGTCGGTTCATGAGGATGCCAAGATCATCGCGGAGGCAAGACCGGCGTTTGGCGAATTCCCGGCAGACCTTCAGGACCTGGCCGTATTCCAGTTCACAGGTCCTAAGTGCGGCATCAACGTCAAAACCGGTAAACCAGGGCAATATTTCGTTGAACCCGTCCACATGCTTGTTGATATATTCCTGATTATGCAGACCTTCCTTCAGGATAATGGCGATCATCGATTTCAAGAGCAGCGCATCGGTACCCGGCCGTAGGGCCAGGTGGATATTCGCAATTTTCGCAGTTTCTGAAAGCCGCGGGTCGATGACTACCAGCAGCTTATCAGGGTCTTTTGAGATCCTTGTCAACACTCTGCGGGCCTGGGGTATATGGTGGCTCATCATCCCGTTCCAGCCTACAGCCATCAGCATCTCAGTATTCTCATAGTCGGGGGTCAAATCCAGCATCTGGCTTCCCATTGTTAGCCCGTGCGCCCAGTACCGGCCGGCAAACTCCTGGTTGGCGGACGAGTACTGGTACCGCGAGCCTAGCGCGTGAACGAAACCGGCCATAAACCGGAGCGGATAGAAGTTAAATTCACCCCCACCCCCCACAGAGGCCAAAGAACGGGGGCCATGTTGTTGGAGAACGCCCTTGAGCTTCGCGGCAATCTCGCTGATTGCCTGGTCCCAGGATATGCGTTCGAATTCACTTCCAACCTTCTTCAGTGGGTAGAGCACACGGTCGGCATTGTGCTGGTGATAAGCAACTTTCATGCCCTTGCGGCAGACGTACCCTTCGCTGACCGAGCTGTCCTTGTCCGGGCGGACTTTGACGATCCGGTTATCTTCAACCTCGACCTCGAGGCCGCACTGGACGGCGCACATTACGCAGGTAGTCTTCTTCCATGACATGATCTGTTAACATCCTCTTCAGTTATTTCGTGAAGGGCCATGATTGTTCTTAGCCCTCCTTCGACACCGGCTCTCTAAAATATGAGTAGGGGGCTTTGCCCTGGCAACTCAGGCAGATCTCTCCATCGCATGAAGGATACCCCTCTCCGCATAGGGGGCAAATGGCAACGTCACGGCGGCTGCGTGACTTCAGGCAAGTCAGATCGACTTGGACCTTCTTAGTATCGAAGATAGATGTATTGGCCAGGTAAATCTCGGCCATCAAACCTTGGGGGTCCTGTTCCTTTTTAGGTACCAGCTTGAAGAAGAAAGCTTTAAGCTCGGGCCAGTCATCGAGCTTCCGGCTGTTCACGTATACCCTGACGCCGTTGCCGCTGTGCTTCTCAAATAACGTCAGGGCAAACCGTCCCAGGTCGATGACCTTCAGCCATCCATTACCTATGGTGCAGGGAGTCAGTATCTGGATGGCATCCGGCAGGCAGGAACGGGTTTCCGATATTGAGTCAAAAAATTCTCCTTGTGGCAGATTACGGTATGCCAGGTCCACCATTAGTCCGCCAATGACCACTCCCGGGGCAATATGTTTATGGAAGGCCCTGACCATATCAAGGTATTGGTCATAAGTGTGGCCGCAAATGGTCACGCCGGAATGGACGGCTTTATTTGCATGCATTTGTTCAATAGGCTCGCTTTTTTACATTCTCTGGGCTGGTCTTGCCTCCTATCAATACCTCGGCCTTCAGCAAGTCGCCTTCCGTATTGATATTCAGGAAGCTGAGGTGGTCTGGATCAAACTGATCTATTTCCTTTTCCGTAACGTATCTTGTGTTTACCAGGTTAAAAAGTTTGATGATCTGCAGCTGGTCTTCCCGGATCAATGCCTCAATTGATGGCACGCAGCGCTTCGAATATATTGCGTGCAGTGGTTGGATCATCCATCCAATTTTTGGTGCGATGGCGTCAAAGCTGGACGCTCCATCGATCAAATATTTAATCAAGCCGCTATTTAGGAAGGGCATATCACACCCGACAACCAGGCTATAACTGGTTTCCGCATGCATGAGGCCGGTATAGATGCCGCCCAGTGGACCTTTTCTGGGATAAATGTCCTTCACCATCCTTGCGCTCGGCGTGGCGGATTTTGCCAGGCCTATCTGGTCTTCGGCTGTCACTATAAGGATGGATGATGTGAATTGGGAAAGTGTATCCAGGACTCGATCGAGCAAATGGCCTTTGCCAATTTTCAGCTGTGGCTTATTGGCACCGATGCGGGTGCTCTTTCCGCCGGCCAGGATAATCCCTGTAATACTGGTAATATTAGCCATGCTTTGTGTGCAATATATTTGTACACAATATATAACATCGATTTGAACCTGTCAAGTGTTTAATAAGCGGGGTCACGAAGTGCGGTCGTTGGAATATCATTGAACAAACATCGGCATGTATGTTAATCCATAAGTAAAATCATAGGGCTCCATATCTGCGAAGGAAGGATATTACCATATTTAGTGAAGAGAACTCTTGCTCTGTCAGTTGAGCCAGCGGGCTCTCCGCGCCGAAGATCTCGTCTCTTATCTGTTCCTCTTTCATGCCCA
>Ga0163210_1000118_pt1 | contig 27949 bp, 22 predicted proteins | sample Kivu_220m_FD_113536 | JGI IMG/M metagenome (GOLD analysis project Ga0163210, IMG submission 113536) | Freshwater microbial communities from Lake Kivu, Western Province, Rwanda to study Microbial Dark Matter (Phase II) - Kivu_220m | ecosystem: Environmental > Aquatic > Freshwater > Lake ...
ATAGCCCATGTAGAATTCGCTGAGCTCGACCTTGACGACCAGCTTCGTGGACAGCAACTCCGGATTCACGGGCATGAGGATGGCTTCTCCGCTCAGGGCGTAGATCCCCTTGCTCGCGTTTTCGAGGTGAAAACATCCGCCGGAGCCGGTCGAGAAGTTCAGCCCTCCAAAGATCGCGTCCGGATGGCCGTCATGGTTGACATCGAGGGTCGCCCCGAAGTTCGTCCCCTTGTCGACGGCGAGCCCCCCGACGGCACCGCTGTAGAGGAGGGCGGCCTCCAAAACGCCGCTCTCGTTGGTGAAATGGTAGATTTGCCTTTGCGAGGGCGTTCCCGTTGTCCCGGTCGGATAGGTCACGCCGGCGATGAAGCCGAAATCCCCGTCTTCGTCGAAATCGGCGCCGACGATGACGTCCGCTCCTCCCGAGACTCCGGAGGAGGAGAAAGTCGCCAGGGTTTCGGAGGTGAAAGCGTCCATTCCGTTATTGCGGTAGAGGCGAAGCTCGTTGGAGGCTCGGCTTCCGACAAGGAGATCGTAATCGCCGTCGTGTTCGACATCCTCGACGGCCAGCCCTTGAATCCCGGTCGTGGACCAAGACGTTTGGACCAGCGGATAGCGATAATCGAAAACGAAAGCCTCCCCCCCCAGGCGCCCGAGCCCGTATTCTTGAGGGCAAAAATCTTTCCGTAGCGATCGCCGTAGAGGATGTCGATGTCCCCGTCCTTGTCATAATCAAGGGAGGCGAGGCAAGGGGCGGTCCGGCCGATTCCGGAGAGGGATTTAGGAGAGGCCGTCCAGGCCGTCGTGACGTCGTGCCGGGTGAAATTCAGGCTCCCCGTGTTTTCGTACAGATAGAGGCGCTCGATGGTCATGGTTTCCCGGACGCAGGAGACGTAGAAGAGGTCGAGATCCCCGTCCCCGTCGTAGTCGCCCGAGGTCAAAGCGACGAAGCTCGACGGATCGATGCTCGAGTTTCCGAAACCCGCGGTCGGGATTCCCCCCGAGCCGGTCGAGCCGTCCAGCCAGGCCGTGATTTCGAACGTCCGGAGCTGCCCTTGGGGGCCCTTGTTCTGGGCGAAGGCCAGGACGTTGGCGTATTGGCTGCTCGAGACGATGAGGTCCGGCCAGCCGTCCTCGTTGAAGTCGCCGGCGGCGAGGCTGTCGGCCCAGGCCGGGTAGCCCGTCAGGGTGGCGAGGCTGAAATTCCCGTAGGCCGTTTTGAGCTTGATGCTCCCCGCCCCCCAGCCGTCCACCGAACTCTCCGGGTTCATCGTCTCCAGGCTGTCGAAGCTCTCGACGGTGTAGCCCGTGTACCGGGGGCGGGGAGGGGCGAAAAGGAGAAGGCTGAGAATCAGGACCCCGGAACCCAGGCGAAGACATCGTCCCAGACGCAGATGAGACCTCATGTTGTTCTCCGGTTTCGCCCGTTATTATCGGGGAAAACGCGTTTTCCGGCAATCATTCCCCTGAGGGATCGGAGGGGTGAAATTCGCCCCGTTTTTCTCCCCCCGTGCGGGAGGTCGCCTCACCCCCCGCGGCTAGCCCCTCCCCAGGGGCGTTTCCTTCCCCCCAAGGGGTGGGGCCGGAGCCGCTTTTATCACCCCCCGAATCATTCCGGGGGACTATGGCCACGGCTTCCCGGCTGCCTTATAATATTCCCGTTATGTCCCAGGTCCGCGGCTTCACCTTGATCGAGCTGGTCATCGTCCTGGCCATCCTCGGGGCGGTGATGTTCCTCTCTTTCCCGAGTTTTTCGAACTCGATGGAGGTCCGGGCGCTGGACAACACGGCCAGCGAAATCCTCATGGCCATGGAGACGGCCAAATGGCAGGCCGCGGCGACGGCGCTCGACCATCGGCTCCGTTTCGCCCTGGAGGGCGGGGCCTGGACGTTTCGCCTCGAGAGGGAGACTTCGCCGGGAACTTGGGTCGTCATCGCCGGCGGGGGGCCGAAGAGAGTTGCGACGAAATTCGTTTTCACCGCGAACCTTCCGGCCGGCCTGGCCGTCGTCTTTCAAGCGACGGGATTCGTCTCCGGCTACGACAGCACGAAGAACTCGGTGACCGTCGAAAGCCCGAAGCTCCAGAGGCTGGGAGAGCTCTACCGCCGGACGGTCCTCTTCTACGCCGGCGGGTCGATCCGATACGTGAAATCCTAGGAGGAGCGCCGTGAGGACGTGGAGACGGGAGAACGGAGGCCGAGGGCGGCCGGCCGCCGGTTTTTCCCTCCTCGAGGTCCTGATCGGGATGACCATCCTGGGGATCGCCGTCATCGGCCTGGCCCAGCTCTTCGTCATGAGCATCGCCAACAACAAGCGCGGCGGAGAGATCGGCCAGGCGACCTTCCTCGCCCAGCAGCAGGTCGATTACCTGAGAAACCTGACGGCGACGGAGCTCGGCAGCTTCCCCTCGGTCTCCCAGGGCGAGAGCGACGACGAGTCGATCAACATGAACGGCGACGACACGGTCGACTTCCGGCGACTGACCCGGATCACGGCCTCGGGGTCCGTCTTCGAGGTCCGGATCCTCGTTTTTCCCCCCAGCCAGCTCGGCGTCCCGGCGGAGACCCTGTCCGCGAGCCCGTACGACCACCGCGTCCGGGCGATCCTGAACACCGTCATTGCCCGATGAGGCGAAGATGAAAGCAACGACGAGGCTTCGCAGAAGCAGGCCGGGATTCACGATCCTCGAGCTCCTGATCGCCAGCCTGATCATGGTCGTCGTCGTCATCGGCGCTCTTTCGATGTACACCAAGAGCCACAAGACCTCCGCCGACCAGCAGCAGTACGTCCGGCTCCAGCAGGACGTCCGGGCGTCCCTCTATTTTCTCTCCCGCGACGTCCGGATGGCGGGGGCGGGATTGACTTCGGACTTCTTCAGCCAGGCCCTGGAGGGGACCGACAACGAAAACCAGGGCGGGGAGGTCCAGCCGGACCGGCTCAAGCTCATGGGCAACATCGACGAGCCGTTCAGCCTCCCCGTCCAGAACTGCGGAGGGAACGCGACGCAAGTCAGCTTCGAGGATTATAGCTTCGAGCAGTACCCCTATCCGGACTCCTACTACGTCGGCAAGCATGTCCTCCTCGTCCCCCGGCCGAGTTCGGGCTGCGCGAACGCGATCCTCAGGCAAGTCACCCAAGTCATCCACAACCCGGGCGGGACGAACGAAAAATTTAAATTCGGCGCGAGCCAGGGGATCAACCCCCCCGGAGGGACGAAGCCCCCCTGCGCCGCCGCCGATTACGACGGCGGCTCGGTCGTCCTGAGCCAGGTCCGCGAATACTGGCTGGACACGACCGGCAACGCCTCCGGCCTGACGGCGGGCGTCAACGGCTACATCGGCGCGGGGACGGCCGGAGTCCTCTACCAGACGACGAACGGCGTTCACTATCCCATCGCCCAGAACATCGAGAACCTTCAATTTCGTTACAACGGAAATTTCGACGGCGACGTCAACGGAACCCTGGACGGCTTCCAGGATTGGTCGACGGCCTGGACGGCGGAGCAGATCGGACGGATCCGCCAGGTCCGGATCTGGGCCCTGGGCCGGACCCCGGCCCGCTTCGCAAGCGTCTCGGGGACGTCGGCCGGGGGGACGTATCTCTACCGGCGTCCGGCGATGGCCAATTCTCCCGCGGCGACCTCGGACGACTGGCACAAGAGGTTCCTCCTCGAATCGACCTCCTCGATCCGGAACCTGTCCTTGGACGTCTACAACAAGTAGGGGACGAAAGCCATGGTCCATCGTCATCACCGGGAACGCGGCTCAGCCTTGGTCATCGTCCTCCTCATTGTCGCCCTCCTCATTGGGATCGGCGTTCCGCTCCTCCTCCTGACGGGGACGGGCCCGAAGCTCTCCGGGAGTCTCCGCTTCCACGAAGAAGCGTTCAATGCCGCCGAAGCGGGCGGCGACGCCGCCGTGGCCGCCTTGAGGAACTCCTTGGCCAATGGAGTCTGGACGAGTTTCGAGGACCGTTACCTGACCCTGCCGGCGGGAATCGACATCGCCATGGACCTCAGCGGGAATCCGAATCCCGGCTATTTCCGCCGGAAAACGGACCAGGAGCTCTTCCAGTTGCTCGACCCCAACGGCGACGGGACGGCCGATTATCCTAATGTTCTCTACTTCCACCAGGTCTTCGCCAAAAACGGCCTGGGGGAGGACGACGACCGGGTGACCTACACGGCCTTCCTCATCAACGACGAGGCCTCCGGAGGGACGGTCGACCACACCGACGCCCTCCTCGTCGTCATCGGCGCCGTCCGCGCCGGGACGAGGATTCTGGACACCGTCCGTCTGGAGATCGTCCTGGCGATCGAGGAAACGGAAACGGCGCCCTAGACGAAGGCCTTCACTCTTTTTCCGGGTAGAGGAGGGCGTTCAGGAGGAATTTGTACGTCCCGTGGGACTGGGCCCTATTCTGGGAGCGGATCCCGATGAGGATGAACCGGCCGTCCTTGTATTTTGTGTCCACGACCGCGGCCTTCCGGGTCAGGTTGTCTTCGCCGAGAAGCCAGCCGCTGAGGAGGACTTCGTCGTCGGGGTAGGTCGCGACGACCTTGCGGTCCCAGTCGAAGGGCGGCGAGTACGTGTCCAAGGCCAGGCTGTTGACGAACATTGCCGCCGCCTCCTTGGGCATCCCGTAGCCGATCGGCGTCTCGGGGTCGACGAGGATGCGGAGGATGGAGGTCGGGCAGAAGAACCTCGTCCGTTCCAGGCCCGTGAGGGCGTTCCGGGCCGGGGCGCCGAAGTCGGCGATGGCGAACTCGCAGGCTCCGTTCAGGGTGACGACGATTCCGCCCTTCTCGACGAAGGTCCGGAGGGCGTCCACGCCCTCCTGGCCGATCCCGCCTTCGTATTCGGGAGGAGTCGTCGACTGACCGCGCTGGCCGAAGCCGCCGCCCCGGGGTCCGGCCGCGGCGGTGCCCGTCGTCGTCGGCCGCGTGCCCTTGATCGTATTCGGGTTTTCGTCGGCGAAGACGATGACGTCGTAGTCGGCCCGGAGGTCGGGCTTTTTCTCCTTCGTCCCCTTGATGTCCTCGTTGTGCAGGGTCTTGAAGGGGATGCCCATGTCGTCGAAGACGTAGCGGGTCCATCCCTCGTCCATGTTGCCCCGCCAGCTCTGGAAGAGGCCGATCCGGTGAGGCTTGAGGGAGGCCGTGGGAAGGTCGCCGACGTCGTCCATGTCGATGACGGCGAGATGGTATTTTTCGAGGAGCGGGGCGAGAGACTTTCTAACCTCGGGGGAGTTCTTGACGATGAACGTCCCGGCCGGGATCGAAACGCCCTTCTTCGAGACCGTAGCTTTCGTCCTCCACATCTCGGCCTTTTCCTGGAGGAGGGCGAAGGCGACCGAGTAGGAGGCGTTGACTTGGGAGTTGAGAAGGACATAGGCCCCCTGGCCTTGGCCGGCCGATGCCTTGGGATGGGGGACGGCGGCGACGGGCTCGAGCTTCACCTCGAACGGCTCGTCGACCTGGTCGCAGGCGACGCCCATTTGGAGGGGCAGCGTCCAGGCGGCGTTGTCGTAGGGGGGCTGCGGCGGGCCGCCTGGATATTGCCGGATGTCGGGGTATTTTTGCTTTTCGAGAAGCGCCCAGGCGTAGGTTTTGTAGGGCTGGGCCGTCTTGACGACGAAGGACCCGGCCGGATAGAACCGCCCGCCGGCGATGAAATCGGCCTTTGCCTGGTGGATTTCGACTCCGCCCATTTTCATGATCTCGAGCATCTTGAGCATCGTCGGATAATCACGCTGTTTGGCCGGGATGACGAAGGCGTAGGGCTGGTTCTTCTCGACCTTCTCGACCGAGTTTTTGTACATCTGGTAGAAGTTGAAGAGGATGTCCTCCTTGTGGAGGCCGGCCGTCTTGATCATGCTCTTCGAGGCGACAAGCTCGTAGTCGACGATGTTTCTAAGGCGCCACCAGCCGCCCGGCCAGGGGTCCAGATAGTCCATCCGCTTTTCGTAATAAGACAGGGGAACTTCGTTAGGTTCGGTGTAGGTCGGGGTGGCGCCCCGGACCGAAGCCGCCTCGGTCAGGATGCCGATGACGTTGTGGAGCCAGGAGGTGTCGTCGCAGGCCCCGATCCACCAGGCCGTGTAGGACCGGCCGTTGACGACGCCGCTGTAGCCGTGCTTCTGGAGGTCGTAGGACATGTTCGTCCCGACGAGGTTGACCCCCCGCCAGACCATGGGCTGGATGTTGGGCAGGGGAGGGTCCATGAACGGCGGGACGAAGAGGCGGGCGCCCGAGGCGCCCATCTGGTGCTCGTCGACGTGGACCTGGGGCAGCCAGTCGTGGTAGAGGACTTTCGTGACGGCCCGGGTCTCGGCGAGGTTGAACATGTACCAGTCGCGGTTGTTGTCGTGGCCGGCGTAATGGTGGTAGAGCCAGGGCATCGACCCCCCCTCGTACTTCGTCCCGACGTACTTCTTGTACCAGTCGACGACCATCTGGTTGCCGTCGGGGTTGTGGGTCGGGACGAGGAGGACGACGACGTCGCTCAAGATCCTGGCGGCGTCGAAGAACGTGTTGCCGGTGACGAGGTCGTAGGCCAGCTCCATCGACATCTGCGCCGCGGCAACTTCGGTCGCGTGGAGCGAGCAGGTGATGAGGACGATCGCCTTGCCCTCCTTGGCCAGCTTGCGGGCCTCCTCGACGGAGGTTGTCCGGGGGTCGCGGAGCATATGGGCGATTTCCTTCCAGCGGTCGGCCTTGGCCAGGTTCTCGGGCGTCGAGATCGCGGCCATGATCATCGGCTTCTTGAGGGTCGACTCGCCGATGGTGAAGAGCTTCATCCGCGGCGTTTCCGAGGCCAGCTTCTCGAAGTAGCCCTTGATCTGGACGTAGTCGGCCAGCTTCCGGTCGGCCCCGGGCTTGAAGCCGAGGAATTTTTCGGGCGAGGTTTGGGCCGGGAGGAGCGAGGCCGAGAGAAGCAGAGCCAGAATCGAGAAGACGACGAGACGATGACGGGACATGTTTTCCTCCATGGACATGACGGATGAAGGCTTCATATCACGCCGGCCGGCGGGAAGTCAATTCCGGCCGGAGGGAGAATCGGCTGAGGAGGCCGGCTAGTCGCGGGAATCCCGGAGGATGAGGAGCCGGACGAGCTGAACGACGGCCATGGCCGTCGCCGCGACGTAGGTCAGGGCCGCCGCCGACAAGACCTTTTTCGCCCCGCCGATCTCTTGGGGGTTGAGAAAACCCCTCTCCCCGAGGAGGGCGACGGCCCGCCTCGAGGCGTTGAACTCGACGGGGAGGGTGACGACGCTGAAGAATACGGCGAAGGTGAAGAGGAGGATGCCGATGTCCATGAGGACCCGGCCTCCCGCCCCGGCGATGAAGCCGATGAAGAAGAGGGGGAAGGCCAGGGTGGAGCCGATGTTGACCACGGGAAAGATGTTGTTCCGGAGCATGAGGGGGCCGTAGTGGGTGTTGTGCTGGAGGGCGTGGCCCGTTTCGTGGGCGGCGATGCCCAGGGCGGAGATCGACGAACTTCCGAAAACGCCCTCGGAGAGGCGGAGGATTTTCTTGCGGGGGTCATAATGATCGGTCAATTGGCCCGGGACTTTTTCGACCGGGACGTGGCCCGCTCCGCCCTGGTTGAGAAGGGCCCGGGCCGTGTCGGCGCCCGTGACACCCGAGGCGGCGGCCACGCGGGCGAATTTCGCGTACGTCGACTTCACCCGGAACTGGGCGAAGAGGGCCAGGGCCACGGCCGGCAGGACGAGAATGTATGTCCAATCTCCGAAATACATATTGGCCTCCTAAGACTAGCGAATTGATAATATAACTCGGCAAAGGCCGGACGTCAAATGCCCCTTGACCCCGGGGAGGCGTTGCTAATATGATGGAGTCACCGCCATCGTGATCAGAGGAGGAGAGAAATCATGAATGTCGTCTGGACGATTCTCATCGGTCTTTGCGCCGGCCTCATCGCCAAGTGGATCCATCCCGGCAAGGAGCGACTGGGCATTATCATGACCATCCTCCTGGGCATCGCCGGTTCCTTGGTCGCGACTTACGGAGGCCAGGCCCTGAAGCTCTACCAGCCGGGCCAGACGGCGGGCTTCATCGGGGCCGTCGTGGGAGCCATCATCATTCTCTTCGTCTACGGCCTCTTCACCCGGAAAAAAGCTTGAGGCCGAGGAGGGGAACGGAGAGGGAACTTTCAAAGGAGGCGGAAGATGGGTTTCATGAAATTCGTCGGAGACGTGGGGAACTTGGTCGGCGGGAAGAAGCCGCAGGCGTCGACCGACATCGAAAAACACCTCGTGGAGACCTTCGGAGACAAGATCAAGGACCTCCAGGTCGTCTACCTCGACGGTACCGTCACCCTCGGCGGGGCGTGCGATTCCCAGGCGACCAAGGAAAAGGCGGTCCTCCTGGCCGGCAACCTGAAGGGCGTCTCGAAGGTCCAGTTCGACAACTTGACCGCCCCGGCGGCGGCCGAGACGGTCGAATACTACACGATCAAGAGCGGGGACACGCTCTGGAAAATCGCCAGGCAGTTCTACAACGACGGCAACAAGTATCCGAAGATCTTCGAGGCGAATAAGGAAGTCATCAAGGATCCGAATCTCATCTTCCCGGGCCAGCAGATCCGCATCCCGAAGTAGACGCGGGGACCGGCTCGTTCGGCGGATTTGACAAGGGCTCCTCCGGCCGCTAGGATGGGGCCCGATGCGCCGGAAGCGTCCAATCGTCGGCCTATTTTCCGCGGGCGTCTTTCTCTGCGCTGCGGCAGCGGCCGCTTTCAGCCAAGAACCGGACGTTGAGCAGCTTCTGGCCCGGGCCGACGAGTTCTACCAGAACGGCAACTTCAACTTGGCCGTCGGGATCTATCTCGAGGCCGCGGGAATGTCCCGGAGCCGGATCAATCTCTCCCGGGCCTACTTCGGGCTGTCGATATGCTTCTTCGAGCAGAAGGACTCGGCCTCGGCGGCGAAGTATCTCCGGAAAGTCGCCGAGGTCGACCCGAACAAACGCATTTCGGAGCTTTTCTACCCCAAGGCGTTTGTCGAGATGTTCGACGCGGCGATGAAGGAGGCACAGGCCCGGGAGGAGCCGTCCCCGCCCGAAAAGGCCGTCGAAGAACCGAAGCCGAAGGCCGGGGCCGAGCGGGCTGTCGAGCCTCCGCTGAAAGCCCGGCCCGGGACCGAAGCCCGGAGGCCCGACGTCTCTTTTGGAGACGAGCCGCAGGGCGGTCATTTCGAGATCAACGTCCATTATTCGGCCTGGACCGTCGACCCGATCCTGTCCCTCTTCGAATCGAGGCTGACGAACGAGCTGGCCGAGGAGCTCCAGAACGAAGTCGTCAAGAAGGTCGGGGCGTCCTATTCGGGGCTGGTCAAGGCGGCCTTCAATCCGGTGCTCGCCCTGGAGTCCGAGGGGTCGAATTACGGGATCGAGCTGCGGTATTTCTCCCGCGGCCGGGCCGGGACGTTCAGCTTCGGCCTCGGCCTCGAGCAGACCCGGATCCGCTTCGGGGTCACGGGTTCGATCGCCCAGGATTTCACCATCGGGAGCCGGGCCGAAGTCGAAGCCGAGGCGTTCGTCGAGATCAAACCGCTCTGTCCCCACGTCAGTTTCCGCTGGGACATCGGGCGGCCCGGGGCGGCGGTCAAGCCCTTTGTCGCCTTCGGGGTCGGAGTCGCTCCCCTGAAAGGGACATTCACCTTTGCCTATGCCGGGAGATACGCCTTCGGCTTCGTCACGGACTCCATCTCGGACTCCCAGACGAAAACGCTGGCCGAACTCTCCGAGGACATCGACTTCGACATCCCCGACTATCTCCCCATCCTCCAGCTCGGCGTCGGATTGAGGGTCGAGCTCTTTCGCGGCCTTTTCCTCCTCGGCGAGGCTGGCGTATGGGACGGCCTCCTCCTCCGCGGCGGGCTGGGCTTCCGCTTCTAATCCCCGGTTTTCCCTGCCCGAAACGCCCGGCGGGTCCTGGTTTGGATCACCCCCCATGCGGACTTTCCCTCCAAGGAAGCCTTCATTGATGCCCGCCGCTTGGCCTTAGGCCGGACGCCTCTCTTCGTCGGCGGGAGAGGCGGCCGTCCGTGGTATAATAGGCGCTCGACCGTGCACGACGGGGAGCTAGCGGTGCCCTGTAGCCCACAACCCGCTCCAGTGGGGTCGATGCCCGTGCCGAGGCTCAGCTCTGTCCGGCCAGCGTCTTCGTTTGCGGCGCCGACGGTCGGGACTCCGAGCAAGGAGCGGCCTGCCAATCCCGCCAGGACCGGAAGGTAGCAGCGGTCACAGGAAGGCTCCTGTGTGTCGGATTTTCCCGGCCCGAGCTTGCGGCGGGGATGACGCGGGGAGAGGGGAGTCGGAGCCGGGCGCACGGTCGGTTTTTTCGCTTTTTTCGTTGAGTCGTTTGGAAGGCCTAGTCTTCCTTTCCGGCTTGATGAATTCGAATATGGCTGATTTCCACGATCCATAGCCGTCCTTCGACGGACGTCTTTGACGCCAACGCCAGGGTATTTTCGATCAACATCTGTAGAATGCGAATGTCCGCATTTTTCGGCGGTCTGAGAATGACGATCCCGGCGCTTCCGTCAGGACGAAAGCGGGTGATATCGGAAAAATCGAGGTCCAAGCTTACGAGGCAGCGGCGTTCCCGTAGACAGGCGTCAAAAAAGTCGCGATCGGAACATCCCGAGAGGACTTCATCCCGAATCGTCAAGACGTCGTGATGCTGCGCTTCGAAAAGGGCTTTGAACGAAATCGGCAGATTCTCGTCGAGTTTGAATCTCATTTAGCGATTTCGCGCGGCATTTCGACATACCGCTCGCGGGACATTTCCGCGCCATATGCGATCGCGGCACGTATATCGACTTCCTCCAACGGCGGGTATTCGGCGAGAATCTGTGGAATAGACATGCCGCCGGCCAAAAAATCTAGAATTAAAGAGACCCAGATCCTCGTCCCTCGAATACAAGGTTTTCCGAAACAAACGTTCGGATCAACGGAAATTCTTTCTAACAGGGATGGTTTCATCGGCCCTCTCCGAAGTTCGTTCTTTTCGTGCGATTGACTGAAAATCATTATAGAGAAGATTCGGACGGAAATGCAACTCGGCCCGTCCCGTCTAAAGGCCGTCAAGCCTCAAGAATCACCAGGCGATCGTCGTTTTGGCGAGCGCCGCCGGGTCGTCGCCCTTGGCCAAGCCTCGGATCATGAAGCGGTAGACGTATTCGCGGGGGCGGAGCTGGTATTGGGGGTGCGTTTGAGCTCCCCACGAATCGTCCCCGCCGACGCCCATCTGGCCGTAATCCAGGCTGAGCGAAACGAAGTCCCTCTTGGCGATGTCCAGGGGGTGTTTGTCGCCGCGCTTGTCCTGGGTGAGGTCTTCGGCGGTGTAGGGGAGGGCGCTGAAATCGAGGCGGGGCAGTCCGACGGCGAGGAGGCCGGCCCCGTCTTCGTTCGTCAGGGCCACCCAGCGGCAGTCCGTGCGGTTCCCGTACTCCTGGATGCTGACGTAGGGGACGGTCATTTCGGCGAGCGATGCCGAATAGAGGCCGACGAAGGCCGAGGTCCTGCGGTCGATATAATTCTCGTGGGGGCCTCGGCCGAACCAGCGGATGGAGGAGAAGGCCGGGGGAAGGGTCAGCTTCATTCCGACCCGGGGAATCTCGGGAAGGTTCCGGGCGGCGGGGGAGAGGCGGACGTCGACGACGATCCGGCCGTCTCCCCGGACGAGGTAGGCGACGGCATATTCCGCCTGGACGTCCCTGAGCGCATATCGGGCTTCCACGTGGACCGTGGACGAATCCGCCTGCTGGACGTTGAATCTCTCGAGAGTCCGGTTGTCGCCCGCCTTGCGCCAGACGGCCGTCCGGACCGGCAACCGGTTCCCGAAGTCGTTGTCGGTCGGAGCGCGCCAGAAATTGGGCTCGGGGCCCGTCCGGAGGAGAGGCGTTCCGGCGTATTCGTAGGAGACGAGAAGCCCGGATTTCTTGTCGAAGACGGCGGTGAATTTTTCGCCCTGGATCGACGCCCGGTCGTTGTCCTGGGTCAGCGTGAGCTTCGAGAGTTGAGGGGCGTTCGGCGCCGCGGCCGGCCGGACGATTCCCAGGGGGAACTGCTCGGCGGCGACGACATGGCCGCGGGGGAGCAGAGGCTCGTCTTGGGTCGTGATGACGGCAACGTTCAGGAAGGCTTCGCTGCCGGCCTTGACGGCCGCGTCGAAGTCGAGAGGGAAGATTTTGGTCTCTCCGGGGGCGAGGTCGGGATTGCGGATTTCGCCTCCGGCGATTCTCTGGGTTCCGTCGGCCATGACTTCCCATCGGATGTCGAACCGGTCGAGGTTGGTGAAGTCGTAGGCATTAGTCACGGCGATGGCCGGACGGCCGCCGGAAGCGGCCTGTTTGACCTTGACGTATTGATAGACCTTCTTGATCTCCCAAAGGGCCGGATGGGGGGTCCGGTCCGGGCCGACGAGGCCGTTGCAGCAGAAATTGTCGTCCGAGGGCGTGCCGGGAGGGCCGTAGTCGCCGCCGTAGGCCCAGTAGGATTCGCCTTTTTCGTTTTTCGCGGCAAAGCCCTGGTCGACCCAATCCCAGACGAAGGCGCCCTGGAGGTGGGGATATTTCTCGATGACGTCCCAGTAATCCTGGAGGTTCCCGTTGGAGTTGCCCATGGCGTGGGTGTATTCGCAGAGGATGAGCGGGCGGGCCTGGTGGCGCAGGCCGTAGGCCTCGAGGGTCTCGATCCGGGCGTACATCGGGCAGACGATGTCGGTGTGGGGACGCTCGCCGGCCCGCTCGTAATGGACCGGGCGGGACGGATCGCGCTGGTGGATCCAGGCCGATGTCGCTTCGAAGTTCACCCCGTCGCCGGCTTCGTTGCCCAGGGACCAGATGATGACCGAGGGATGGTTCTTGTCGCGCTCGACCATCCGGACCGTCCGGTCGAGGTGCGCCCCGGCCCAATCGGGGTTCTTGGCCAGGCTCCTCTCGCCGTATCCCATGCCGTGGGATTCGATGTTGGCCTCGTCGATGAGGTAGATGCCGAACTCGTCGCAGAGCTCGTACCAGCGCGGATCATTGGGATAGTGGCACGTCCGGACGGCGTTGATGTTGAACTGCTTCATGAGGGCGATGTCGCGGCGCATCGACTCCTCGGAGATGACGTGGGCGGTGACGGGGTCGTGCTCGTGGCGGTTGGTCCCCTTGAGGAGGACGGCCGCGCCGTTGACGTGAAGGCGTCCGTCGACGATCTCGACCCTGCGGAAGCCGATTCTCGCCGACACGGCCTCGCTCGTCCGTCCGCCCGGCTCCTTGAGGGTCAGGACGAGGGGGTAGAGGTTCGGCGTTTCGGCCGACCATTTCCAGGGATTGGCGACCTTGGCCGCGAGAAGGAGCCTTGTCTTCTCCTTGCCGCCGACGGCGACCGTTTGGGAGGCCGAGGAGAGGGCTTCGCCGTTGGGGCCCCGAAGGGCCAGTTCGACCGTGTATTTCCCTCCGAGATAGCCGACGTTCCGGTTCGCGAGCTCGACCTCGACATCGAGGAGGCCGTCGCGGAAGTCATCGGTGAGGCTCGCCCGGGCCCAAAAATCCCGGATCCGGACCTTGGGCGCGGCGACGAGATGGACGTCGCGCTCGATTCCGCTGATGCGCCAGAAGTCCTGGCATTCGAGGTAGGACCCGTCGGTCCAGCGGTAGACTTCGAGGGAGATGTCGTTCGGGCCTTTCTTGAGATAGGGGGTGATGTCCCATTCGGCCGGCGTTTTCGAGTCCTCGCTGTAGCCGAGATAGCGGCCGTTGACCCAGGCGTAGAAAGCCGATTTCACCGCCCCGAAGTGGACGAGGACCCGCATGTTCTGCCAGGAGTCGGGGACGGTGAAGGTCCGTTTATAAGAACCGACGGGATTGTAGTCGTGGGGGACCCGCGGAGGGTCGGGCTGAGCGGGGGGTTTGACCCATTCATAGGAAGAGTTGACGTAGATGGGGATGCCGTAGCCTTGAAGTTCCCAGTTCGAGGGGACGGCGATGTCTTTCCAGCCGCTGACGTCGTAGCCGGGTTTCCAGAAATCGAGCGGCCGGTCGGCGGGCCTCTCGACCCACTTGAACTTCCAGGTGCCGTTGAGGGACTGAGAGAAAGGGGAATTCCGGAAGTCGTTCTTGAGGGCCGCGGCCGCGTCGGGGAAGGGAATGAACGTCGCCCGGGGCTCCTCTTTGCCGACTCCGAAGACCTTGGGATCCTCCCATTCGTCGCCCCGAGGGCCCTTCTGGCTTTGGGGTTGCGGCGGGGCGGCGGCGACGGCGAGAACCAGAACGGCGAAGGCGACCATGCCCGCTTTCAGCATCTTCTCCTCCCAATAATCGTCCGGAGGTCGGCTTTGCCTTTTTCGTCGATCGGCAGGAGGGGCAGGCGGACGGGGCCCCCCTTGAAACCCTGGACATCCATGGCGTATTTCAGGCCGGGGATGCCGTAGGTTTCCATGGCCGCTTTATTGAGAGGGATGAGGTCGAGCTGGCGCTGCTGCGCCTCCCCGATTTTCCCTTCCCGGAAGAGGCGATAGATCTCGACGCACAGCCCAGGGGCGGCGTTGGCCACGGCCAAAATCGCCCCGCTCGCCCCGGCGAGCAGGGCGGGGAGGACGACGAAGCCGGATCCCGTGAGATAGCTGAAATCGGGGGGGAGCCGCCGGATGATTTCCCCGAGATAGGCCAAGCTTCCCAGGCTTTCCTTGAGACCGGCGATCCGCGGATGTCGGGCCAGCTCGACGACGAGGCCGGGGTCGATCGTGATGCCCGTGTTCTGGGGGATGTTGTAGATGACGACAGGGATGGGGGAGGCGTCGGCCACGGCGAGGTAGTGGCGCCTCAGGGGTTCCCGGGTCATCCTTGCCTTGTAGTAGCTCGGCGGCCGGACCAGGGCCGCGTCGGCGCCGGCGTCGGCCAGCCGCTTCGTGAACGCGATCGTCAGTCGGGTCGACTCCTGGGCCGTCCCGGCGATGATGAGGCGGCCGGGCGCGGCGGCCGATTTCGCCGCATCGACAAGCCGGGCCGCCTCCTCGTTCGAGACGAGGACGCACTCGCCGGTCGAGCCGCCGATGACGTATCCGGCCAGGTCGTAGGCGTTGAATTTTTGGACATTATCGCGGAAGGCCCCAAGGTCGACGTCCTCGCCTTCCGCCTCGCCTTTGAAGGGGGTCAACAGCGCGGGAAAAATCCCCTGGAACAAGTTGGCCATGCCTTACCGCCTTTCCTTTTTCTTCGGCCGCGTCTCGCGTTCGACCCGGCGGATTTCCGCCTCGCTGAAGCCGAAGTAATGGGCGACCTCGTGGATGACGGTTTCCCGGATCTGGGCCCCGACCTCTTCTTCCGTCTCGCAGATGTGCTCGATCGGCTTTTGAAAGAGGAGGATGACGTCGGGGGGAACGTTGCCGTAGTAGGAGCCCCGGCGGTCGAACGGGACGCCGTGGTAAAGACCGAGAAGGCCCCACGGTGAACGTATCCCCATATCGCGCCGGATCTCCGCCGAGGGAAAATCCTCGACCATCACGGCGACGTTCTTGATGAGGTCCTTGAAGCGCCGGGGAAGCGTCTCCATCGCCTGCTCGACGAGGGTTTCGAAATCGGCCCGGCTCAGCGCGATCATCCCGCCCCCTATCTTTCGATCCCTTTCCGGGCCCGGACGCCCTTCGTGTAGTAGTGCTTCCGTTCCCTCATCTCCGTGACGAGGTCGGCCCGGCGGACGACCGACGCCGGCGCGTACCGGCCCGTCAGGACGACCTCGACGCTTGCCGGCCGCTCGTCGAGGACGGCGTGGACCTCGGCCTCGGAGATCAGCTCGAAATGGAGGGCGACGTTGACCTCGTCGAAGACGACGATGTCGTACTCGCCCGAAAGCATGGCTTTCCGGCATCGCCCGAGCGCCCGCCGGGCCCGCCTGACATCCTCGTCCTCGGCCTTCTCGGTGACGTGGACGAAGCCCTTCCTCCCGAACTGCTCGATCGTTACGAGCGGGGCGAGCCGCTTCACTCCGGCCAACTCGCCGTACTTCTGGCCCTTGAGGAACTGGCCGATGTAGGTCCGCATCCCGTGGCCGGCCGCCCTCACGGCCAGCCCCAGGGCGGCCGTCGTCTTGCCCTTGCCGTTTCCGGTGTAAACCTGGATCATCGGGACTCTACTATAGGGGAAATCTTCCGGCCCGGTCAATCGGATATGCTATAATTCATCCATGTTGGACCCGAAATTCGTCCTCGAAAACATCGACCTCGTCCTCCGAAAGACCCGATCGCGCGGCGTGCCGATCGACCTCTCGGAATTCATCCGCCTGTCCGAGACGAAACGGGAGACCCTCCGCCGGGCCGAGGACCTCCGGGCCCGGCGCAACAAGGCCTCGGAAGAAGTCGCCCGCCTGAAACGCGAGAAGGGGGACGCCTCGGCGATCATCGCCGAGATGAAGGGCGTCGGGGACGAGATCAAAACCCTCGAGGAGGACCTCAAGGCCCTCGACGAAAAAATCCGCCTGACCCTCCTCACCATCCCCAACCCTCCGCACGACAGCGTGCCCGTGGGGCCGGACGCCTCGGCCAACGTCGAGGTCCGCCGCTTCGGAGACCCGCCCTCGTTCGATTTCGAGCCCCTTCCCCACTGGGACGTCGGAACGAATCTCGGGATTCTCGACTTCGAGCGGGCGGCGAAAATCACCGGCTCGCGGTTCACGGTTTCCCTCGGGGCGGCGGCCCGGATGGAGCGGGCCCTCATCTCCTTCATGCTCGACCTCCACACCCGGGAGCGCGGCTTCCGGGAAGTCCTCCCGCCCTTCATCGCCAACGCAACGAGCTTGACCGGCACCGGGAACCTGCCCAAGTTCGCGGCCGACCTTTTCAAGCTCGAGGGCCTGCCCTGGTATCTCGTCCCGACGGCCGAGGTTCCCCTGACGAATTACTACCGCGACGAGATTCTCGACGGGACGGTCCTGCCGCAGCGATTCGCGGCCTACACGCCCTGTTTCCGGAGCGAGGCGGGGTCCTACGGGAAGGACATCCGCGGCCTCATCCGCCAGCACCAGTTCAACAAGGTCGAGATGATGGTCTTTTCCCGGCCCGAGACATCCTTCGACGAGCTCGAGTGGATGACGGCGAGCGGCGAGGAGGTCCTCAAACGATTGGGGCTGGCCTACCGGGTCGTGGCCCTCTCGACCGGCGACATGGGCTTCGCCTCCCAGAAAACGTACGACATCGAGGTTTGGATGCCGACCCGCCAAGGGTACATGGAGATCTCGTCGTGCTCCAACTGCGGCGATTTCCAGGCCCGCCGGTCGAACATCCGCTTCCGCCGCGAACCCAAGGCCAAGCCCGAGTTCGTCCACACCCTGAACGGGTCGGGGCTGGCCGTCGGGCGGACGGTGGCCGCCATCCTCGAGAATTACCAGCAGAAAGACGGGACGGTCATCATCCCGGACCGCCTCCGCCCCTACATGGACGGGCTCGACCGCATCGTCCGCTGAAACGGGATCGCCGAGAGGCGGTCGGAGAGAGTTTTCAGGAACCGAACGAGGGCCGCCTCTTCCTTCTCGGTCAAGCCGAGTTGCCCCATTTCGTCCGTGTTGACGTTCTCCGAAACCTCCGGGGCGGGCCATTTCCCGGGATCGACGTCGCGGGCATTGTAGAAGTGGACGATGTCCTCGAGGCTCTTGAAATAGCCGTTGTGGCCGAAGGCCTTGACGAATCCCTTCTCCGGCCTCAGGTCGACGTTCCGGAGCGTCGGGACTTTGTGCTTCCCCCTGTTTTCGGCGGCGTATTTCTCCCAGGCCGGGACCGTTTTCAGGAAGCCTCCCAGGCCTTCGTCCACCCACTTCGGCCCGTCCGGATTCCACGGAGCGCCCATTTTATAGAAAGGATTGTCGGGATTCCTGGGGATGCCGAGGTTGTCGTAGGTGAAGTCGGTGAAGAGGGGAGGCTTGCCGCCGACCGAGGTCAGGACGTGGCAGGCGCTGCACAATCCGTCCGTGTTGAAGACTCTTAGGCCCTCCAATTCCTCGTCGTCGAGGCCGAGATTTTGATACGTCCGTCCGTTCGAGGCGTCGATCGCGGCGACGTCCTTCCCCGCCTTTTTGGCCGCCCTCCAGAAGTCGTCGAACTTCGAGGAGAAGGGGTTGACCTCGGCCGAACGCTCGTAAGCGGCGATGGACTTGGCGACAAGGGCGAAGATCTCATCGGCCGGCTTCTCCGGGGCCAAGGAGCCTTTCCCCCAGACCTGCTCGAAGAGGGCGGCGTATTCGGCCGCCCGGACGACCTTGACCACGGCCGCGGCGTCGGCCAGGTTCTGCTCGAGGGGGTTGAGGAAAGGCCCCATGGCCTGTTCGGCCAGGGGGTCGCCGAGTTTTTCTCCGGTCGCCCGCCCGTCCCAGAACATCCCGCCGACGAAGACCCCTTCCTCGTCGCGGTGAAGGCGCGGGCTGTCGCCGGCGTATGACGCGGCCGGAGGCTTGCGGTTGCCGAAGCGGCCGCGGAGCGCGCCCTCGTAGACGCTCCCCTTGGCGTTGAGGGCGGAGTCCGGTCCCGTCATCCCGACTTCGGGGGCATGGCAGGCGGCGCAGGACTGCCCTTCGGGCGAGGAGAGCTTTTCGTCGAAGAAAAGGCGCTTGCCCAGCGCCTCGACCGGCGAAAGCTTCCGAAGCTCCCGTTCGACGGCCGAGACGACGTCGGGATGATCGGGCGGAATTTTCGGCTCGAATCTCGCCGCGACCCGGCCGTCCCGCCCGACGAGGAACTTCGCGAAATTCCAGGTGATCGGCCCGGCGAATGAGGGGTTCGTTTCCTTGCCGGTCAGATGGGCGTAGAGGGGGTGGATATCGTCCCCGGCGACCGAAATTTTCGAGAAGAGGGGGAAGGTCACGCCGTAGTTGAGGCTGCAGAATTCCTTGATTTCGGCGTCCGTCCCGGGCTCCTGCCCCCGGAAGTTGTTGGCCGGAAAGCCGAGGATGACGAAGCCCCGATCTTTGTGAGAATCATACAGGGCTTGAAGGCCCTTGTATTGGGGCGTCAGGCCGCACCGGCTGGCGACATTGACCATCAGGACGACCCGGCCTTGATAGGCGGCCAAGTCGACCGTTTCTCCTTCGATCGATTTCATTTGAAAGGCGAGCGGCGAGGGGGGCGCGTCAGGGGACGAAAAACTCCCCCCCGCGCTTCCGAGAATCAGACAGCCGAGAAGAAGGGAGGAGAGTCCGAGCGTTCGGGCGAATGGCATGGAATCTTCCTTTCGGACCAACCGCGGGGCCGTCCTTAATTTACACTATTATTATCGTTATTCTGTATTCCGGAATCAAGCGGGAAGACGGGCCGGCCTTGCCCTCGGGCCTCGCGAGAGCAGAAAGAAAAACGGCGGCGCTCACTTAGTCTTTTTCTTCCGAAAGAGGGGATTGAGGCGGACAGAGAGTCGTGATAGTGGGGGATCAGCATTTTTTGTTAGAATAGAGTCCCGGAGGGATGGCCGAGTGGTTGAAGGCGGCGGTCTTGAAAACCGCTTTCCGGTATCCCCGGAACGGGAGTTCGAATCTCCCTCCCTCCGGCCCCCCGAGACGCGTACGAGTTTCGGGGCCCCCCCTAGTTCAAGGGGGGGAAGGGGGGGTGAGTACCAATAGTACAAAGTCTTAAAACGCGTCTCGGAAAAAGATCGCCCCCCGAGACGCGTACATGTTTCGGGGCCCCCCCTAGTTCAAGGGGGGGAAGGGGGGGTGAGTGCCAATAGTCCAAAGTCTTGAAACGCGTCTCGGAATAAGATGACCCCCCGAAACCGGAAGGCGCCCTCGGGGGCCGGGGTCGGGGGGGTGAGTACCAATAGTCAATAAAAAATGAAAGATTCGGGCGCGCCCGTCGTCTAATATATGATGTCTTTGAGGAGTCGAACTTTATCTGGTGAGATCGTCCTTTTTCCGCCGGCCGGCGCGGGGAGGGTCCAGAAGGCCTCGTCCCGCCGGAGGCATCCCATTCCAGGAGGTCACAAAGGCCCCATGCTTCGCCGAACGATCCTAGCCCCTCTATTCATCGGGGCGGCCCTTCCCCTGTTTGCGGGATTTCCCCAGGAGGAGGCCACCCTGACCCTGTCCCTTAAGGAATGCATTCAAAAAACGCTCAAGAACAACCTCGGCCTGGCCGCCGACATGCTGACGCCCGAGATGGCCGATGCGTCCCTGGCCATCGCCGGGCAAAAATACATCCCCTCCCTGGTCATGAACTACAGCCAGCAGGACAACCGCTCCGCCTCCTTCTCCTTCCTCGATACCGCCGGGGCGGCCGTCTCGACGGCCCAGAACGATTACTCCTTCCAGGTCGCCCAGACCATGCCCACCGGCGGCAGCCTGACCTTGGGCCTGACCGGCTACAAGACCGACACGACGCGGCAGTTCCAGACCATCAATCCGCGTTTCGGCAGCACCCTCCGCTTCACCTTTTCCCATCCCCTCCTCAAGGATTTCGGCTGGAAGGTTTCCCGCCGCGAGGTCCTTCTCGCCCGGAACAGCAGGGACATCTCCGAGATCAACCTCAATCAAGCCGTCGAGGACGTCATCTATCGGGCCAAGAGCGCCTATTGGAACCTCGTCTACAGCCTCGAAAACCTGAACGTCCGCCGCCAATCGCTCAAGCTGGCCCAGGAGCTTCTCGACAACACCAAGGCCGAAGTCGCGGCCGGAACGACGCCCCCGATCGAGATCCTGACCGCCCAGGCCGACGTCTCGACCCGGGAGGCGGACATCCTCGAGGCCGAGGCCATGGTCCGCAACAGCGAGGACCTCATCAAGACCTACATGAACCTCGAAGCCGAAATGGCGCGGGCGACCGCCGTCCACATCGTGCCGACGGACGGCCCCGACGTCGCCCGCCACGAGATCAGCCTGGAAGAGGCCCTGGGGGCCGCCCTCGTGAGCCGCCCCGACCTGCAGGCGGCCAAGGTCAGCCTGAGCAGCAAGCAGCTCAACGTGACCTACGCCCGGAACCAGCTCTTTCCGGACCTCCGCCTCCAGGCCTCGTACTGGAGCCCGGGCATCTCCGGCACCCAGATCCTCTACGAAGGCGGGAACGCCTTGACCGGCAAGGTCATCGGGGTGATTCCCGGGGCAGGGGACCAAGCCCTCAAGGACGCCATGGATTTCAAGTACAAGAATTGGTCCGTCGGCCTGACCCTGACCTTCCCGATGAATCTCGTTTTTTCGAGGGAAGCTTACGTCCTGTCCAAGCTCGACTTCGACCAGACCCGGCTCCGGCTGAAGAACCAGGAACAGCAGGTCTTCCTCGAGATCCGGACGGCGGTCCGGACGGTCGAGACCAACTATCAGCGCATCCAGGCCTACCGGGCCGCCCGGGAGAACGCCCGCAAGAAGCTCGAGGCCGAGGAAGAAAAGCTGAAAGTCGGGCTGAGCACGAACTACTTTGTCCTCCAATTCCAGCGGGACCTCGCTTCGGCCATGATCTCGGAATTGAAAGCCACGGTCGATTACAATATTTCCCTGGCGGCCTTGTACCGTTCGCAAGGCCGGGGGATGGACCAGGAAAACGTGACCGTCAAGGACCTCGGCCCGGCCGAGAAACTCCTCGAGAAGTGAGAACCTCATGACCAAGACACCGCTCATCGCCGCCCTCAAGAAATCCCCTCCGGCCGTGAAAGCCGCCCTCGTCGTCGTCCTCGCCCTGGCCGTCTGGGGCCTCTACAAGATTTTCTTCTCCTCCGGGGGAGCGGAGGCCGGCGGCCCGCGCGGGCCCGTCGTCGCCGTGGAAACGACGGCCGTCCAGCGGGGACCGATCCGCGACATCGGCTTGTTCAGCGGGACGCTCATCCCCAAGACGAGCTTCAGCATCGCCCCGAAAATTTCGGGAAAACTCAAGCGGCTCCTGGTCGATATCGGCGACCTCGTCCGCCAAGGCCAGCTCGTGGCCGTCCTCGAGGACGAGGAGTACCAGCAGCAGGTCCTCCAGGCCGAGGCCGACCTTCGGGTGGCCAAGGCGAACCTCGTCGAGGCTAAAAGCTCCCTCGACCTGGCCAAGCGCGACCTCGAGCGGGCCCGGACGCTCCACGCCAAGGGCATCCAGTCGGACTCGCAACTCGATGCGGCCGTCGCCCAGGCGGAGGCCCAGGAGTCGCGCTACAAGGTCGCCGAGGCCCAGGAAGCCAACCGCCAGGCGGCCCTGGAAACGGCCCGGGTCCGCTTGTCCTACACCCAGATTCGCGCCGCCTGGGAGCGGGGGAGCGAGGTCCGCTACGTCGGCGAGCGGTTCGTTAACGAGGGGGCGATGCTCTCGCCGAACAGCCAGATCATCTCGATCATCGAGCTCCAGCCGATCACGGCCGTCATCTTTGTCACCGACAAGGATTACCAGCGCCTCGGGACGGGACAGGAAACGACGATCACGAGCAGCGCCTTTTCGGGAAAAACGTTCGCCGGCAAGGTCGTCCGGATCGCCCCTCTCCTCCAGGAAACCTCCCGCCAGGCCCGGGTCGAAATTGAAATCACGAATCCCGAAAGCCTGCTCAAGCCCGGGATGTTCATCACCGCCCAGGTCGAATTCGGCGCGCGGGCCGAGGCGACGATCGTCCCGCTGAACGCCGTCGTCCAGCGAAGCAATACCTCGGGCGTCTTCCAGGCCGACCTCGAGAACCTGAAGGCCAAGTTCGTTCCCGTCAAGGTCGGCATCGTCCAGGGCGAGCGGGCCGAAGTCCTCGAGCCGGCATCGCTCAACGGCGAAGTCGTGACCCTGGGCCATCATCTTCTCGAGGACGGGGTGAACATCATTCTCCCGCAGAAGGGCGAGCGGCCGGACGGGCCGCCCGGCGCCCCGGCGAAGAAGAAGCCCGAGAAGCCGGCGGGCAAGCCCGCCGGCAAAAAGCCCTAGGAGCCTTCCCATGACGCTCTCCGAGTTTTCCATCCGCCGGCCCGTCTTCGCGACGATGCTCACCCTGGTCATCGTCGTCGTCGGCGTCGTCGCCCTCATGCGTCTTCCCGTCGACTTGATGCCCGAGATTACGTATCCGACCCTCAACGTCAACTGTTCCTACGAGAACACGGGTCCCGAGGAGATCGAGGAACTCATCACCCGGCCGATCGAGGAGGCCTTGAGCGCCGTCCCGGGCGTCGAGGAGGTCTTTTCGAGCTCCTCGGAGGGATCGAGCTCCGTCCGGATCACGTTCGACTGGGGGGTCGACATCGACGCCGCCGCGGACGACGTCCGGGAGCGGCTCGACCGGGTCATCGGGCGCCTCCCGGATGATGTCCAAAGGCCGACCCTCCGGAAGTTCGACCCGGCCCAGATGCCCATCCTCCAGATCGGGGCCTTGAGCAATCTCGACCCGATCCAGATGCGGCGGATCATCGACGAGCAGATCATCTACCGCCTGGAACGCGTGCCCGGAGTCGCTTCGGTCGACGTCATGGGCGGCCGGGAGCGCGAGATTCAGGTCAACCTCATGGCCGACAAAATCAAGGCCCTCGGCCTGCCGCTCGACGTGATCACGGGCAAAATCCGGCAGGAGAACATCGACCTCCCCATCGGCCAGGTCGAAAAAGGGAACTACGAAGTCCTCCTCCGCATCCCCGGCGCCTACACGAACATCGACCAGATCCGGGAGACCGTCGTCGCCTTCCGGAACGGCGTTCCGATCCAGATCAAGGAAATCGCGACGATCGAGGACACCTTCCGCAAAATCACCCGCGTCGTCCGGATCAACGACAAGCCCGGGACGCGGATCGCCGTCTACAAGCAGTCCGGCAAGAACACCGTGTCCATCGCCAAGGGGGTCAAAGCCGAGCTGGCCAATATCCAGCGCGACCTCCCCCAGATCGAGCTCGTCCTCGTCACGGACAGCGCCCAGTACATCGAGAGGGCGATCCGCAATGTCAGCAACTCGGCCATGTACGGCGGGATTCTGGCCGTTTTCGTCCTCCTCTTCTTCCTGGCCAACGTCCGGAGCACCCTCGTCATCGGGGTCGCCATCCCCGTCTCGGTCATCGGGACGTTCGCCCTGATCTATTTCGGCGGATTCACCCTGAACATCATGACCCTTGGCGGGCTCGCCCTGGGGATCGGGATGATGGTCGACAACGGGATCGTCGTCCTGGAGAACATCTACCGCATCCGCCAGTCGGGCGAGGAGAGCCGCAAGGCGGCCATCTTCGGCAGCCAGGAAGTCACGGCGGCCATCATCGCCAGCACCCTGACGACCGTCGCCGTCTTCATGCCCATGGTCTTCGTCCGGGGGATGGCGGGAATCATGTTCAAGCAGCTGGCTTACGTCGTCAGCTTTTCCCTCCTCGTCTCCCTGTTCGTCGCCCTGACCATGATCCCCATGCTCTGCAGCCGGTACCTGAAGATATCGGAAGCCGAGGCCGGAGGGGCGAAAAGCCTCAGGGCGCGGGCCGTGAAGTGGACCCGAAGCTCGATCGCCCGCCTCGAGGCGGCGTATCGAAAGCTCCTCGGCTACGCCCTCGCCCATCGTCCGCTCGTCCTCGGCGTCGCCGTCTTCCTCCTTGTCGGAAGCCTCTTCCTCATCCGGTTCGTCGGCAATGAGTTCATGCCCCCGACGGACGAGGGCGAAGTCCGGGTCAGCGTCGAGATGGAGGTCGGGACGCGCCTCGGGCTCATGGACGAAAAGATCAAGACGGTCAGCGACATCCTCCGCCGGGAAGTCCCCGAGCTCGTCAGCCTCGAGGAAAGCGCCGGCGGCGGGGGGTGGCGGAGCGGGGCCAATACCGGCAACATCACCCTCAAGCTCGTCCCCAAGACCATGCGCCGCCGGTCGAGCGAGCAGGTCGCCAACGACCTCCGGCGCCCCCTGGCCAATATCCCCGGGGTCATCGTCCGGACGAGGGCCAGCGGGGGCCAGCAAATGATGGGCATGCGCGGGGGAGGGGGACAGGAGCGGCTCCAGGTTGAAATCCGGGGTTATGACTTGACCGTCGCCCAATCCCTGGCCCAGCAGGTCCGGGAAGTCATCCGGAACGTCCCCGGAATCACGGACACCCGGCTCAGCCGCGACGTCGGGAATCCCGAGGAGCTGTTCGTCATCGACCGGAAGACGGCGGCGGACATGAAGCTGTCGATCACCCAGATCGGGAGGACGATCCAGACGATCCTCATGGGCACCCAGGCCAGCATGTACCGCGAGGCGGGGCGGGAATACCGGATTCTCGTCAAGGTCAAGGACTCCGAATACTTGTCCATGGAGGAGATTCTCGACCTGACCCTGACGAATTCCGAAGGCCAGCCGATCAGCCTGCGGAATGTCGTCGAGATCCGACCCCGGCGCGGTCCTCTCCGGATCGAACGGCGCGACCGCGAGCGGGTCATCTCGGTCACGGGCGAAATCGCCGGCCGGGACATGGGCTCCATCCTCCGCGACGCCCGGCAGGCCCTCCGGACGATCCCCGTTCCCGTCGGCTTCTCGATCGGCTTCACCGGAGACTACGAGGAGCAGCGAAAAGCCTTCCGGGAGCTCCTCGTGAGCATCACCCTGGCCCTCCTCCTCGTCTACATGATCATGGCCATGCTCTACGAATCGCTCCGCGACCCGTTCATCGTCATGTTCTCCGTGCCCCTGGCCGTCATCGGCGTCGTCCTCATGCTCCTCATCACCCGGACGACGTTCAATATGCAGTCCTACATCGGCTGCATCATGCTCGGTGGGATCGTCGTCAACAACGCCATCCTCCTCGTCGACTATACGAACCTTTTGCGGAGGCGGGACGGCATCCCCCTCCGCGAGGCCATCATGGAAGCCGGGCGGCGGAGGCTGCGCCCGATCCTGATGACGGCTTTGACGACGATCATGGCCATGATCCCCCTGGCCATGGGCCTCGGGGAGGGCGGCGAAGCCCAGGCCCCTCTGGCCCGGGCCGTCGTCGGCGGCCTGGTGAGCTCGACCCTGATCACCTTGGTCGTCGTCCCGGTCGTCTACTCGATCTTCGAGAGAAAACGGGACAAGAAGAGCGAGGCCGAGAGCGTCACCGCCTAGCTTCGAAGAGCGTCCAGGGATGGGCCCTCATGTCCCGAAGGTGCGGTTTCTGCCAGGCGAACTCGGGGCGGCGGGCGAGATAGTCCGAGGCGATGAAGTCCCGTCCGCAGGGATGGCCCATCCGGGCCCAGAGTTTGAGCTCCGCGGCGAGGACGGCGGTCGTCGCTTTTCCCTGGACCGAGCCGCCGGGATAGTAGGGACCCCAGGAGAATTCGGGAAGGCCATTCGGGTCGTCGTCGACGTGGCCGCAGAGGATGTTGGCGTTTGAGCCGTCGGCGCCCGTGGCGGCGTCGACGTGGTCGCCCAGAAAGGCCATGGCTTTCTCGGCGTCGATCGCGCCCTTGTGCTTCTCCATCAGCTCTTCCCAGCGGGCCTTCCGGATGCAGACGGACTGGGAAGTGTTTTTCGCGTCGAAGGTCGTTTCCTCGGCGATGATCTTCTCGTCGAGAGGGAAGTTTGCGCCGACGTAGCAGCCGTCCTTCGTCCGCCAGATCTGATGGTTCTTCAGCCCCAGCTCGAGGCGGGCGATTTCGTTGGCCTTGAGGTCCCCGACGAGCCAGTCGTTGGCGTAAGCGCCGTTCCGGTCCGCGGTCATGATCGCGACGAAGTCATCGACCGTGGCCGCGTACTGGGCGGCCTTTCGGGCCCGGGCGAACTCGGGAATCCCCTCCTCCCGGAAACCCTTGAAGCCGGAAATCGTCGTTTCCGTGTAGACGAGGCCGGCGCCGTTGAGGACGAAATCGTCGCCGCTGTGGATGTAGCCGGGCATGGCGTCCATGAAGATCCGGTTTCCGGCGCGGGGCTTGATGTCCAGGAGGACGTTCCATCGCTCGCCGATGATGTACTCGACCCAGGAGTTGTGGGCCATGACGATTTTCCCATCCGCGGTGTAGCTTCCCGTGGCGATAAAGGCGCTGCAGTAGGGGGGGGCTTTGGAGTCGCCCGAGCCGGGGACGGTCTTGGCGTCGAGATAGGGGACGTAGTACCAGGCCAGCTCGATCCAGCCGTTGAGGGCCGTGATGTCGATCCGGTCGCAGGCGAGGTCGGGCCGGCGGGCGCGCAATCCCTCGGCGATCCCCTCGATCTCCTCTTGATATTCCCGCTCGAGCCTGGGCCAGAACATGCGCTCCGCGGCCTCGCGGTAGAAGGCCCAGGGCCGCTTCGTCGAACTCTCGAGATAAAAGGCCGCCGCCTGGAGGAGATCGTCGATTTCGGCGGCCAGGTGCCAGCCGTGCTGGTACCCGATGTCGCGCGGCGTCCCCTCGAGCCGGACGAGAGCCCAGCCGTTCCGGTCCTCGCGGGCCGAACCGGCGAGGCGGTCTGGGGCCGCCGCGGGCTCCTTCGTCTTGCATCCCTGGAACATGACGACCGTCAGGACGACGGTCAGGAAGAGGATGACGAGTTTCCGAATGCCCATAGCGTTCTTCCCTCCTTTTTTTAGGGTAGTTATCACCTTATTTTATTTCCGTCACAATGATATTGTCCTTGTCAAGTCTTTTTTCGCACCTCTTCCGAATTCGTGGTAAAATAGCCGGGCCATCCAGAGACGGAGAGGTGCTGGAGTGGTCGATCAGGAGCGCCTGCTAAGCGCTTGCTCTGGCTCAAACCGGGGCCGCGGGTTCGAATCCCGCCCTCTCCGTACCTACTCCGAAGACGCGAGCCTGTTTCGGGGTCCCCTCTCTTGGAGAGGGGATAAGGGGTGTAAGACGTAAGAAGAGTCTTCAAAACGCGTCTTCGGCGAAGTGATAAAAATCTGGAGCCTCCATTGAAAAAGACGCGAGCCTGTTTCGGGGTCCCCTCCTGATTCACAGGCTCATTTTGCATTCTCCATCTCTGGGCGCTGTATAATGGAACGCATGGTGCGTCCTGAAGCGATGATCAAGGAGGCCGGAACTTGGCGGAATTGAGAGTCGCGGGCTCCATCGATCCAGCGGGTGAAAGTCCCGTCCGGGAAAGCGCCGGAGCGCCCGGTAGCAG
>Ga0163210_1000119_pt1 | contig 27892 bp, 20 predicted proteins | sample Kivu_220m_FD_113536 | JGI IMG/M metagenome (GOLD analysis project Ga0163210, IMG submission 113536) | Freshwater microbial communities from Lake Kivu, Western Province, Rwanda to study Microbial Dark Matter (Phase II) - Kivu_220m | ecosystem: Environmental > Aquatic > Freshwater > Lake ...
AATTAAGGAGGAGCCCCGGGAAGTGTTTAAAAACAAAGCTTTAGTCATCATGTCCGTCATGGTCCTCGCACTGGCAGTCGTCGTGATGTCATGTGCTCCAGCCGCACCGGCAGCGCCAGCTGCACCAGCAGCGCCAGCAAAACCGGCTGAGCCGGCAGCACCGGCCGCACCGGCAGCGCCAGCCGCACCGGCAGCACCGGCAGCACCCGTTGCAAAGGAATTGTCCTTTAAAGCCAAGACATATACCAACGATGCTAATGGTTTCAGCTTCCAGTATCCGGAGAGCTGGGTCGTAATCGATCCTGTCGACAATCCGGCAGCTCAGGTATTTCAGTTAAAATCGGAACTTTCCACAACTGCCAATGGCATGTCCGCAGATGTTCTGGATGACGGCGATTTTGCCGCGGTCTGCAAAAAAGCCATTGAGGCCAGCCCCACTTATATCAAATACAAGGCCGTGGCCAACCAGGATAGCAGCTCAACAGCGAAGCTGGCTGATGGCAAAACCGACGCTTTTGTAGCGGAGTATTCCTCAGTCATCGCCATTTATGATGTCTATCTGTATTGCTTCGGCGTCAAGAAAGGCGGCAAAATTGTTGTCCTGATCGGCAGCACCGTAGGCGGAAAGAAAGACAAGGACCTCTTGAAGGAAATTGCCCAGACCCTCGCGCTGAAATAAGATCCGGTTATTCTGACTCAAAAGGAAACCCTGCGGTACCGCAGGGTTTCCTTTTTTATTCTTTAATATCTGGAATTAACTGTGATACAATTCGAACGGGATATGTTGGTTGTCTGACACTGCAATATGGAGGAAATGATGGCTGATAAGGGCTATGCAGTGGACCTGGAATGGGTGAGACAGCAATACCCGGATAAGTTTGCTTCTGCAAACCAGGTATTCAGCAAGATACATCCGGGCAGCAGGATATTTATCGGTACCGCTTGCGCCGAGCCGCAATTCCTGGTAAACGCGCTGGTAGCTTATGTGGAGTCGAACCCCAAGGCGTTTTTCGATGCCGAAGTGCTTCAAGTGTGGACACTCGGGGTAGCCGCCTATACACAGGATAAATTCAAATCCAATTTCCGGCACAACTCCTTCTTTATCGGTGACAATACACGTAATGCAGTTAACGAAGGGCTGGCCGATTACACCCCCATCTTTTTATCGCAGGCACCTGATTTATTCAGGCGGGGAATTGTGCCCGTTGAGGTAGCTCTGATTCAAACGTCTCTGCCCGACCATCATGGATATGTAAGTCTTGGCGTCAGCGTGGACATCGTAAAAGAGGCTGTGGAGAAGGCCGGCCTGGTAATCGCCCAGATCAACCGGCATATGCCGAGAGTCCATGGAGACGGCTTTATCCATATCGATAAAATTGATTATATCGTGCTCCACGATGAACCTGTACTCGAGTTTAATACACCGGTAAACGATGAAATCGCTCAGCGTATCGGAAACTACGTCTCACGGTTGGTCCAGGATGGCGATACTATACAGGTGGGATACGGCAGCCGTCTTAATTCTTTGCTGGCCAGCCTGAAAGGGAAAAAGAACCTGGGTGTTCATACGGAGTTGATGTCGGACGGGATCGCCGAACTGATGAAGTTGGGAGTGATAGATAATTCGAAAAAGACCAGGGACCGCGGCAAGACGGTGGCGACGTTTTGCATGGGGAAAAAGGAAACCTACGAGTATATTGACGATAATCCTTCAGTTGAGTTCAGGACCATCGAATATACCAACAACCCGCTGATAATTTCACAGCATGAAAACATGGTGGCGATTAATAGCGCCCTTGAGATCGACCTGACCGGCCAGGCTACGGCGGAATCCATCGGTAAAACCTTCTACAGCGGGATCGGTGGCCAGGCAGACTTCATGCGCGGTGCCATTATGGCGCGCTACGGCAAAACCATACTTACCATGCAGTCTACCGCGCTGGATGAAACAGTATCGAGAATTGTCCCCTTCCTGCATGAGGGCTCAGGTGTTTCCATGATCCGTGGAGATATACATTACGTTGTCACTGAATATGGCATTGCCTACTTGCACGGTAAAAATATCCGCGAACGTGCCATGGAGCTCATTGCCATCGCGCATCCCCGGTTCCGCCCCTGGTTGATTGAACAGGCCAGGGAGCTTAATCTTATCTATAAGGACCAGGCTTTTGTGCCCGGAAAAAGAGGGGAATATCCTGAAGCACTGGAAACTTATAAAACTGCTAAGACAGGGCTGCAACTATTATTGCGCCCGGTCAAAATAAGCGATGAGCCGTTGCTGAAAGATTTCTTTTATGCGCTTTCGGATACGAGCATGTATCGAAGATTTATTTCAAGCAGGAAAGACATGCCTCATGAACGCCTGCAGGAGTTTGTAATCATAGACTATACGCAGGAGATGGTGATCCTGGCAACGCTCGGGAAAGAAGATAAGGAAGAGGTAATCGGCGTGGGCCAATACGGGATAAATGCGGATATGCACAGTGCGGAAGTCGCCTTTGCCGTCAGGGATATTAATCAGAAAATGGGGATCGGGACGGAGCTGCTGAACTATCTGATTTACCTTGGTAAAAGAAATGGATTGCTGGCCTTTACAGCGGAGGTGTTGTTCGATAATAAGCCCATGCTTTCCATTTTTGAAAAAGCCGGATTCTCTGTTGTTGCCAGCAGTTCCGGCACATATGAGTTGAAAATGGCCCTGTAAGTTATATTAATTCTTGTATATCATCAAGGAGGTGATTACTTTGGAAATATCTTTCTGGCGGGACATAGTCATAGTCGTCTGGGGACTAGTAGGAACACTGGCATTGATTTTTATTTCCATCATAGCCTTCCTGTTTTATAAAAGGACAATATCACTGCTCGAGTCCGCGGACGTTGTAGTATCCCGAGTCGGCGAAGTCGTAGATTATGCCGATAAGGAAGTTATCAGGCCGGTTGTCCAGTTCGGCACTATGGTGCAGGGCATCGTTCAGGGTATGGAGTTTATCAGCAACATCTTTAAGAAGAAGGAGGCTGGAGATGAATAAGGATTCCGGCGCCGGGTTTTTTACAGGTCTGATCATTGGAGCAGTTATAGGGGTGGCATTGGGCTTTCTCTATGCTCCCCAATCCGGACCCGAGACCAGGAAAATGGTCAAAGAGAAAGCCGCATCTGTGAAGGAGGCCGCTGTAAAAGCCGTTGGCCGCGCCAGGAAGAAAATGCAGAGCACCTTAGCGTCCGATGAGGAATAAATAAGTATTCTGTATAATATTTAAAAAGCGGGATTTCTCAATATTAATAAATCATCCTCGATGTACTATTAATTAAGAAAGGGGGCATTTAAATTGACCACTGAAAGCAGCCCGTTCAACAAATACTGGCGTCCCGTCCTGATCCTGGCTGTCATTGCACTGGTGGTCTGGCTGGTGGCAATTTCCAGCGCAGTGTTAATTCCGTTCCTTATCGGGATACTGATTGCCTATCTGTTAATGCCGCTGATCCGCTGGCTGGAAGAAATACTGCCGCCCAAAGGCAAGGTGCAGAAATGGAAACGAATCATATCTATAGTCATAGTTTTCGTTGTATTTCTGGCGGTTATAGTTCTTTTCATGGTCTATATAGGATCTGCCGTAATTGCGGCTTCCGGCGTTCTGGTTGATAAGGCTCCCGAGTTCATCTCTAAAAGTATGGATCAATTAAACGAGTGGTTCAGGATTTTCAGGGGTGGCCTGCCGCAGGAAATAGTCGAACGCCTGGACTCCATGGTAGCTAATCTGGGACCGGCTACAGGCAAATTCGTGCAGGATTTTATGGTGGGCAGTATGGCGGTTATCCCGGCCAGCATGCCTACCCTCATGGGCTTTTTCATTCTTCCTTTTTTCCTGTTCTTTATAATTAATGATTACGAATCCTTCAAAAAGTATTTCTACGAATTTCTTCCGGTGAATTCCGCCCGGCACACGGGCAATATACTGGGAATCATCGGCAATGTGATGGGCCGCTATATACGTTCGCAGATCATACTGGGGCTGATAGTGGGCACCATTGTTTTCCTGGGCCTCTGGATCTTAGGTATTGAATATGCTCCTGCCCTGGGTGCGGTCACTGCTGTTACCCAGTTCATACCCATTGTGGGGCCTTTTATCTCGGGAATAATCATCCTTATCATCACTCTTGCTTTGCAGCCGGATAAAGTACTCTGGGTTATCCTGGTGATTATCATAGCCCAGATTCTGCTGAATACGATCTTCCTCAACTGGATACAGGGCAAGTACATGCAGATACATCCTGCCATAGTCATGGTCCTGCTCGTTGTGGGCGGGTATATAGGCGGATTCTGGGGCATGATCCTGGCGCTGCCCATAGCCGCCACGGCGTGGGAGATATTCATGTACTTCCGTAACGAGCAGCAGGCTGACAAAATTCAGTCCTGATTTGACACTGCAAGTTCGTTATTGTATTATTTCCGTTTGGTGTACTATGCCCGGAATGTCCGGTTATCTATATATCTAAAGTTCGATAGTGATTTTTTCGCATTAAGGTCATCACCTTATTCGTAACCGGTTGCAATACACCCGATTCTAATAGAAATAAATATAAGGAGGATCAGTAAGGCACAATATGGCAGACGCACCAGAACAGAAAAAAGTTATCACCTCCATGATGGAGGAAACCCGCAAGTTCCCCCCAACCAAGGAGTTCTCCCAGAATGCTTACATCAAGAGCATGGCGGAGTACAAAAAAATCTACAAGCGCAGCATGGAGGATATGGAAGGGTTCTGGGCCGAACAGGCTGAACAGATAGTGTGGTACAAGAAATGGGACAAGGTCCTAGTCAACGATTTCAAAAACGCCAAGCACGAATGGTTCGTAGGCGGCAAGCTCAACGTCTCGGCTAACTGTCTCGACAAGCACCTCAGCACCTGGAGGAAGAACAAGGCTGCCATCATCTGGGAAGGTGATATTGGAGATTCCAGGACTTATACTTACGAACAACTGTGGTATGAAGTCAACAAGTTCGCCAACGTGCTGAAAAAGCACGGCGTCAAGAAGGGCGACCGCGTATCTATCTACCTCCCCATGATCCCCGAGCTGGCGATTGCCATGATTGCCTGCACCAGGATAGGCGCCATTCACAGCATCGTTTTCGGCGGTTTCAGCGCCGATGCGCTTAAAGACAGGATGCTTGACTGCGAGTCCTCGCTGCTCATTTGCGCAGACGGATACTACCGCGGCGGCAAGATCGTCAACAGCAAGGCCAACGCCGACCAGGCGCTGCAGTCCACCCCGCTGGTTAAAAAGGTCATCGTAGTCAAACGCGCCAACAATAATGCCCCCATGGTAGACGGGCGCGATGTTGCCTGGGATACGGAAATGGCGGCAGATGATGTTAAAAAGCCCTGCGAGCCCGAGAAAATGGATGCAGAAGATCCCCTGTTCATCCTTTACACCAGCGGCAGCACCGGCAAGCCCAAGGGCGTGCTGCATACCACCGCAGGCTATCTTCTCTATTGCATGACTACCTTCAAATGGATCTTTGACTATAAAGATGAAGACACGTTCTGGTGCACCGCCGATATCGGCTGGGTCACCGGTCACAGCTACATCGTTTATGGACCCCTGGCGCAGGGCGCTACCAGCCTTATGTTCGAGGGTGTTCCCAACTATCCCAAGCCCGACAGGTTCTGGGACATTATTGAAAAATACAAAGTTAATATTCTCTATACCGCCCCTACAGCCATCCGCGCCATCATGAAAGAGGGCGATGACTGGCCCAAGAAGCATGACCTCAGTTCCCTCAGGCTGCTCGGCACGGTCGGCGAGCCGATCAATCCCGAAGCCTGGATGTGGTATCACACCGTCATCGGCGCGGGCAAATGCCCTATCGTTGATACATGGTGGCAGACCGAGACCGGCGGCATCCTGATCACACCGCTGCCCGGCGCTTGGGCCACCAAACCCGGCTCGGCTACACTGCCGTTCCCGGGCGTGGCAGCCAAAGTTATCAGAGAGGACCGCTCACAGGCCGGAGTTAATGAAGGCGGCTCGCTGATTATCGAAAAACCGTGGCCCGGCCTTATGCGCAGGGTTTATGGCGATCCCGAGAGGTTCAAGAACACCTACTTCGTACAGAATCCCGGCGTTTACACCACCGGTGACGGCGCCAGGGTTGACGAAGACGGCTACTTCTGGCTGATGGGCCGCATCGACGACGTTATCAACGTATCCGGTCACAGGATCGGTACCGCTGAAGTCGAAAGCGCACTTGTTTCCCACCCCAAGGTTGCCGAGGCCGCCGTTGTAGGCATGCCTCACGACATCAAGGGCCAGGGCATCTATGCCTATGTAACCCTGAAAACCGGACAGCAGAAATCGGACGACCTCAAAAAAGAACTGGTCGCCCATGTCCGAAAGGAGATAGGCCCCATTGCCACACCGGATAAAATCCAGTGGGCCGACGGCCTGCCCAAGACACGCTCCGGCAAGATCATGCGCAGGATTCTGACCAAGATCGCTGCCAACGACGTGTCTAACCTTGGTGACACCACTACACTAGCCGATCCCTCTGTTGTGGACGACCTGGTCAAGAACAGGGTCTAACAGAAATGATGAAACGGCGCTGCGCACAAAGCAGCGCCGTTTTTTTATCCCTGCATTGGTTACATCGCTAATATGATTTTCAGGAGGAGAGTGAATCTAATGGCTGAAGACACCAAGTTATTCGGCATGAAGGCTGAGAGCGGCAGATGGATTTTCATCCTGCTCGGATTCATCATCAATATCTGCCTGGGCAGCGTCTATGCCTTCAGCGTATTTAAGAAACCCGTACAGGAAATGTTCAAGATCGGTTCATTTGAAGGCAACCTGCCCTTCATGGTCTTTCTCGCTTTCTTCGCCATACTCATGTTCTTTGGCGGGAGGATCCTTGACAAGCTGGGACCGCGCAAGGTAGGTGTCATCGGCGGTGTGCTGGTAGGAATCGGGTGGATACTTGCCGGTTGGCTTCCCGGCATATGGCCCAGCATCTGGGCAGTGATACTTACTTACGGTGTAATCGGCGGCGCCGGTGTAGGCCTGGCATACGGCGGACCCATTGCAGTCGCATCCAGGTGGTTCTCGGATAAAAAAGGTCTGGCAGTCGGTTTGACCCTTGCCGGGTTCGGCGGCTCACCCTTTATCAGCGCCAATGTTGCCAGCGCCCTGATTAAATCAAGCGGACCGCTGTTCACCTTCATAGCAATGGGCGTTGCCTTCCTCGCAATTGTGATATTGCTTTCCCTGCCCTTGAAGTTCCCTGTTCCCGGGTGGAAACCGGCCGGCTGGCAGCCATCGGCTGCGGCGGCTGCAGCGGCAGTTGACCTCAATACCTCCCAGATGGTTAAAACCCCCACTTTCTGGGGTCTTTTCCTGGCTTATACCATCGGCTGTCTGGCAGGCCTGATGGCCATCGGAATTTCCAGCCCTGTCGGGCAGGAAGTGATCAAGATCGACGCGGCCACGGCGGCTATGCTGGTGGGCGTCTTTGCCATCTTCAACGGCGTGGGCAGGCCGCTTTTCGGCTGGCTCACCGACCGCATCACTCCCCGCTGGTCTGCAGTGGTTTCGCTCGCGGTTATTCTTCTTGCCTCGGTTGTAATGCTTTCCGCAGGTGAGGGAACGCTGGTACTCTATGTGGTATGCTTCTGCGCTCTCTGGTTGTGCCTCGGCGGATGGCTGGCCATTGCACCTACCGCAACCACAACCTTCTTCGGCGCTGTGAACTACGCAAGGAACTACGGCGTGGTCTTCTTCTCCTACGGTATCGGCGCCATACTGGGCGGCATAATTTCAGGCCAGTCGAAGGACCTCTTCGGCAACTACAATGTTGCTTTCATCATTACAGCAGTACTGGCAGTCATCGGTGTTGTTCTTGCAATTGCACTGCTGAAACCTGTGAAGAAAGCCTGATCAAAATATATTCGGAATTCAAGGAAGGCCGGCGCATAAACCGGCCTTCCTTAATTTATGCCGCCGTGTATCCAGGTGCTAAAATAGTATAGATTCCTTGCCGAAAGACATAAATATGAGCCTCGATAATATCGTCATCAGCGGCGCCCGCGAGCACAATTTAAAAAATATCGACGTATCCATACCGCGCGATAAGCTGGTGGTTATCACCGGCGTCTCCGGTTCGGGTAAAAGCTCGCTGGCCTTCGATACCATCTATGCCGAAGGGCAGCGGCGTTACATCGAATCGCTTTCGGCCTATGCGCGGCAGTTCCTGGGACGCATGGATAAGCCGGATGTGGACTACATCGAAGGCCTGAGCCCGGCAATTTCCATCGACCAGAAAGGCCCTTCCCGCAACCCCCGTTCCATCGTGGGGACGGTCACCGAAGTATATGACTACCTGAGGCTGCTCTTTGCGCGTGCCGGACGCCCTCACTGCCCGCAGTGCGGACGGGAGATTTCCAGGCAGACCGTGCAGCAGATCGTGGATGCGGTGCTCAATATCCAGCCCGGCACCCGTATCATGATCCTGGCGCCCCTGATCAAGGACAGGAAGGGTGAGCACCTGCAGATATTCGACGACCTGCGCAAGGCGGGCTTCGTGCGCGCCAGGATCGACGGCTATATCAGGGACCTCTCCGAGGACATCCAGCTCGATAAAAATAAAAAACATAATGTGGAGGCGGTTGTCGACCGCATCGTTACCGGAGAAGCCGAGAACACCGCCAGGATTGCTGACTCGGTGGAGACAGCCCTCAAGCTGGGCGGCGGCGTGGTGCTTATCTCCATTGTGGACGGTGAGGAGTTGCTGTTTTCCGAGCATTTCGCCTGTGTTTACTGTGGTATCAGCCTGGGCGAGATCGCTCCGCGCAGCTTCAGCTTCAATAGCCCTCACGGCGCCTGCCCCGCCTGTACCGGCCTGGGCATCAAGCTCGAGATCGATCCCGACCTGGTTGTTCCCGATAGGGAACTGAGCATAGCCGAGGGCGCCATCAAACCCTGGGCGACCTATTCGTGGTATTTAAGTCAGCTTGAAGAAATGGCTTCAAGCTATAATTTTTCCCTGCAGGCTCCAGTGAAAAAGCTGACGCGCGAGCAGTTGAACCTGGTTCTTTACGGTGAAAACCCCGATAAGCACAGGTACCGCTACCGTTTCGGCAAGGTCCGCGAATACCCTGTGGGGTTCGAAGGCGTCATACCCAACCTGGAAAGGCTGTATCGGGAGACCGAATCGGCCGCGCGGCGCGTGGAGATTGAAAGGTACATGTCGTCTTCGCAGTGTATGGTCTGCCAGGGTAAAAGACTCAAACCGGAAGCGCTGGCTGTCAGCATCGATGGAAAGAACATCATGGACGCCACCTCCATGTCGGCCCTGCAGGCACTGGCATGGATTCAATCCATCATGGGGCAGCGGGAAGGCAAACCCATTCTTACGCCCAATGAGTTTACTATCGCGCAGCAGATAGTCAAGGAGATCGGCGCCAGGCTGGGGTTTTTAAGGGATATCGGTCTGGGCTATTTGACGCTCGACCGCGCTTCCGCCACGCTCAGCGGAGGCGAGACGCAGAGGATCAGGCTGGCGACCATGATCGGCAGCGGGCTCATGGGAGTGCTGTATATATGCGACGAGCCCACCATCGGGCTGCATCCCGCCGATATCCACAGGCTGATAGACACACTGCAGAAGCTGCGCGACCTGGGCAACACCGTGATCAGCGTGGAGCACGATGAAGCCATGATGCGCGCGGCGGATTATATCGTGGATCTGGGACCCGGCGCGGGTGAGCATGGCGGTAAAGTAGTGGTGACGGGAACGATCAGGGATGTGATGGCCTGCAGGGAATCAACAACGGGACAATATTTAAGCAAGGCCAGGCAGATTCCACTGCCGTCCGGACGCAGGCCGGGGTCGGGCAAATACCTTGTAATCAAGGGCGCCCGTGAAAACAATCTGAAAGATATCAAGGTAAAGATACCGCTGGGTAAGCTTGTGTGCATCAGCGGCGTTTCCGGAAGCGGCAAGAGCACGCTGATGAACGATGTGCTGTATAAAAAGCTGTCCCAGGTTTTCTACAAGTCGAGGGAAAAGCCGGGCAAATGCGATGAGATCACCGGAATTGAGAATATCGACAAGGTCATTAATATCGACCAGTCTCCCATCGGGCGCACCCCCCGCAGCAATCCCGCCACCTATACGGGAACTTTTACGCCTATACGTGAGCTTTTTGCTTCCGTTCCCGAGGCGCGGGTGCGCGGCTACACTCCCGGCAGGTTCTCCTTCAACGTTCGGGGAGGCAGGTGCGAGGCCTGCCAGGGCGAAGGGTATATACAGATTGAGATGCAGTTTCTGCCGGATGTCACGGTTCCCTGCGAGGTGTGCAAGGGGAAACGCTACAACCGTGAAGCGCTGGAGATTCATTTTAAAGGCAAGAGCATTGCCGATGTGCTGGATATGACCATCGAGGAAGCTGTGGCGCTCTTCGAGCATTTTCCCAAGGTCAGGAACAAGCTGGGAACCCTGCGTGACGTAGGATTGGGCTATATACGGCTGGGGCAGCCGGCGCCCACGCTGTCAGGTGGCGAGGCGCAGCGCGTCAAGCTTGCCACGGAGCTGTCGCGCCGGTCTACAGGCAAGACCATGTACATACTGGACGAACCTACAACGGGATTGTCCTTCGCCGATATCGATTGCCTGCTGAGCGTTCTACAGCGCCTTGTCGATGCCGGCAATACTGTTGTCATCATCGAGCACCACCTGGACGTGATTAAGAACGCCGATTATATCATCGACCTCGGGCCGGGAGCGGGAGAAGAAGGCGGCTATATGATAGCTACGGGGACACCTGAGGAAGTGGCGAAAATCGAGGAATCGGCTACCGGCCGTTACCTGCATGAAGTGCTGGGAGAGAAGGGGCTGGCTGGAGCAGGGAAGATATAATCTCAGCTATTCAAAAACCAGCAATTGCACGGTGTAGGCAGGGATTTCGAATGCAGGACTGTTGAAAGAGTTTGTCTGTACCTGATTGCTGCTGTCATTTACCTGGTATAAGGTGACCCTGTCAACCGCGCGCCCATCGGCAAAGCCGATGCCTGCGGTCATGGACTTATCCCCCGGATTGGCAATGAGCAGCGCTGCTTTGCCGCTACCGTCCTGCCCGGCAATTGTCCATAACGGTGCATCAGGTAAAATATTCAGACCCAGGCGCTGGGAGTAGCCCGTTATTTTAGACCACAGTGAAAAAGCCAGCGCTATATGTTTGGGCCTGCCGTCCGCGTAATACATTCCATAGAAAGTGGGCGCCTTGATATCGGTATCGGTCCCTCGATAGAAGGTGGATACCTCCAGGCCATTTTTCTGCAACTCGATCCAGGCGGCGCTCAGTGTCACGGCGCCCCTGCCGCCGGTGCGCATGGCGATTGATTCAGGGCTGTTTTCCTCGCCGCGCTTCATCTGGGTATTCCACTCGGTTATATGCGTGGTGATTTGCGTCAATCCTCTTGCGTCCAGCTCTGAGCGATAGAACTTGGCCACCTCGGCGTACTGCTGTGGAATGCTGGAATAAAGGTGCCAGGAGAAGAAATCCAGCGGCGCATTGTTCTGCCTGACGAAATCCAGGAAGTCCTGCGTCCACTTTCTCCCCTGAGGTATTAATGCACCGGCGGGAGTCACTCCCGGCCCTCCGACCTTTATCGCGGGGAATTCGCTTTTAACAGCGAACGCGGAATCCACGTATAGCTGATAGTACTCTTTAGGCGTGCGCGGCTTCGGCCAGAACTGCTGATTGTCGGGTTCATTCCAGATTTCAACATAGCGGAATCTGGTATTGAATCCGCTCCACTTGCCACCGTAGTAGTGCCTCAAAACCTCGATGGCTGCTTTGACCCAGTTGGCGCGTTCGATGGCGTTGGCCGGTGGCTTGAAGTCGTTCCAGGAGTCACCGAGGCGGAAATAAGGCTCGAATCCGCCGCTGATGATGGAATGCCATACCTGGTCGCTTTTAGTGAAATCATAGGACGAAAGGCTGGCCGGGTCGCGGGTCTTATCGGGATACATCACTGACATATCCAGCGCCTGGTAGTAATCGTGCGTGCGGACAAGGTTCACTCCTATTTCCTTGTAGGCGTTGGTCAGGTCTGCGTAACTGGGGTCGGTCCCCGCAGGAATCGGGCCCACATTAACTCCCAACAAAGGCCTGATCGTGGTGTTTATCGTTGATCCGATGGTTATTTGAACATCAGCGCCGGGTGTTGAAGCCGGTTGTTGCGCAGGTACAGGCTGTTCCACCCGGGCAGCGGGCGTTATGCATCCGGCAATGCCCGATATGACGATAAGCGAAATGGAACAGGCGAGTAACTTAGTTTGCATATGTCTGTAATATAAATTCTCGCACAACCGGCTGATGAATTGCCAGTCTATTGCGGCGCAATAACGACGATGGCCTTCGCCATGTAAAAATGCCAGGTTGTATAACCATGAAGTTCAGCTACTTGTAAACGCAGTTATAATATGCGGTGGCCTTAAAACTGCCCGCATAAAAACCATAATGCAGTAGCAGCCTATCCCCGGGCCTGCCTTGCAGCGCGGTATTTCCTAACGTGTGGCTGACCAGATATATCCTGAAGCTCCTGCGCTGGTGAACGTGCCGGAAATACTGTTATTGCTTACAGTGCCGGTATATGTCTGATTTCCATTTTCCCTGTAAAAGGATAACTGCCCTGTTTGAGCATTGTAGCTGACATTTTTCAAAGTTTCCCAGGTATTATGAACATCGTAGTTTACACGGCCGGTCCAGCCTGAGGTTGTCTGGCTGAATTCAAGTTTGCCCGGGTAATTATTGGCGTTAGCGGACCACGTGCCTTCGATGTTGCCGCCACCGGTTTGAGCAGGCTGTGTCGTGGTTGAAGGGGATGCGGGAGGTGTCCCGCTGCTCTTATAAATGTAGTTGTAATAACAGTGCGCTCCACGCTGCATATTAGCTGGGTAAGCGTTAACTTCGATAGTCAGCTTCGATCCTTCACTGCCAGTGGGCACGCGCCACGGAGCAGCGCTGGTTGGAGTGTTGGTGGAAGTGTTAGCTGTGCCTATCTTTTCATTGCTTACATAAACAGAGATGTATGATGTGTTATTTAAACCGCAGGCGCCCGCAGAAGCCTGCGCGGAGAGGTTGAAGTTGATGGTGTTGCCGGGCACTAAAGATGCCGGCGGCGGCGCCCAGCTAACGCTACCTGTGGCCGACCCTGAGCAGCCGCCTTCCTTTCGTGTACACCCCGCTTCTTTGTAGGACCAACCGGCGGAGCAAGAGCCTGAACCAGGTGTTAAAAAGTAACCGAAATAACAATTTGAATTTGATGGCTCGTCTACGTTCGAGTTCACCTGCACACTGCCGTCCTGGTACCACCCGCCGCCGGAGTCGCCCGATGCAGGCGGAGTTGGCGTTGGCGCTGGAGAAGGCGCTGGTGTCGGTGCAGGTGCAGGAACCGGTTCAGCTTCAGGTTGAGCCGGAGTCGCTGGTTTGGGTGAAATTTCTATAGTAATCGTAAGCTCGTTTTCGGCCACCGGATTCGGGTCGTTACCCAGCATATATCGGGCTTTGATCTTGTAATCTCCCGGGGAACCAAATGACTTTTTAATGCTTGAACTCACCCTGTCATGCAGGCTGTTATCGACATACCACTCAAGGCTTGCCTGGTTGGGTATGTTGGTGGGATCGGCGATAAACGTATACTCCTGATCGACAACTCCTTTACGCGGGCCCTTGATTTCCACCCAGCAATCCTTTGCCGTAAATCTAACTTCATCGTAAGCTATAGGCTGGGGGTCGTCGCCCTTGACATACTGCGCCCACAGGGTCTTCTGCCCCGGGGATTTGAAAGTATGAGATACAGTGGTTTTATCCGTATACTTTGTCCCGCTTTCATTGGCGCCTGCGACAAAATACCACTCCAACCTGGCGCCTTTGGGAATATTTGCCGATTTAACGGTAAATGTGCAGGGTGAATGCACAGGGCCTTCTTTCCCCGGTGTTTCTATCCTGATCCAGGGGGCGTCCTCATACCCTTCCTTCCACCACCATCCTTCCACGTAAGGCCTCTGCCCCTCCTCATTCCATCTATCGCCCGAACCTATTAATGACTTGGGTATCCACAGCCTGTTCTTAACTTCTTCACGCGTTGTAAGGCCTTCGTTGTTGTCACAGTAGTAAACCTTACCTTCATAGACAAACTCCACCCAGGCATGCGGCCCCCAGCCGGTCAATCCATCACCGGAATAGTAGTAGCCCGCCACGGAATAGGCTTCCACACCCAGATTTCTGAGCATGCTTGTCGTAGCGTTGGCCCAGCAGGTACAGTCGCCCTTCCTGCCGTTTTTAAAGAAAACGTCGGGTTTGGTGAAGTTTGTATCTTTGCCGGAGGCATCCTTTTCGGCATAAGACCATTCAGCGGCATTGGCAACATGTCCCTGCCCATCCCAGTATTTGATGAAACGGCTTTTTATTCCTTTGCTTGGTAAAATGGCCCGATTCAGTTTTCCGGGGCGTTGCGGGTCTTCCAGCGGGACCCACGGGCCGCTCGATGGAATCCTGAATCCCGCTGTCTTAATGTTCTGCTTGACCACTTCATTTTGTGGCATGATGTGTTGATAGGCTTGCCCTTTCGTCACCTCATCACCGAATTTCCAGATGGCAGCGCCGATAGCGCTGCCTGCTGCAGCGGCTGCCAGGATTTCGGTTACGAGTATGCCGGGGAAACCGGTAACGGACGCTGTAACCGTGCCTTTTTTCGTGTCCGCAGAGCCGCCTGCCACAATCCAGCTCTTGCCGTTCCAGTAAGCCAGTGCAATTTCCTTGGCCTCTACTTCAGGCTTCAAGATACTTTTGTCGTAGGGCAGGGTGACCTTGACCGGTTTGTCAAAGTCAATTCCTTCGGGGCCGAGATCATATATTTTGCCTATGTACACCGCAGGAGCCGGTGGCGTGCCGCTCGTGGGGAAAGATTGCGTCACCGGCGCCTCGCTGAATTCTTTGACTGTTATCTCGGTGTCGGATTTAACCGCCCCAGGGGGAACAACAAGCGCAACACCCTCTTTTTTAAGGGTCAATCCTTCTTTTTTAGAGGCTGTCTCAGTGGTTGTTTTGCCCGGGCTGTCCACGGTATAAGGTGTGGCTATTCTAAATTTCAACTGTGGCGCTGAACTGCTGCCCGACGATTTGGAACCGCCGCAGGACAAGCCTGGAATACTGAAGGTGATGCAAAGCAACAGGAGCAACCTGATTGACAACCGGAAGTGATGCATGGTGTACCCCCCTACCCTGAACTATGTAAAAAATTAAAAATTACGCCAATTATAAAAACGGCGTAATGGATTGTCAATATGAAATATCCAGCTGATATAAATATTGAATTAATGCTGCAAGTCTATTTAGCGTTGGCAATCAGCACCAGCAGACTGGTTAAATTCAAGCATATAGACATCGCGGTGTTTATATGTTACTATCTTTATGGAGGTAAGAATTCCGTGGGCGCATCGTTGAAACGTACTACAATTTTCCTTACCGAGGACCAGTTGGAGAAGCTTCGCCAGCTGGCTTTTGTGCGGCGGACCTCCATGTCGCACCTCATCCGTGAAGCTGCCATGGAGATACTGGAAGATGAGGAGGATATCAGGGAAGGTTTGCGCGCCCTGGCTGATGCTGAAGGCACTGTCAGTTGGAAGGCTTATCAGCGTAAGAGGGCGGGGTAATACATAAAAATTGAGCTATCAGGTTTGCCTCAGAAGTTCCGCACAAAAGGACCTGGATGCTGTTATAGGGCGGGAATATGCGGCTATTGCCAGAGCCATTTCAGCTCTGGAGAAGAATCCCCGGCCTTTAAAAGTTAAGAAATTGGCCGAAAGCGGATTGTGGCGGGTGCGTGTTAAACAATACAGGATAATCTTTGCCATCGATGATAAGGCCATGCAGGTTATTATCGTGCGTGTTGCCCGGCGCAGTGAAGATACCTATAAAGGGCTTTAGCAGGTAATAACAATTAAGGGCATCACGTCAACTGTTACTCTATCTCAATATCTTTTATCCGCAGCTCAGTCCCGCCGGTCAGCTGAATTTTAGCGCTGCCGCATTTGGGGCAAACATATTGATATTCTTCCACTGAGAAGTCGGAGTTGCAGTTCTCGCAGTGGGCTGTCACAAGCACTTCCTCGATATTCAGGTATGCGCCGCTGGCGATGGTATCCTTGGCAACTATGCCGAAGCAGAAGGAAAGCTGCATGGGCACGATGCCGCGCAGTTCGCCCGCTATCATGTTGATCCTGGTGATCTTCTGAGCGCCCTCTTTTTGGGCGGCTGCCACCGCTATATCCACGATATTCTGGGCCACGCCCATCTCGTGCATTTACCGGCTGCCCGCCTTTTTCTTATGATGCTCTGTGAGCCATCTAATCCAGGCGTCCAGCCCCGTCCCCTTTGTGCAGGATACTTCGATGATATCTATGCCCGGGTGCACCTTGCGGGCATTGGCTTTTGCCTCTTCCAGGTTGAAGTTGGTGTATTGCAGCAGGTCTACCTTGTTTATGATCATGAGGGACGATTCCTTGAACATCATAGGGTATTTCAGCGGCTTCTCGTCTCCCTCAGTCACGCTGAGGATCATCACCTTGAAGTCCTCTCCCACAATAAACTCGGCGGGGCATACCAGGTTGCCCACGTTTTCCACGACCAATACATCTATCTTATCCAGTTCAATGTGAGGCAAAGCGGAGGCTACCATATTGGCGTCCAGGTGGCATGCCGATCCCGTGGTAAGCTGGATACTGGGGATATTGTATTTTGCGATACGGTCGGCGTCACGCGTGGTCTCGATGTCGCCCACGATCACGCCCAGCCGCAGTTTTCCGGCCAGCAACTCCGCGGTTTTCTCCAGTAAAGAAGTCTTGCCTGCGCCGGGCGAGCTCATCAGGTTCAATACCAGGTTGCCGTGTTTTTTAAAAAGCTGCCTGTTTTCGGCTGCAATTCGGTCGTTGGCCTGCAATACATCCTGCATTACATTAATTTTCATTATATATCCCCCGGCTGCATTATTGACGGTACTCGTGTTACGCGCATAAGTATACAGCATAAAATATTTTGTGTGCAAATTAAATCACTCTTATAAATGCGTTTGTCAGGAGGAAGGCATTTCTTTATAATTAACCATCTTCACAAAGATATTTACGGCAAGTATGATGCGGGTAAATCTGGTAAACTTTAACTACTCATAAATATGGTGGTGTATGGAAACTTCCCGTAAATTAAAAGTCCCCGAGCGTATTAACGGCCTTGCTGATCTGGCTTACAACATGTGGTGGAGCTGGCATATCGAGCCCCGCAACCTGTTCAAGAGGCTCGACCGCTATCTATGGAAATCCAGCGGCCATAACCCGGTGAAACTGCTCAAAGATATTTCCTACCACCGGCTGGTTGCCTGTGCGGAAGACGCCAACTACATGTCCATGTACAACCATGCCATGGCCTCCTTCAAAAAAAGCATGACCTCGTCCGACACATGGTTTGAAAAAGAATACCCCCAGTATAAAAACTCCTTAATTGCATACTTTTCGCTGGAATTTGCCATCCAGAGCTCACTACCCCTGTACGCGGGAGGTCTGGGTGTACTGGCAGGAGATTACTGCAAGGAGGCCAGCGACTTGGGGTTGCCGCTGGTGGGCGTGGGCTTTATGTATCCGCAGGGCTATTTTCACCAGCATATTTCCCAGGACGGCTGGCAGAATGAAGAATACGACGAGCTGGATTTCGCAGATGTAGCGCTATCGAAGGTATACACCGCCGAGGGAAAGAGGCTCATTGTGTCCGTCCCGCTTGACAGCGTCTCCGTCTATGTTTCAGCCTGGGAGTTGAAAGTCGGCAGGGTCAGGCTTTACCTGCTGGATACCAACCTGGATGAAAATCCGCCGGCTTACCGCGGCCTTTCGGCACGCCTTTACGGCGGCGACCGCGAGATGCGACTGTTGCAGGAGCTAATTATCGGGATCGGCGGAGTTCGCATACTCAGGGCGCTCGGATTGAACCCTGTTGTATGGCATGCCAATGAAGGGCACACCTCGTTTATGATGCTGGAACGCGTGCGCGAGCTGGTGCAACAGGGTGTCGATTTCAAGCAGGCCGTCTCGGCTGTGCAAGCCACTTCCATTTTTACTACCCATACCCCTGTCCCGGCGGGTAACGACACATTTTCACTGGACCTGGTAGACAAGTATTTCCATAACTACTGGGGGATGATGGGGATAGACCGGGAGGAATTCATCAAGCTTGGTACGATGGAAACGGAACGTAACTGCTATAATATGACCGTTCTGGGTTTGAAGATGACCGAATACCGGAACGCCGTCAGCAAGCTGCACGGAGAGGTTTGCCGCAAAATGTGGCATCCTCTGTGGCCCGATAAAGAAGAGGATGACGTGCCCATTGATTCCATAACCAACGGGGTGCACGTACCCACCTGGAGTTCCCCTCAACTAAAGGTCCTTCTTTTCGCTCAGTTCGGGGAGGAATGGCTGGAAAAACACGATAGTCACGAGTTATGGGACAAAATCGATACCATTCCCGACGCGGAGATCTGGGCTCTGCACAGGTGGCTGAAAATCAAGGTTATCAGCTCCATCCTGGACAGGGCGCGCCAGCGCTGGTCGGCCGATCATGTGCTGCCCATACAACCCCTGGCTATGGGAGCCCTGCTGGATACGGAAGCACTGACCCTGGGCTTCTGCAGGCGGTTCACGGAATACAAACGTCCCACCCTGATCTTCAAGGATATTGAAAGGCTTAAAAAAATTCTCAATCGCGAATTGCAACCGGTGCAAATAATCTTTGCCGGCAAAGCCCACCCCAGTGACGAGTACGGCAAGCGTTTGATACAGGAAGTGTACAATATTGCCAAGGACCCCAATTTTTGCGGCAGGATTGCCTTCGTCGAAGACTACGATATGCACCTGGCCAGGGACCTTGTAGCGGGTGTGGATGTATGGTTGAATACCCCGCGGGCCTTGATGGAAGCCAGCGGCACCAGCGGCCAGAAGGCTTCTTTGAACGGGGTGCCGCACCTAAGCGTCCTCGACGGATGGTGGTTCGAAGGTTATAACGGAAATAACGGATGGGCTATCAAGGAAGATGCCGGCAATTGCGATATCGCAGATCGGGACTGGCACACGGCGACTGAAATCTACAACATCATAGAAAACAAAATCGTCCCGCTGTACTACGAGCGTGACCTGAACGGCATACCCACCGGCTGGGTTAAAATGATGAAAGCCGCCATGCGTTCCAACACGCCTGTTTTCAGCAGCAGGCGCATGGCCAAGGAATATACGCAGCGTTTTTATTTAAAGGCCTATCAAGGTGTTAAGGCGCCCGTTTAATGTTCGTCTGTACGTTACTCCCCGGCAGCTCTATATAAAAATACGCACAAACCCTTATTGAGTTTATTCCGTAAATTTGATACCTTAATAGTCAGAAATGCCGAAAGAGATTAAAAGAATTGGCGTATTGACCAGCGGTGGAGACGCCCCCGGTATGAACGCAGCCATCAGGGCGATTGTCCGTTGCGCTGTTTATCATGACATTGATGTCTCGGGCATACGCAGGGGGTTTTCCGGGCTTATCCACAGCGAGTTTCAGAAATTCAACCGCCGCTCGGTGGCCAACATTATCCAGAAAGGCGGCACCATTCTGGAAACCTCCCGCTGCCCCGAGATGTTCCAGAAAGAGGGCAGAAAGAAAGCCGTCGATGCCATGAAGAATGAGGGTATCGACGGCTGTGTCGTCATCGGTGGTGACGGGACCTTCCGCGGTGTGGAAGCCCTGCAGGAGGAATGCGACATCGGTTTTATCGGTATCCCCGGAACGATCGACAATGATATTTACGGCACCGATTATACGATTGGATTCAATACGGCAGTCAATACTGCGCTTGACGCCATTGACCGTATCAGGGATACGGCCAGCGCCTTCGAGCGCATTTTCTTCGTAGAAGTCATGGGGAGGAACTCAGGATTCATCGCGCTGGAAGTCGGCCTTGCCGGCGGCGCCGAGGAGATTATCATTCCCGAGAAAAAAACGGATGTCGAAAAGCTGTGCCAGAGCCTGAAAGAAAGCTTTAAACGCGGCAAAGGCAGCAGCATCATTGTGGTTGCGGAAGGCAACCAGTTCGAGGACACCATCAATATAGCCAAGTATGTCCAAATGAGGTTGAAGGTTGAGTGCCGTGTGTGCACCCTGGGTCACATACAGAGGGGCGGGTCGCCTACGGCCAGGGACAGGATTCTGGCCAGTGAACTGGGAATTGCCGCTGTGGATGGTCTGCGCAACGGCAAAGCCGGCCATATGGTGGGAGAGGTGAAGGGCAAGATTGTTTATACACTTTTCAAAGACACGTGGGAAAAGAAAAAGCAGATCGATCAGCGCTATTTGAGGTATATGCCGATATTATCTATTTAAATTCCCCGTACTGCAGCGCCGATGATTCTTTTCCCGAACCAGAGGATTGGATTAATACAACATAAATAAATACTGTGAAAGCGGAGAACCGCATTTTTTCAGGAGGATTGCCAATGGAGATAGTCAAATGGTTTGAAGAACTGGGTAAAGGTGATGTTGTTAAAGCCGGCGGAAAAGGCGCCAACCTGGGTGAACTGGGAAAAGCCGGTTTGCCGGTGCCCCCCGGTTTCGTAATCACCGCACAGGCTTACCAGCTCTTTACCACGGTCAGCGGTTTGTCTCAAAAGATCTCCCACGCCGTGGAAGAACTCAATGTTGATGATACGGCGCAGCTTCAGGCAAAGGCCAAGGAAATCCAGGAGCTTATCATCAATACGGACATGCCCCTCAATATACGCAGTGAGATCATCAAGTCATATGAAGAGCTGTCCAAGAGAGACTCGATCAAAGCGCAGTTTGTGGCGGTCAGGTCGTCGGCTACCATGGAGGATTCGGAGCAGGCATCCTTTGCAGGCATGAACGCAACCATACTCAATGTACACGGCAAGGAAAATTTGATCAAGGCTGTGAAAGAGTGCTGGGCTTCGCTCTACGGCGCGCGCGTAATCTTTTACCGCGCCAAGAAGGATTTCCTCGAAGAGCCGGTTATTGCGGTGGTGGTTCAAAAAATGGTCAACTCCGAAAAGGCGGGCGTCATGTTCACCGCCAACCCGAGCAATAACAACCTGGCCAGCCTGGTTATCGAAGGCGCCTTCGGACTGGGTGAAGTCGTAGTCGGCGGATTGGTTTCCCCGGACTATTATGAGATCGATAAGGCCAGCATGAAGGTCAAGGACACCAGGATAGCGCATAAAAACTTCAAGATCATCCGTGATGAAAAAGGCCAGAACAAACAGGTCAACCTGACTCCCAGGGAGGCCGAGCTGCAGGTGCTGACCGATGCCGAGGTGCAGGCCTTGACCTCGCTGGGATTGAGAATTGAAGAGCACTACAATAGCCCGCAGGATACGGAGTGGGCTATAGAAGGCGATAAAATCTACATGGTACAGTCACGCCCCATAACAACCCTGATCAAACCCACTGAGGAAGCTGAAAAGGCCGAGGAGGAGGGCAAGGAGCTGATCAGGGGCCTCGGCGCCAGCCCCGGCCGCGGCAGCGGCGAGGTCCGCGTGCTCGCCTCTCCTACGCAGGACAACGGCTTTGAAAGCGGTGACGTCCTGGTCGCCGAGATGACCACCCCCGACTGGGTACCACTGATGAAGAAAGCCTCAGCCATCGTCACCGACGGCGGAGGCATGACCTGCCACGCCGCCATCGTATCCCGTGAAATGGGACTGCCCTGCGTGGTGGGGACCAGGACCGCCACCAAAGTACTGGTGGATAAGATGCTGGTGACAGTGGACGGCACGCATGGCATTGTATACGAAGGCAAACTCAAGGAGAAAAACAAGAGCGCCGAAGAGATGGCCGGGGCCGTCATGCCCAGGCCGGCGCCGCTGGTTACGGCGACCAAGATGTATGTCAACCTTGCCATGCCGTACGAGGCGGAAAGGATTGCCAAGGAGGACGTGGATGGCGTTGGTCTGCTCAGGGCGGAGTTCATGGTCATCGATGCCTGTGACGGCGTCCATCCGCGCCAGCTCATGGAAGAAGGTAAGAGCCACCAGTTTATTGACGCCATGGTAAGGAACCTGCGCATTTTTACCCGCGCGTTTTATCCGCGGCCTGTCATTTACCGCGCCATCGATTTCCGGACCAATGAGTTCCGCAACCTGCGCGGCGGCGATAAATACGAACCTGTGGAACAGAATCCCATGATCGGTTTCCGCGGGTGCTACCGGTATGTTTTGAATCCCGACCTTTTCGAGCTTGAACTGAAGGTGCTGCTGAAGGTAAGGGAGCAGGACAAGAACCTGCACCTCATGATACCTTTCGTGCGCACCCTCTGGGAGTTTAAACGCTGCAAACAGCTGATCGATAACAGCGGTTTGAGCGATGACAGGGAGCTGGAGCTGTGGGTCATGGCCGAGGTGCCGTCGGTGGTTTACTGGCTGGAAGACTACGTCAAAGCCGGTATTACCGGCGTATCCATCGGGTCCAATGACCTGACGCAGCTTGTGCTGGGGGTCGACCGCGACAGCGAGGTATGCGCCCCGCTTTACGATGAAAGGGACAAAGCGGTGCTCGACGCCATCAGGCAGATTATTCAGACATCCCGGAGAATGGGCATCACCTGCTCGATATGCGGCCAGGCGCCGTCGAACTACACCGATTTTGCCGAGAAACTCGTCGACTGGGGCATTACGTCGGTATCGGTGAACCCCGATGTTATCGGCGTCACCAGACGGAACATAGCCTCTGCCGAGCAGCGCATGCTGCTGAAAATGGCGCGCAAGCTCACCGGTTCCCAGGAATAGTATAATAATAAAGGGAGATACTGGCAGGATAGCTGCTGCTTTGAGGGGTAGTTATCCTGCCTTTTATTTTTCGTTTTTTAAGATTAATTTATGCATACAGGGCAACAGCCTTCATATTAATTAACCAAACAAGTTATAAATGAAAAACATACGTAATTTCTGCATCATCGCGCATATCGACCACGGAAAATCCACGCTGGCCGACAGGATACTGGAAATAACCGGCCTGGTCAGAAAGGCAAGCATGGAGCAGATGCTGGACAACATGGACCTGGAGCGCGAGCGGGGCATAACCATCAAGGCCAAGTCGGTGAGGATTCCTTATCACTCTGAAAGCGGCGAGGAATATATACTCAACCTGATAGATACGCCGGGCCATGTGGACTTCAACTACGAGGTGTCGCGCAGCCTCAATGCCTGCGACGGCGCCGTGCTGCTGGTGGATGCCACACAGGGAGTGGAAGCCCAGACCATAGCCAACGCCAACCTGGCGCTCGACGCGGGACTGAAGATCATCCCCGTGATTAATAAAATCGACCTTCCCGGCGCCATGGTGGACGACTGCTCGCTGCAGCTCTACTCCATGCTGGGGCTGCGCATCGAGGATATCCTGCTGGTCTCCGCCAAGGACGGGACAGGCGTGCCCGCGCTGCTTGAAGCTATTGTAGACAGGGTGCCGCCGCCGGCCGGCAGCGCCGGTGAGCCATTGAAATGCCTGATCTTCGATTCATTCTACGATGCCTATCGCGGTGTGATACCGCATATCCGTGTCTTTTCCGGGTGTGTCGAACCCGGAGATAAGATCATGCTCAAATCCACGGAGAAAATTTTCGAAGTGGAGGATGTGGGTTATTTCAGCCTGGGCCTGGCGCAATCTTCGGCGCTTCAGGCAGGTGACGTAGGATACATAGTTGCCCTGATCAGGAACGCCGGCGAGATCCATGTCGGCGATACGGTGGTATCCGCCGACCATCCGGAGGTGCCGGCCATCCCCGGCTTCAGGATGTCGCAATCCATGGTTTACTGCGGCATTTATCCCATCGTTACCAGCGATTACGCCAAACTGGGGGCGGCGCTGGAGAAGTTCAAGCTGAACGACTCCTCGGTGGTCTATGAAAAGGAGAACTCGGCGGCGCTGGGCTACGGTTACCGCATCGGGTTCCTGGGCATGCTCCATATGGAAATTGCGCTGGAAAGGTTGAAGCGCGAGTACGAGCAGGATATCATCGCCACCATGCCCTCGGTGATCTACAAGGTTTTTTGCACAGACGGTGATATCCTCATGCTGGATAATCCCTCCAAATTTCCTGCGGAAGGCCGGATCGACCACATCGAGGAACCTATCATCCGCGCCAGGATCATCGTGCCATCGGATTATGTGGGGCCCTGCATGGAGCTGGCCGAGGCCAAGCGAAGCACGCTGGTCGGCATCGAGCACCCGGATGACAGGAGGGCCATTCTGATCTACGACCTGCCCCTGGCCGAGATGATCACCGATTTTTACGACAGGTTGAAGAGCGTCAGCCGCGGCTATGCCAGCATGGACTATAAGCTCAACGGCTACCGGGCGGGCGACCTGGTCAAGGTGGATATCCTGGTCAATAACGGCATGGTCGACGCGCTTTCCTATATATCGCCCAGGGATAACGCCGCTGTCAAAGGTAAAGCCCTGATATATAAGCTGAGCAAGGTCATACCCAGGCACCTGTTTAAGATACCTCTGCAGGCTGCCATCGGGTCGCAGGTAATCGCCAGAGCGGATATCTACCCCATGCGCAAGGATGTGATCGCCAAGTGCTACGGCGGCGATATCACGCGCAAGCGCAAGCTGCTGGAAAAACAAAAAGAGGGCAAAAAGAAAATGAAGATGGTGGGCTTTGTGGAAGTTCCCCAGGAGGCCTTCCTCTCCCTCATGAAAATCGAGGAATAGCTCAAAATGCGGGGACTTTACGTGCATATACCCTTCTGCGCGGCGAAATGCCTCTACTGCGACTTCTATTCCGTGCCGGGCCGGCTGGAGCTGCTGGATAAGTATATCGAGGCCGTCATCGTGGAGGCACACGGATATCCCGGCCAATCATTCAATACTTTATGTATCGGCGGCGGCACTCCCAGCCTGCTGGGGCCGCAAAACCTGGAAAAGCTGATGACCGGTTTACGAGGCGCGTTCGACCTTTCGGGATTGCGTGAAGCCACCATTGAAGGAAATCCGGAGTCGGTTACAACCGGGTTTCTCAGGGTTGCGCGTGATTGCGGCATCAACCGTATATCCATCGGTGTTCAATCGCTGGATGACGGGGAATTGAAAAAAGCCGGCAGGGTGCATGATTCACCAAAATCCATCGACGCCATAAAATTAACGCAGGAAGCGGGCTTTGATAACATCTCCGCCGATATCATAGTGGGACTCCCCGGCCAGACACGGAGCAGCCTGGGGCATACCCTTGAGGCACTGGCCGGCCTGCCCCTCACCCACCTGTCCGTCTATTGCCTCTCCATAGAGGAAGGGACACCTTTCGCGGCCTGTTTGCCCGATGATCTGCCGGGTGATGATGAGCAGGTTGAGCTCTTCGGGCGGGCGGCGGCATATTTGCAGCGGGAAGGCTTCATACATTACGAGATCTCCAACTTCGCCCTTCCGGGCAGGGAGTGCAGGCATAACCTTAATTACTGGCGCGGCGGGGAATATGTGGGGCTGGGCGCCGCCGCCTCCTCCCATGTGGACGGGGTCCGCTATAAAAACGCTGCAACCCTGGCAGGTTATTTGGCCCATCCGCAGGGCGCCAGGATTGAAATGGAGCGGCTGAAGCCGGAGGAAAAGCTCGCCGAGGAGGCCATGTTACGTTTGCGCCTACTTCAGGAAGGTGTCGATACGAATAATCTGGCGACAGGTCATGGTTGCGAATTGGTTGCAAAATTAAAAGAACGGCTGGACGGTCAGGTTGCACAAAATTTTCTGGTCAAAAAAGGGGGCTGTTACAGGCTGCCTCCGTCCGGTGTCATGACGTCAAACCGGGTGCTGGCGGAAGTGCTGGCCTGACGGGGTGGGCAGTGGGCAGGGGGGTTACCAGATTCCCGGGATTAAGGCTTTTCTTCCTGACGGATACTCCGGAAATTTTTCGTGGTACCATGCATGGTGGGCCCTGGCGCGTGGCACCAGGTTGGCCGCTGTCCAGACGGCGAAGCTGAGTCCGGCCAGTGACCAGGTTGCAATGGCCCAGCCTGTCCAGATTAAAATCTCGCCGAAATAGTTGGGACAGGAGACAAAGTTGTATAAGCCGCCGTAAGGAATGGAGTAGGTTGCGCCTCCCGGTTGCCTCAGCCTGCTCAGTATGTAATCGGCCTGCCTGTTGATGGCGAACCCGGTTATAAAGATGGCCGCGCCGATGATAAAGCGGGGATCGGCCAGCCAGCGGTCGGCATAGCCGCCGGACAGGCTGAAAACGTAGTACCCGTTGAGGGAGGCGTTGACCAGGTTAAAGAAGATGCCGGAGAGTACTACCGATAGCGGCATGTTGCCGTCTGCGTTTTTCAGGCTGAAGGGGTAGATGAAGGCGCGGTGAATGTAGTGCGCTTCCCACAGCAGCAGGAATGCCCATGATACCAGTGAAACCGGGCTGCTGCCCAGGATGAAGCACAGCGCAAATATCAGCGGCGAGGCTGATTCCATGACGATCCAGCCCAGCGTGCTGTTGACGGTTATGCCCCAGCCGCTCCTGTGGTGCCGCCCGTAGGGCGCCACTATGAAGAACAGCGAGATGAAGATGGCAACGGACAGCACGATCCAGCCGACCAGCACCCAGTTATAAACAATATTATCGGTCATCGCATCCTGAATCTATTTAGCTTTGATGTAGCCGTTTTCCCTGAACCATGCCAGCGTATCCCGTACGGTTTCGTTGAAGGGGCGCGGCTCATAACCCAGGTCGCGCGTTGCACGGGCGTGGCTGATGCTGTGATTGCAGGTAGCCAGCGCGTTCATGGAGGCCCGCGTAAAGATCGGACGGTTGCCGGTCAGCCTGGCCCCCGCGGTGATGAACGGAGCGCAGGCGCTGGCCAGGGGAAGCGGACATACGAAGCCCGGTGCCTTCCGCGACACTATTTCGGCGACAAGCAGTGCAATGTCTTTGACGGTTACGTAGTGCCCCGAAACCAGATAGTTGGCTCCCGAGGGCGCCCGTTCTGCGGCGCGTATGGCGGCATCGGCGACGTCGCGCACGTCCACCCAGTCGAAACCTCCCGCCACCAGCGCCGGCATTCTGCCGTTGGCCATCAGTATGAGGGCTGCCCCGAAAAATGACGGCTCGTAATCGTAAGGCCCGATGATGCCGGTGGGATTGATAATAACGGCGTTTAATCCGTCGGATGCCGCCTCACGGACGAGCTTCTCTGCGGCCGCCTTGGACCGGTCGTACGGCGGGCATCCGGGCGATGACACGAAAGGCCGTGATTCGTCCACCGGCGTGTCCAGCGGCTCCTGCTGCAGCGCGTGTATGGTACTGAAATGCACCAGCCGGCGCACGCCGCTGCGCCTGCAGGCTTCAATCACATTGCGCGTGCCCTCTATGTTGATCTGCGAGCAGCGCTGCCAGTCACCCGTGGAGAGGGAGATATGCGCCGCCAGGTGATATACGACGTCGGCGCCTTCGAAGGCCCGGCGCAGTGAGTCCGGGTCGCATATATTGGCGTCCGCCACTTCGACGTCCAGGGAATCCAGCACCCTGCGGTTGATATGGGCCAGCGCCCTTACCTTCCTGCCGCGCGCCAGGAGCGCCCTGGTAAGGTTGATCCCCACATGGCCGGAGGCGCCGGTAATCACGATTGTCATGGCTGATGCAATGCAGAACTCAATGGATACGAAATTTCCGGACAGTCTAATTTGAATCATATGCTTTGTCAACTGAGGGGCAGCTATGGTTATACATATACGTTATTACAGATTGCCATTCACGCGTGTGGTTGATATGATAATACACACTTGCCATGGCCGCTCCATCCCTTGATGAAATCTTCAT
>Ga0163210_1000120_pt1 | contig 27822 bp, 36 predicted proteins | sample Kivu_220m_FD_113536 | JGI IMG/M metagenome (GOLD analysis project Ga0163210, IMG submission 113536) | Freshwater microbial communities from Lake Kivu, Western Province, Rwanda to study Microbial Dark Matter (Phase II) - Kivu_220m | ecosystem: Environmental > Aquatic > Freshwater > Lake ...
AAGGCGAGAAGTGCACGATTGTCCTTGCTGCCGGCGGCCACGGAATGATTCGCCGACTCGCCGAGATGGGACTGACACCCGGAACCGAAGCGAGGGTCGTGAGGAGCGCCCCAATGCATGGCCCCATCGAAGTCTCTGTTCGCGGGGTTTCCCTTGCGCTTGGCCGAGGAATCGCTACTAGGGTGCTCGTCAGACGACTGCGCGACAGCGAATCACGTGCCTGAGATATGAGCGATGCAAGCCAAGCGACAACTCACAGTCTGTCTGGCCGGAAATGCCAACGTAGGGAAATCGGCAATATTCAACCAACTCACCGGACTCAACCAGACAATCGGAAACTGGCCGGGAAAAACCGTTGAACACGCAGAGGGCACGCTCCACTTCAAAGGCTACACCATACGAATCATCGACCTACCCGGAACGTATTCTATGTCAGCGTACTCTATGGAAGAAGTGGTCTCACGTGACTACATCGCCGTCGAGCGACCCGACGTGGTCGTCAATGTGGTTGACGCTTCAGCCTTGGAACGTAACCTCTACCTAACGATTCAGCTCTTGGAACTGAACCCTCCTCTGGTCATAGCACTTAACCAGATCGACTTCGCCGCCAAGAAGGGAATCACCGTCGACGCGAAGAAGCTCTCAGAGATGCTTGGAGCACCAGTGGCGGCAACAGTTGCGACAACAGGCATTGGAATGCAGGAGCTTCTCTCAAAGGTAGTTGAAGTTGCCGAGAAAGCAACCAGGTCGACGGACATCAAATACGGCCAAGAAATAGAAGCCAGCATCGAAAAGCTGGAGCTTTCAGTCAAGACCGGCCTGTCGCGACTCTCTTCGCGGTATCCCCCGCGGTGGATCGCAGCTAAGCTTCTTGAGCGGGACGAGGATGTGCTCAGAAAGGTAGAACTCGACAAAGGAGATGCAATCATCTCTCAGGCTACTGAGATAGCTGACCAGATTGAGCAAGTACATGGCGAGCCCTCGTCCGTCGTCATGGCGTCCGAGAGGTATTCGCTTGCCAGTCGAATAGCGGGGGCCTCTGTGAGGATCGTTTCACCTCCCCGAGTCGATATGAGTCAGAGATTGGACGCGGTAACCGCGCACAAGATCTTCGGCTACCCTGTTCTTGCTGGAATAGTTGCGAGTGTGTTTTCGATTGTTTTCGTTGCCGGAGACGCGATGATCGGGGTCCTTGAAGGTTTATTCAGCCTCGTCCTTGTTCCAGCCACCCAGACGTTTCTTTCGATGGCATTGCCTCCCGTCGCGGTGCAGCTGATCTCTGGGGGAGTCGTGTGGGGGATAGGCGCTGCGGTGACCATAGTTCTTCCGTACATTATCCCCTTCTACATTCTCTTGGGAATTCTGGAGGACAGCGGATACCTGCCGAGGGCAGCCTTCTTGATGGATAATGTGATGCATAAGATCGGACTACACGGCAAGGCCTTCATCCCGCTGCTTCTCGGATTCGGCTGCAATGTGCCCGCCTGCGTCGGCTGCCGAATAATGGAGACCGACCGCGAACGCTTTCTCGCTGGTTTCGTGGTGACGCTGATTCCATGCGCCGCGAGAACGGTCATAATCCTAGGCCTAGTTGGGCGATATCTTGGCATGGCGGCTGCGTTGGCGCTGTACCTGTTCGATCTTTCTCTGGTGTTCCTGCTCGGAAGAGTTGCCTTCAAGATTCTGCCTGGTGAGCCGGTCGGACTGATAATGGAGATGCCACCATATAGGATGCCGGCAGTGAAGTCGGTTCTGAAGAAGACTTGGGCGAGAACGAAGGATTTTGTTTATGTGGCCTTTCCTTTCATCGTGGGCGGCAGCGTTGTCCTGCAGTTCCTATCCGTGACTCGTTTGACTTCCACGATTGCAGATTTCATGAGTCCATTGACGACTTCTTGGCTTGGCCTCCCACCAATTGCAGGAATACCTCTGGTCTTCGGAGTCCTCAGGAAAGAACTCACTCTGGTCCTGCTTGCAGATTTGGCAGGCACGTTCGATTTCAGTAGTATCCTGACACCGGTCCAAATGATCGTCTTTACGATCGTCACAATGATCTACATTCCATGCGTTGCAACGATGGCCGCCCTTGCACGAGAGTTCGGCGCTAAGAGGGCCGCCGCCGTCGTGATTCTCGACTCAATCCTTGCGATACTCGTTGGAGGCCTCGCCTACCACATACTGTCGTTCGCGGTCTGATCACACTGTCCGCTCGGCATGACACGCCGTCCCGGAGATGACCACACACTACTGGACTGAGGGTCTGCAACGTCGAACCAAATCCGTCAAGATGTTCGGTCCTAGTATGAGGGTATGGGCCGCAATTACAGAGATGGCTTGTAACATGAGCCAGACACTGGCGCGCCTTCTCCTCACTGTCAGGGAACCTCAGGATGCACACGAATCAGTGAGCACCATTTCCACTGAAGACGAAAGGAATAAAGCGGGTTTTCCAGTGGAACCGACCACGGCACTGTGCCCCAACGCTGATTAGCGCCATTAGCACACAAGCTTAATGTGAATATACATTCAATACACCTTCGGTGTCTATGGGGAGCATAGAGCAATGGGAACGCATCACGGCTGACGGGCAGCTTGACTTGTGGACGCTGGCTCGGGACGAGGTTGAACACTGCCATGGGTTCTGCTGGACGTGCGTCAGACGATGGTGTCCCTGGAATGAAACTCCGCCAATCCGGCGCCGGCAACAGTATGAACGCATCGTGGGCCCCCGAACAGTGCTTCCTGTCGACACAAGTTCACGGCATTTTCGCGGGAGAGAATAGCTAGCATCTCGTTCTGGCAAACGTGAAGAAACTCACGGTGCCAGGGGCCTAGCCCCGCCGAGGCCGACGACCTCGCCCGGCTCGTCTCTTGACGACATATTCTCCTCCTTCAATCTTGATGGCTTTGCCTCTAACCAAGGCGTCCGCGATCTTCCTATGCGCGGACTCTAGGATCCGATGGAAAGTGGGCTGCGACACATTCATGATGGCTGCGGCTTTTTCTTGGACGAGTCCTTCCAAGTCCTTCAACCTCACCGCCTCAAGTTCTTCAACTGCCAAGCTGACCCTGTCCAGCACCATCAGTGGGACCCCTCTTGGTTTGAAGAAAGTGACTGACGGCTCACAGCAGACCCACCTACACTTCTTCGGCCTAGGCACTTGCCCAACGCCCACTTCTGCATATACGGCCGTCGAGATAGGGATAACTCATCTCCTTGATCTTGTAGCATTCGAGTCACCCAGGCGACGAGTACCCTTCCTTGGATACGAGGGCGATCCCCCCCTCGTATGAAGACGCATGCAAGCGGGTAGTTCAGGTCCGCGCTTGACTCCCAAGACCAGACCCATCAACACCAGTGCTGGGACGACGACGAACGCAATGCCCAGAGTAGCTCCGTGACCCTCGCCATGCCCATAGACTTCGGGTACAAGTTCATCGAGAGTAACCCATCCAGAGCCAGACGGGCAGAACACCCTCTGGAATGCGTATGTGCACTTAGTCTCCCCACATTGGCGTCGGTGGTTCTTTCGCTTAGAAGGTTCTGCTTATCGTTGCAACGATTTCCATGAATGCTACTGCTGCAGGAGAGTCGGAGTGCTGAATTATGAACGGGGTACCCATGTCGGAATCCTCACAGATTCTTGGGTCGAGAGGTATCTTGCCCAGGAACGGAACTCCTAATTGCTCTGCAATCTCCTGCCCTCCTCCGGTCCTGAAGATGCTGGTCTCTGTGCCGCACTTGGGGCAGACGAAACCGCTCATGTTCTCAACGATTCCCAGAACCGGTGCGTTCAGCTTGCGTGTGAATGTGACAGCCTTCTTGACGACTATCTGCGAAACCTCTGACGGGATAGTGACTATCACCACTCCCCCGATGCTGGGAATTGACTGCATTATTGTGAGAGCTTCGTCTCCGGTGCCCGGAGGAAGGTCGACGACAAGGAAATCAAGATCTCCCCACACGACATCTGCCAAGAACTGCTTTATGGCCATGGATTTCAATGGTCCACGCCAAATGACAGGCGTGTCATCACTTGCAAGAAAAAAGTCCATCGAGACGATTCTCATATCGAGAGGACCGATGGCTGGAAAGACCCCGGGCAGCCCCACATCCAGTCTCCGACCTCTCACCCCCAACATCTTGGGAATGCTCGGACCTGTGATATCGGCATCGAGAATTCCCACTCTTCCGGCGGGTTCTTTCCTTGCCAATGCCATGCCTAGGTTTGCCGTGACAGTACTCTTGCCTACGCCGCCCTTCCCGCTGAGCACGACTATCTTGTGTTTGATCCTGCCCATTGATGTCTTGAGCCGGCGCTCCTGCTCCTCCCTTTCCGCGTTGCGATCTTGCGAATCATGTCGCATCCCCATCGATCTCCGATTGTTATCTGATGGCTCGGTACTCATGTCCTTCCGCCCCAAAAAGCAGATAAGGAATAAGTATTCATAAGTCTTTCATAGGCGGCTATGAGCGCGGAGATCAAAAAACAAGAACAGCCTCCTAAGTGGAGATGGATAGGCGTAGAGGATGAGAAGCTTCCGCCGTAGGAAAGAAACATGGATCTGTCCTCATTGTAAGACTGAGTGGCACGTGATGGAAGGCTACGAACTGCTGCCAGACGGCACCAAAGTTTGCGGGAACCCTAGGTGCAGAAAAAGAGTTACCGACGAAGACATCTACCAATAACCCCATCCGACCACCGGCCTTGGATCGCCTGCATCCGGGCTATGCGTTGATGATTACAGGATTTCCCCACCCGAAGGTCAGTACGTCGTCGCTAATTGTCACATCCACACGCCATGCTCAGACGCAAATGGCAGGCCGCAGCATGTCATGATCAACAAGACTGCCCATCCCATGAAGGCTCAGATTGGGACGCCTGCACCGAGGGATGAAGCTGGCCTTTTGTGCTGATACAACTTCTTTTGGTAATAGGAATGCGCGACATAGAGTGGCGCCACGGGATTATGACCGGTCACGCGGTCTTTGCAGACTAGCGCCGTGACAGGGGCTTTGCTATGCATCATAAACAATGAGTCATGGCCGACACACAGTCCCATGATCACGTTCAAGTCCGTTTCTTCAACATTGAGCACTTCAGCTTGCCCGACCGGATTGCAGATATTCTCATGGGCCCCAGGCTGAACCTTTTCGCTGTCCTTCAGCCCTACGGATTCCTTGGGAATCATCCCCACTTGACAGCCACAAGTTCTCACCTCAAGCCCATTCGCTTCAGCGATCTCAGCGAAGACCTTCGCTTCCTCGAATAGACCAACACAATGAGCGATTCCGATCTTTTTGGCCCCGATACGATGCGCAAACTCAATGGTTTCCTCGGCCCGAGTCCACCGTCCGTACCCACTCGCCTCCGTCCTCGCAGCCGACAAGGCGAGTTCTCGTACCGTAGGATTCTCACTGTACACATTCTTTGCTTTCTCCAAGACATCGGGATGCGCGACCATGGGACAGAAATCTGCCTTGGGAAGCTTTTCCAGCTCACCCGAACTGCAAGCCCGAGTCTTACACTTGACACAGAATGCCACCATTTCTTCGCACCGAGTCGACCTTTCATGAGGGTCCTAAAAAGACCTGCCTCGAATAACAGACTCAATTATCCTAGCTTTCTTGCTTGTCATTCATGTCCCCTGAGCGTAGCATGTTCCTCGCTCAAAGTCTCCGGCATCGTAAGCAACAGAAGCATGCCGAGAACTTGGAGCGCTATTATCAGGCAGAATATGGATTCCGGACCGGTAGAGCTCCAAAGGATTCCTCCGACGATGGGAGCGAGTATCATGACCAGTCCGCTGAACAAGCCCAAGGTACCGAATGTTCTTCCCAAGAGAGCAGTGGGGACAAGTTCCGCTGTCATCGCGCCTCGCGTCACTGCAGCCAACGTCAGGAATCCCTGCAAGACTCCTGAGAGGAGTAGCATCGTCGAGTCTACGGCATAGACAAGAAGCAGAAGCGACAGGCAATAGATCGACATCGTCAGATACAGTACCTTCTTTCTCCCAACCCTATCCGCGACTCTTCCCACAGGAATCGATAGCAGAAGAGGCACCACCACCGAAGCCATCGCCATCCCTCCCAACACAAATTCGTCCGCATGCTTCATCTCAGCAGCAAAAAACGGGACATAAACCATCGTACCCATGTACAGGGGGATGCTCGACAACGACACAAACAAGATCCAACTCTTCAACCTAATTCCTCCAGCGAAAAGTTCACGGATGCTCCCACTGAAGCCGGAACTAATCCTCAATCCCCGACGCCTCTCCGGTTCCCGGAACTCCGCCAAGACGAATATCAGAATCAAGGAGAACCCAATGATCTGCAAGTAGTACAGAGGTCTAATTCCGCCAGCATTCAACCCCCCGAATCGGGTGATCACGATCGCTCCTATGAGGGGCGCGATCAATCCGGGAGCGGCTGCAAGCGTATCGCATAATCCCATCCCCGTAGCTCTCTCCTCATCTTTCAGACAACTGCCGCAGACGGTCGGGCAAGCTGTACTCTCCATCTGCAGACCAAGATTCCCGATCAACAAGGCCGGAATTGCAATCAGCCAAGTTTCCGCTGATGCGAAGAGGAAAGCTCCGAACAGCACCAGGGCCATGGCGGCCAGAAATATCCGTCTCACTCCGTATCTATCCGCCAGCCATCCGGTGGGTAGCGCTATGGCAGCCGCCGAAAGCCCTCCGATACTATTTGCAGCCCCAAGCTGAAACGCAGTTGCACCCAAAGCTGCAATGAAGATCGGCTGATACTGAAGAGCCAGAGTCCTGAGGAAATAAGTCCCGGCTGCCCTCAGCATATTTACCCTGAAAGGTTTTTCCTGCCTAGAAACGAAACGTACGACCTTCACGATCAGTTCGCCGATTCCAGCCAAGTACTACCCAGCCATTCCATTTAACGCGTCTCACGTTCTGCCGCGATTCCTGCCTCATATATGATATGTTGTGGATATCGAGATTGCCCGCCATCTTCCGAATCTGTTAACCTGAGGATGGTGTGAGTGTTCCGATCGCCTCAATCTGGAAGCCGTCTATGATGCCGGGATTGTTTGCGCTCTCTTGGCGAATTGCCTCTCTATCTTCTCCCTGTGTAGGTTGTTCATAGCGCAGAAGGGGATGATTCTACCGTCTGGGATGGCGTAGTGAATGCCACATCGTTGCGCCCTTTCTGAGTCGAAATTGTAGGGGTCCATGGAATGCATTGCGCCTATCATTACTACGCGATGCATCAATCCACCAAGTGCCTGATAGGGACCTTCCCTCACGATCTCGCCAATTAGCGGTCTAAGGGCCTTGATGTTGGCGTGTCTCAGGCTTTCCACCATTTTGATCCTCGCTCTAGGGGTCCTGCCGGCTGCGAGCTGAGCTGCATCATTCATGGAAGTCATGAGAGCATCGACATTCGCGTAATGGGTGATTGGGGTTTTAGTTCTCCTTCGTCAACGAACACGAAGGTGGCCATGCCACAGTGGTCATCCATTGTGAATTCGGGGTATCTACTTCCCTTCAATGCTCCGACTGTCTTCGCGAATGGAACAACCGAAGGAACGGGATAGAAATCACTTTGCCTTGTCTGGCCATTCGTCTGCTCCTCAACGAGCCTCATGAAGTCTGGGATCGTAATTCGATAGTCGAGCAATTTTCCTCGATCAATTCTACCTGTAACAGAAACTGGCTGCACGTTAACGCACCTGACGATATCATGGTTTCTCGCTGCGTTGAGACGGACGGACTACGGGAGAGAAGCGGAGATTGTAGGCCACGCGACTGACGAGTTCAATCTCGTCGCTGTGGACACATCCGTCGGCGGGAGGAGGATACTCTCGAAGCCGATCAGTGACCCGGTCCCTGGAATCTGCTGAGTCTGAATGGGAGATTCCAGAACAGAACGGTATGTGCGGTATACACATGCTTTGTTGAATGACTTGCTGCAGGCTGTGGAAAATTAGCCGTTCTTCTTCACTTATGAAGATGACGACTCGGAGATCCGGATATGCTTTCATGGCTTCGCGGATAGGATGGGAGGTGAAGTTTGACTTCCCTGAACCTGTGAATCCGAGGCAGGCTGAATGATACCGCATAAGGTTCTGCATGTTCACTTTCGGAGGAAGTTCAATGCCTAGCAGATCTGCGATGGAGGCACCGTTCTTGAGTCCCCTAGGAATACCGCTTTCCATCCCAACTGTGTGTGCGTGCCATGGAAAGCAGTTCAAGTCTGGGAATGAACACAGGGTCGCTCTTCAGGCATGTGACTTCCGAGAGAGATAGCTCAAACTCGAACGCCTCGACTGTTGATGAGGATATCAGCGACCCATTTCGCTACGTTCCCTGTAACCGCCGGGCACTTGTCTCTATGACCTCCAGCTTCCTCAAACCTTCTGAAATCCTCCGCGTCCCAGAGATTGAAATGCCTGCCGAACAGTTTTGTTTGAACTTCATGGCAGGTGCATCCTCCGAATTCCGTTGTGAACTTGTCGCATAGCTCCTTCGCGAGTTGATAGGAGAGCAGAAACCTGCCTTTCGCGAAGTCCTTTCTCTGTCTGCCATGCAAATGACTCAAGACTATGACGCCGCCGGACAGCGCACCGCAGGTCCCTGATCCGCTTAGCCCCACACCACCGGCCAAACCGTGGCTGGCCTTGAACAGTTCATCGAGCTCCAATGAGAATACTTCAGCTATTGCAGCTATCACACATTGTGGGCAGTTACCATACTTGCTTTCATAATCGAAAGCCAAACGGTAGGCCTTTTCCGGCGCATTCACATCCAACATCTGAACCTCCATTGCTGCACGGGTCTCAGTGCAACAACCAGTTCCATTTGGAGAACTCGGTCTGATAAACATGCGTTGCTTTATGGCCACGAGGAGATTAGACAACGAAATTGCTCGTAGGATGTGGGACAACTCGTCGTCTCTTTTCTTCGGATCCGTCACGTATTTCCCAGAGGACGAGCTGATTATCAGACGCGGAGTCGTCTCACGTTTGGCGAAAACAACATCCTTGTCCATGATGATTCGTGGAGAGAGATATGAGAAGAAGGCTTTGTGGGCGAGGGATCAAGCTGGTTGTGAGCCAGTTCGATCGAACGCTTTTCTAGCTCTCAGCGCTACGAACCCTCCTTGGCCATATCCCTCCCTGATCGGCTCCATCCGTTCTATCCTGTCCAGGGGTTTGAATATCGTCTGACATGTGGAGAAATCGGTAAAAGAGAGCTTCGTGAGCCAGTCTCTGACCTGATTCACTGAGTAAAATGTTGCTGCTTGGTAGAAGACACTTGCTTCTTTCCCTCTCTCGTAGAACCTACCAAGCGCGCTGTTTTTGTCTACGAGTCCCACGATCACGGATCCATGGTTCTTGAGAACCCTTCTTGCCTCCCTCAAAGTTGTGCGTGGATCCTCAACAAAACATATGGTTGTTACAAGTAGAACGAAATCAAATGTCTCTGCCGCAAAGGGGAGGTTCTCACCGACGCCACGCACAACCTCGATGCCTTTCTTCTTGGCTATAGATGCCATCGCTTTCGAAGGATCAAGCCCTACCCCCACTGCGAACGGCGTCGCGAACCTCCCTGTGCCGACTCCAACTTCCAATCCATGGCCTTCTTGTGGAACTAGCCTGCCGACAGCCTCAATCTCGGAACGGTAGACCCACTGGTGTCTCGCGAACCACTTGTCGTAGCGGTTATGGAACTTCTCGAAGACTTGGATTGTATCCGGGGCCCTTGCAGTCGATCTTTCGGAAGAGCACATACGGATTCCTCTGACGACCGCTGATGATCAGTAGCTGCCGGGAAAGTTTATATTTTGTGCAGGAGCACAATAATAATTGATTCGAAATGAGCTACTGGGGTTTCGGAAGAGGGCGCGGCCGCGGATACGGCCGCCGATGGGGGCCCCAAGGAGGTCCAAGTCAGGGTTTCGGATACGGCCCTGGACAAGGGTTTGGAAGGGGAATGGGCCCAAACCAATCCCCCTTCTGCAGACAGTTCCCCGACAGGCCGAGAGGATGGTGGGCCAATCCAGCCTACTCAAATCCGATGCCGACGCAATATCCTCAGCAAGAGGCAAATCAGTACCAATACATGCAACCCCCCGCGTTCTTGCAGCCTCCCCAGCCGCCTAGCCCTCCTCAGTTCTCCATGCAAGGCCTCGCAACGCACACGAACTGCGCGCATTTCAACAATGGCCTCTGCACACTACGAGGAGCACCTGTGCCCGCGAATGGGCCGGCCTGCCCAAGCTTCGCCCCTGCTACTTGGTAAGCGACAGAGCACTGACCGCTTGAAGCGCTCCTGGAACAATAGCGCACCTCCATCATGTTCCCAAGACTGATGATGGATCAGCGCGTATAACTCACGAGTGCACCACACTCCCTGAACGAATGGCTTGTCCTCGAAGATCACTAGTTGTGAGACTATGCATGCGGACTTCGAGCTAACGGCTGAGTGCCTCGCATGCATTCTTCGGCAGGTTTTGGAAGCATGCGAAGAAGCCAGCAAAGATACCAGGCTGCGCTATCAAGCTGTAAGAGATGCCGTGACGTATCTCAACACGGTGGGCTTAGACGAGTTGGACCATGTTAGGGTTGGAAGCGACCTCCATAGGATCGTTATACAAACAACAGGGAATCCGGATCCCTATCATGAACTCAAGAAGATGTCAAACCGGGTGGCCTTGGAATGGCTCTCGAAAGCCAAAGCAAGCGCCCACAGCAATCTCAGTTTCACGGATGCTGTCTCGATTGCAGCTTGGGGAAACATGATCGACTACGGGGCCATGAGCACATCCGACAGCCCGGCAGCACTCATTGCGAAAGCCATGGATACAAGAATTGATCCGGAAGTGGTCGCGCAGTTTGAGGACCTTGTGAAGACAAGCAGCCGCGTCCTGTACCTCTGTGACAACGCGGGAGAGATCGCCTTCGACAAGCTTCTGGTCTCAACGATCCAGACTCTTGGATCCAACGTCACAGTGGCAGTAAGGGGAGGACCGGTAATGAATGACGCGACAATCGATGACGCGCGTGATGCCGAGATGATGATGCTCGCGAGGACCATAACCACGGGAGCGGCTGTGTGTGGCATAATTTTAGCAGAATCCTCACAGGAATTTCTGGAAGCGTTCGATGAAGCCGACCTCATTGTAAGCAAGGGCCAAGGCAATCTTGAATCCCTCGTTCGCATCAACAGAAAACCCACAACGGTCTACATATCCAAAGTCAAATGCGATCCAATCGCAAAGCGATTCGGATGCAAGGTCGGATCGACCATGGTCGCGATCGAGAAGGCAGGAAGCACGCAGCATCGTCCGGTTGGCGTATCCTGAGGTAGTAGACTTGAAGCCGGAACAAGTTGCCTACGGGCCGGTTCCATCGAGGCGTCTAGGACGCAGCTTGGGTATCAACAACATTCCGCCGAAGATCTGCAGCTACTCCTGCATCTACTGTCAATTGGGACGAACCAGCAACATGCGTGTCAGCCGCCAGACCTTCTACAAGCCCCAAGAGCTCGTGAAGCGTGTCCAAGAGAAGGTGGAGAGCGCGAGGAAGATCGGTGAATCGATTGATTACCTCACATTCGTGCCGGACGGCGAGCCCACGCTGGACATCAATCTTGGACGTGAGATTGAGCTTCTGAAACCATTGGGCATCAAGATCGCTGTGATCACCAATGCCTCACTTATGTCGCGAAAGGACGTCAGAGATGACCTCATGCAGACAGATTGGGCTTGTCTCAAGGTGGATTCCACACGAGAGGACCTGTGGCGTAGAATCAACCGTCCGCAGGGGACATTGCGACTGCGCGCGACATTGGATGGCATGATCGAATTCTCGAGCAGTTATCGTGGTGATCTAGCAACAGAGACTATGCTGGTTAGGGACCTTAATGACAATGATCGTCATGTCGAAGAAGTGGCCGGCTTCGTTGCTCAACTCAAACGGGCTAGGGCTTACCTGTCGATTCCAACGAGACCTCCAGCGGAAAAGTGGGTTCAGCCTTCACGCGAGGAGACCATCAACCGCGCATACCAGACCTTCAGCGAGAGACTCGACAACGTAGAGTATCTCATAGGCTATGAGGGCAACGCGTTTGCGTCCACAGAAGATGTCGAACAGGACATACTCAGCATTACGGCAGTACATCCTATGAGAGAGCAAGCCGTGCGCGAGTTACTGGCAAGAGCGAACGTTGAATGGTCTGTTGTGGAGAAGCTGGTGACCCTAGGTCAACTCACTCGGACGGAATATGAAGGACGATACTTCTACATGAGGAAGCTTCACGGAACGTAAGGTGACACGGAGCTTTCGAAATTGGAGCATGAGCGAATGTCGACGCCGTCAGATTCCGTGAAGGAGGCGATGCTCTATGAGAAGCTATCAGATGGCTCTGTACGCTGCAACCTGTGCGCTCATCGCTGCCTAATCGTGCAGGGTAAACGCGGCATTTGTCACGTGCGAGAGAACGCGAATGGGAGCCTGTACACGCTCGTCTATGGTCGTCTTATCGCCGAGCATGTGGACCCGGTGGAGAAGAAGCCTCTTTATCACTTCTATCCCGGCTCGACCGCCTACTCTATCGGGACGCCTGGCTGTAACTTCCGCTGTGAATGGTGCCAGAACTGGGAGATCTCCCAGACGCCGCGGCAGCAACATCTCATCACAGGAAAAAAGACGCGTCCGGACGAGATCGTAGCCGCTGCGCAGCGCTCGGGCAGCCGTAGCATTGCCTACACCTACACGGAGCCGACCGTGTTCTTCGAGTACACCTACGATACCGCTCGACTGGCACACAGGGCGGGCCTCGCGAATGTCTATGTCACCAACGGCTACATGACCGGGGAGATGCTGGAGACACTACGCCCCTACCTAGATGCGGCAAACGTAGACCTGAAGGCCTTCCGTGACGAGACGTATCGGAAGTATGTCGGCGCGCGGCTACAGCCGGTCCTCGACAGCCTCAAACTGATGAAGCGGCTGGGGATCTGGCTCGAGGTGACCACCCTCATCGTTCCGGGAATCAATGACGATCCTGAAGAACTGCGTGGTGCTGCACAGTTCGTGGCCGGCGAGTTGGGGGTGGACACTCCTTGGCACATCAGCCGCTTCTTCCCCGCCTACGAAATGGTAGACTTGCCCCCGACCCCAGTGGCGGTTCTTCAGCAGGCGCGCAAGATAGGACTGGAGGCCGGACTACAGTACGTATACGTCGGCAACGTCCCTAGTGAGGAGAACACCTCCTGCCACAGCTGCGGTAGGCTGTTGATCCGGCGTTCGGGGTACCTGATTCTGGAGAACAACATTGAACCTGATCAGCGTTGCCCTGACTGTGGTGCCAGAGTCGCCGGAGTAGGAATGAGAGAGACTGCGCCATCATAGGAGGGTCGACGGACGAACGTCTGGGGAGAGGTCGCTCTTGCCGCATCTGGCAAGTTCTTGGAGCCTCTCAACCAAAGAAGATGCTGGACCTGTGATGTCGCTCAACGGCTAGGAGTCTTTCTCGCACTATTAGGTCGCTGTATCGGCCTGGATAGCATGAGAAAGCCCCCTTCGGAGCCTGCTGTCCAGCTCATCGTATGTTCGTGGTGATCTTAGGCAAATATCGCCCCGTCCGCGCACAATAGACTTTGTAGTCAGCCCCATGCGTCCGCTGTAAGTACTCCTCCTCGGCCCGCACCTTCAGGTGGAAGCCGACGAGGTTGAGCGCGACGGCGAGTAGGGCCAACAGGCTCGGGGCGATGAGGAGAGTGCCCAGCACGACGAGATCCACTCCCAAGACACACGGGTTGCGAGTGTAGCGATAGATGCCGGTGGTGACCAGTCGCGTCCTCTCGCGGGGCAGGTCTATTCGGAACGACTCGCCCAACGCCACCTCTCCGGCGCTGCCCACCAGCAGGCCGATGACCCACAATGCGATGCCTATCTGCTTTGCAGGGTCGCAATCTAGGCAGGCGATGCGCCCGAACCAGACCACGCTGCGGGCATCGAAGACGGCGCAGACTGCTACTGCCAGCCACAGAGAGAAAGTCACTCCCGAAACCTTCGTTTTCCCTACATCAATGCCCTTGGGGTCGCAGCCCGTCCCCCTCCGCACGAATGCAAGGATGGCGACAGATGTGACGAGATACGCGATCAAAGCAGCCGCCAAGAAGACTTGAGCGTAGGTCAAGGTTTCTCCTCTTGCGTTTCTCACGGGCTGTAGTTATGACACATCGACGTGAGCATACGAATGGGCAGAACATGGAATTCAGCGGTCTATTGTTGGAATTCCTACCCTATTGTCCATCGGCCTGGGCCACGTGTGGGTGATAAATGTCGAGTATCACGTCGGCCTAGAGAACATGAGAAAGCCGGACCCAATGGCGGAATCGGCTACTTCTTTGAGGCTGTTCCGGTGAACATTGAGTAGGTCACAAAGCAGTAGTAATCCGGCCGATTAAGGACATATTCGCTTGAATCCGACTGAATCAGCTTCTGGAGCAAAGTCCAATCCTCTTTCGTCACATGCGCTTGTAGATTATCGAAGAACATGTGAAGGCAGCAGTCGATGCTATCCCCTGTTCTCGCATCCAGCGGTGCGTGAGCCTGAACGGCAAAACACCGGGCTTGGACGTCTAGCAGACCCACTGATTGCATCCAGCCCATGGCGCGCAGATAGTGATGGTCGGGTTTTGCGCCCTTCAGGTAGGGTGCCGTTTCGGCGAAGGCCACGGCCAATCGTGCCTCTAGGTCCGGGTAGCCGGCAAGTAATGCCTGCGAGGACCAATAGAGAAGGGCAACGGTACCGCCTGGCCGGACGACGCGGGTGAGTTCTCTCAAGCCGCGTTCTGGATCTGCTGGAAGGAAACCGGGCCACAGGCTGTCTTTACACCAGATCCAATCAAACGAATTCTCAGCGAACGGCAGATTCAGGAAGTCGCCTTCTCGGAAGTCAATTTCGTCCTGAACGCCACTTCTCTTCGCGTTTTCCGTGGCAAAGTCTAGCATCACGCGTGAGCGGTCCAACCCCGTAACCTTCCCTCTGGGAGCAACGGCATTTACCAGTCGAATGGTGTCTAGGCCAATGCCGCAACCTGCATCCAAACCGCAGCTCCCTCTAGGTAGTGATAGTGCCTGCACTGCCTGCTGGATTGCGCTGGCAGCGAGATAGTTTGTCTTGCCGAGCCGGTCAGCTTGGCTCTGGAGCAGGTGGTCGCGTGGTTCCTCACTCATTATTGTAGCCAACTCACTTACGGGTCTCTGTCGAAACCCCCAATAAAGGAGTGGTGCAGCGCCTGTTGCGTCAAGCATCGAAGGGAATCGCGCGGTCGTCTCTTCTCTCTCGCTAGTCATTTTGAATCGGTGCTTCCCAAGTGAGACAAGCCAGAGTGAAACAAGCACACAAAGTGCTGGAAGTCGGTTCCGAAGAGGAGGGCTCGCTATTTCGTTCAGCCATCCCGCCCTATCCGACTCTGCATCGGCTTTGTTTCGGCCTCGGCGTGGAGTACGCCAACAAGATTCATAACGGCCTCGTGGATGCGGGCACATGGAAAGCCTGTTCTACGCGATGTTCGGAGTGTGCTTCTCCTGTTTTGCATTCCGCACCGCGCTTAGCGCACTGCAGAATAGGGAGAGCAAACTCGCGGAGGACAGACGGCTATGCGCGGTGGCAAGCGTGGGAATGTTTGTCCTGTGGTTCACCTGGTTCTACATGGTCTTCAGCGACCCGTTCGGGATCCACTTGCCCGAGGCCGTGAGATACATGGGCTTGGCAGTGTTCGTAGCCGGTGTCTTGCTTGTTATAGCCTCGCATATGAGAATCAAGGGATTCAAGCACGAGGGAATGCTCGTCACCGACGGGATCTACTCGAAGATAAGGAACCCCGTGTACCTCGGTTTCATCGTATGGCTGCTGGGCCTCCCGATATTCATTCAAGCCCTATTCACGCTGGTTTCTGCGGGCCTCTGGGTGCCGCAGATTCTGTACTGGAAGTGCACGGAAGAGAAGAACTTGGAGAAGCGGTACGGTGAGTATGCAGAGTACAAGAGCCGAACATGGTTCTAGCACGTTTCCGAGACCATATTCAGGTTGGCTTATGGATTCTGCTTTGTCTGAATCCGTCTTGTTTGAGGATCCTATATGTCGATGTGGAACACCATCCTCACCGCGAGGCCGATGAGGAAACTGAGCGCGGCCACGCCCAAGCTAACGGCGGCCATCTCGGCGAACCGTTTGCCGAAAGGCTGGTCCTGGGCGACCGAGACATAGTAGCTGAACAACAGTATCACAACCATGGCCAACGCGAGCGAGATCCCCAGAGCTTCATAGACGCCGAAATGCAGGAGATAGGGCGTGATCAGAAGGATAACGGTGATCAGGTACGCCACGCCAGTGTAGACCGCCGACTTGACTGGGCTCTTCCCAGTGTCCTCGTGTCGAGTAGATAGATACTCAGATGCGGCCATCGAAAGGGAGGCGGCGACGCCCATGATCAAAGCCACGACGCCAACCAGAGGAGCGTTCTGAAGGGCGAAACTGAACCCTGCAAGCGATCCCGTCAACTCGACCAAGGCATCGTTGAGCCCCAAGACCACCGAGCCCACGTATTTGAGGCGTTCCTCATCAAGCATGGCGATAAGCGCGAACTCGTGTTTCTCCTCCTCACGTGCGATTGTACTGGCAGTTGGAACGCTGGCTCCGAACGCTGCATAGTTGTGCTTGGCTGAGGCTTCGCCTCGTTCCATGTGTCTGATGCTGAAGGTAAGGCCGAAGAGCCACGCGATGATCACATAGCGCCAGTATAGCAGCCGGTCAGGGTTCACTTCCTGATGAGTCAGTGTTCTCCAAAGATCATGGTGCCTCATCTCGTCGGCCGCGATCCTTTCCAACACGTCCCTGTTGTGAGGGTCACTGGTCAACTGGGCTAGTCTCATGTAGATCTGATGTTCGGTGATCTCGTTTCGCTGCGCTCTAACCATTGCCTGCATCATTTGATTATCATGTTTCAGAGAACCACCTTCTACCAAGCCCTGTCACACGAACTGCTCCTCACATATATCATAGACAGATGTGCCTAGGCTCTCATCTTAAGCACTAGGAACTCCGGGATTACGTGAATACTGCCATGTGCACTGGCAGGACCACCAGACCACCAAGACGTATTCTAACCCTGCGATCAGACTAGCCCTTGAGGGCTCAGGAGCCGCTGATCCCTGCCACGACCTTTCTCAGCCAAGGAAGAGCATCCGTTACGAAGCTCGGCCCGTGATGAGCCAGGAAATCTAGCGGTCTCCCAGGCACCAGAAATGTGCGTTTGTTCCTCACCGCTGACATGCCAGTCCAGCCGCGCCCAATCAACAGAGCTTGTAACTTTTCCTCATCGAAAGGTTCAAGCATCTTGGGCTCGTATATCATGACTTCCGGGTCTTCGGCGATTACCTTTCTAAGATCGGGAACGAGCCAACTGCATGGTTCATGACCGAACACGTTTAGTCCTCCAGCCAAGAAGAGAGCATCTGTGATGTAGCTGTACGCGCCGAAAGAGGTAGGGGCCCCAAGATCCAGCTCGACGTAGCTCCTTACTAGTCTCTCGACCAGCTCGTATGCACCTACTACTCTCGTCAGCTTGGAAGCCAAGTGCCGAGCCTCATCGTACCTGCCTGTCACCAGTCCGATTTCTACAACACATCCAATGATCTCGGCAACGCTAGTGGGTAGCGGAGTTGGGTAGACATTAAGACGCGCAGAGAGATTGAAGGCAAATTCCCTCTGAAAGCCTGTGGTTGTGAAGATGATCTCAGGAGCTAGGATCGAGAGACCTTCAAGGTCAATTGTGTTGTATGTGCCGAGGATCCTCTTGTTTTGAGCCTCTGGAGGACGCAGGCAGAACGCGCTCACACCAACGACGCTATCGCCCAAACCAAGCATGAACAATGTTTCTGTGGTTGCAGGACTAAGGCTCACGATTCTCGTCAGAGGCTCCGGGACGAAAATCTCCTTGCCCAACAGTTCATTGAATACGCGAGACAAGGATGTCACATACTGCAGTGAGTTCGACACCAACCTCTAAGGATTGGCTCTGCGCCTGAACGCACAGATGGACCACTGTATTCAGCGCGAGTTCGATCCTCTGCGTGAATCGTAGGCCTAGGAAGACACGCGTGCGCTGATCCGGTTATCGGGGATCAAAGCCCTCCTGGTACGGTCGAAGAAAGACGACCTGACGATTTCTCGAGGCTACGCGGGTCTTGCAGTGGCCCACTGCTACCTGGCAGAGAAGATGGGAGAACCCGTCCCAATGAGCGTTCAGTCCAAAGCAAGAGTGCGTTGACACCCTGGCCTCTGCGCTCGGCTAATAAGGAATGAACATTCATAAACCCGTACGGAACTATACAAGGCACGGCTGTCTGGGATTCCCTGCTCGCCTGTTTGGATCTCGATGCTTTCTATGCCATACACACGAGCGCCGAGGAGGGGCGCGATGACAATAGTACCCAATGGGAAAGGAGTGGAATATCTCATGTCAGAAGAGAACAAGGCGCTTGAGCGCCGAATGTATGAGGAGATCTACAACAAGAAGAACATGGGCGCAGTTGAGCAGTTCTTGGCTACAGACTGGGTATGCCATCCGCCGGTTCCTGGAATGCCCCCGGGCCTCGAGGGTATGAAGCAATGGCATATGTTGATGATCAATGCCTTCCCTGATATGCAGGTGAAACTGGAAGACATGCTCGCGGAAGGGGACAAGATCGCCTGCCGCTGGACCGGAACCGCCACGCACAAAGGCGAGTTCATGGGCATGCCCGCAACCAACAAGCAAGTAACAATCACGGGACTCCACATCGACCGCATCGCGGGCGGCAAGATCGTGGAGACTTGGAACTACTCGGATATGATGGGGGTAATGCAGCAGCTAGGCATGAAGCCGCCAGGCTAGCTCTGATGCTTCCCATGTGGCCGGAGAAGAAGACGCGATAGGGTGTCGCTCATGCTTGATTTCGAAATAGGCCTATGGAACGCTTGGATACTCCAAGTTCTGTTTTTCCTAACGTTGGGTATCCCCAATTTCCTAATGAGCAAAGAAGCAAGAGAAAGAACGAAGAGGGCAACCCAATCCCTACCGCTTGGTAGGACACAGAAAATCGTGGCTTACTCGACACATCTTCTAATCATGCCTTTCACCGTAATCTATTCCATCGTCCTGCCGCTAAAGATCGGCACAGTGTGGCTGTACCTAGGTCTTCTCATCTTTGCCATTGCTCTGGCTATGACCGTTATGACCACTCATAGCTTCGCTACTACCCCATTTAATGAGCCTGTTACAAAAGGCATCTACCGAATTTCAAGACATCCTACATACCTAAGCGGCTTCTTTCTATACGTTGGCATGGGAGTGGCCTGTGTGTCTTGGGTTATGATATTGTGCGGCATGCTATGGGCAGTGCTGTGGCACATTGTGGTACCAGCTGAAGAGCGCTTTCTTCTTGAGAAGTACGGTGAATCCTATCGTGAATACATGAAAAGGACTCCAAGATGGATAGGAATACCAAAATCTGGCAAATCCACGTAGAGCGGCAGGCAATGTGCAAGCAAGGCTAGATGTGACATGGCCGAGGCAGTTGGCTCATGCACATGACCGACAGCTACGACTGCGAGCCAGGTAGCATCCATTTCCTTCCTCACCTTCCATGAACGCGTTATGGAAGCGGCTTTCGGATTAGGTCTGTTCAACATGAAGTCTCAGAATTCAGCAAACTTGCGTAACTTGCCGACTGATGGTCCTGCTCGTGCGCCTCACCGGTTCTTCTTCGACTTCTCCCAGTAGAAGCTGTACAGGTCACGACACCACCCGTGAAACTCGGGTGTCTTTCCCGCGAACCCTTGGGTGAAATCCATTCTCCCGTCCAGGCTCGGGAAGCAGACCGCAGCAGTCTTCTCGTTCATGACGATGGTTGCTTTCACGTCATCCATGAACCCGATTTGGAGCCTAGTTCCTGTTTGCTTCCTGATACGCTGGAACGCTTCCAAGTCAATGCCTATCGGCAGTATTAGTCTGAGAGACACCGGCTCCGGGTGCTCATGTGGATAGGATTGCCGCACCTGCTGATCAGCCATTAGCCAGACATACTCTTTGGCCTCCTTTATGACGCGCTCAGCGTGAGCAAGCGCCTCGTCCAACCGATCCACATAGTGATGCTCAGACAGCTCGCCTATCCTCTGAACGAATCCTGGCGGAAGCGAGGATAGATCATGCGAGAGGAAGAACCCTCTCCTTTTCTGGAGGAAGTCGAATGAAGGCAGAAGCGACAGGACGAGTTCTCCAAAGGACGTGATTCTGTACGCGGAATTAGTATCTTTCTCGATGAGTCTTGCCTTGCTGAGCCGTTCGAGATGCCTCGACGTTTCCTGAACAGTTGCAGAAAGCTTGCGGGCAACCTGTGATAGCCTCATTGGTTCTTTGTCGATTTCTCTAAGCATGGTTAGTCTATCGGTATTTGCGAGCTCGAAGAGCAAGCCAGCAGCACTACTCATTCAACGTGATCCTCAAGAGGTTAAGGAGACGCGTTGAATCTTAAGCATTCGTGTTGAACAGACCTAATCTTAGTGGGCGTTCTTGCATTCTGCATCTGAAGAATTAGAGGGATGATCTCAATGAAGAGAATCTTAGTGAGGGCTTCGCTTTTCCTCTCGATGGTGGCGTTGAGTCTCTTGGAAGGTATTACGGGTTTCACGCTCTACTCTTGGGAAATGAAGGGTCGAGCCATTCTGCTGGGGCTCGACAAGAGCGGGTGGGCAGGCTTACACTTGGCAATCGCAATCGCTTTGACGGTCGTACTCTTCTTCCACCTGATCGAGAACAGACGTGTAATACCCGCGTATCTAAGAACGCCGCTGGGAAGAGCTTGAGTCCAAGATGGAGGTGCGTACAAGTTGCACATAAGGCATTTCAGGGAGAGGATGTTCAATCGGAAAGCTTCTGATCCAAAGAACAGGCCGGACCAGATCCTAGAGACTCTGGCATTGCGTCCTGGGCAGAACATCGCCGACATAGGCGCTGGAGGAGGATACTTCTCTCTCAGATTTGCAGAAGCCGTGGAATCCGAAGGGAAAGTGTACGCGGTGGACACGGATGAGGAGTCCCTAGACTTCCTGGCGAGTGAAGCAAAAGAACGAGTTCTTGACAATATCGAGACGGTTCTTGTCACAGAAGGTAGTCTGCCACTGCCCGAGAGAAGCTTAGACTTGGTGTTCATGCGCAACGCGTACCATCACCTGACGGATCGAGTGCAGTACCTTAGAAGACTCGCATGCCTGTTGAAACCATGTGGGAGAGTTGCAATAGTAGAGTACAGAGGCGCGGCGCCATTCAGCTTCCGGGGATTGTTCAGGCACTATGTTCCCCAAGAACGCATAGTCGATGAAATGGAGAAGGCGGGATATAGACGCGACGGAGCGTTCGGCTTTCTGCCAGAACAATCGTTCACGATCTTCTCTGTGAGAGATTGAGGATCAACTTCAGCTTTTCCTCTGTCCTTCGCCGTCTCGGGTGAGAATGTGAATCTTTAGATGTTCATACTCCTCTTCTCTAATGGCCTCCGGAATTCCGCTGTCACATCGAGAGCTAGAGAGGTTGGGGAGAAAACCAGCATGTTGACGAAGAGGAAGAGGATCGAATCTACAACGTCGAGGACTGCTGAATGGACGTGTATCTCTCGTGCAGTTTCGTCTTTGGAGGCAGACAAGCATTACAGAAGCGACGACTATCTCGCAGTGCTTCTTCTCCCTAGCCTGCTGCGATTGCTGATTCGAATCCCCTTTGTCAGGACCCTTTTCACAAAGGTCATGGCTCCAAGGGGAATTTACGAATACGTGATTGCACGGACCAAGTCTATTGACGCTGCCTTCCGACAAGCTTTGCTGGAGCAGTTCGGCCAAATACTGTTGTTTGGAGCGGGATTTGACACGAGAGCGTTACGGTTCCAGACTGAAACGGCAGCTACGAGAATATTCGAACTGGATGTTCCCACCACGCAAAATGCCAAGATCCATCAGTATCAGAAACGGAACCTAACCATTCCACCGAATACCGTGTTTGTCGCCATTGACTTTGACAAGGAATCACTGCCTGTGAAGCTTGATGAAGCAGGATTTCGCAAGGACCAGAGAAGTCTCTTTGTTCTGGAAGGAGTGACAATGTACTTACAGCCAAAGTCGGTGCACGAAACGTTCGAGACAATCCGGGAGTACACTGGAGCTCAGAGCCGAGTTGTCTTCGACTATGTCCGTGCATCGGCTCTACGGCACGGGAATGCCTTGTACGGGGGAGGTGGGATTGTGAAATCAACATCCCAGGTAGGCGAAAAGTGGTGCTTTGGTATCGAAAGGGAAGAGATTGAGCAGTTCCTGTCGACTTACGGTCTGAAGTTGATTGATCACAGAGATGCACAAGATCTGGAAGACGAGTATTTCAAGGACACAGAGGGCAGAATCGTGGGACGTATCAACGGCACACATTGCCTTGTGACCGCCGTCAAACTGTAGTCTCCGAGTCGCAGTGGGAGAACTCTGCACGAGACCGAGAAGCAATATCAGACCTGCTATCCATGTTCCAACATAGGTTGACATCTCCAATTCACCTCTGTTTCTGTGGTTGGCTTGAATGCGGGACTCACCTATCAGGGCGCATTCAGTGAGCCACTCCGGAAGACCGACCATTCATACACAAATCCACTCCTGAACGACGCATGACGGGTTAGGGGAAGAAATCTCCCTCGTTCTCGCCTGAAATCTCTAGATCACCATCTCCACGACGTAACGGTGATACTGAGCCTACTCGATGATCATCCAGCCACGCGCCGCCGATTGGCGCTGTCTTCTCTGATCACGTAGGCCCCGCCTTCAATCCTGAGGGCTTTTCCATTCACCAAAGCATCTGCGATCTTCCTGTGTGCAGACACAACGGTTCTGTGAAGGGTTGGTTGAGAGATTCCCATCTTAGCCGCGGTCGGTTCTTGATCCAGCCGTTCCAGATCCTTTAGCCTGACGGCTTCGAGCTCTTCCACGCTCAAGCACACTTCTTTGAGCTCCGTCAACGGTATTCCTCTCGGCTTGAAGAATGTGACCGATGGTTCGCAGCAGACCCAGCGGTGCTTTCTTGGCCTTGCCATAATAAGGAATAAATATTCATTAGCTCTTAAGGCCTTCGAGGACGACGGTGCAGCCACATGGTTAGACTTGTGATTCCCGTTGAGAGCTTCGAGAATGAGAGATCAATTATCTTTCCGCATTTCGGCAGAGCTCCCGAGTTTGCGGTGATCGAGATCTCGGACGAGGGTCGCGTCATCTCGATGACCTCTCAGAGAAATGTTGGGGAGCACTTTGGAGGGCAGGGCGGAGCCGAGTCCTTTGTCACAGGGCTAGGCCCGGACGCTCTTGTCGTCAAGGGCATGGGACCGAGAGGACTCCAGGCATTCCAGAGCAACGGAATCGCAATATTCACAGGCCCCGTGAACAATGTCGGTGAGGCCATCGAATCCTACTTGGCAGGTAGACTAAGCGGCTTGACTGAGCCCTGCAGAGATGCTCGTCACAAGTTTCCGAGCTGTTGACGAGCCATGCCAAGGGTCTGCGTAAGTGCAGCTGGTAGCTCGATCGACTCGCAGATCGATCCGAGATTCGGACGATGTGCCTGCTTCATTGTCGCAGATACTGATACAATGGATTGCCAGTATCTGCCCAACGCGGCCTATGAATCGCCACACGGAGCCGGGATCCAGGCGGCTCAGGCGGTTGCCAACCAGAAGGTTCAGGCGGTAATCACTGGCATGGTAGGGCCGAATGCCCATCGTGTGCTATCGGCAGCAGGAATCGAGATTATCACTGGAGTCTCGGGAACTGTCAGGGACGCGATCCAGAGGTACAAGACCGGACAGCTGCGTGGAGGACAAGGCCCATCCGGAGGATTCAGGTTCGGGCAAGGCATGGGGAGAGGAGGCGGCCCCGGTCGGCGTGCTGGAGGGTCATGCTCGTCGTGGCCTTCGCAGATGGGAACATGGCAATCCCCTGCACCTGTTATGAGAGAAGAAGGATTGATGCCCGCGCCGACTAGTCAAGATGAACTAACTGCCTTGGAAGAACGCAGAAAGAGCCTGATGCGTGAGCTGAGTGACTTGGAATCAACCATAGATGAGCTGAAGCGAGGGACAGTACGCGAACGCTCAGCAACTGGCCCAACAACGAGCTGATAGAGGACAGGGTCATACTCCAGCCGGCAAAGACGGTGGAACATCCGGTCAAGGCCATGAGTAGGCTGCTAAGGCCGTTAATGGCAGCTTCTTTCTTCTTAGCACAACTTTTCGCGAACCGGTCAGGTTACCTTACCGACAGCCCCACCCTGCTCGCGATTGGTATCATTGTGACCGCTCTGGGAACAGTGATTTGGTGGTATGGCTCGACCACCCTGCGTAGCTCTGCAAGAGGGAACAGGCTGGCCACGAGCGGACCATACAAGTATGTGAGACATCCGATCTATGCGGGGATGTACGTTCTATTCCTTGGTCTTGGGCTGGTCTTCTTTTCTTGGTGGTGGTTCATCATCATGATGATCTTTGCCCCATTTTGGTATTTGGAGTGTAGATCTGAGGAAAAAGAGCTGATGGAACGCTATGGGGGTAAATATGCCGAGTACAAGAATGGGACCGGCATGTTCCTACCGAGGATGGGAAATCGAGAGGATTCGTGATCGAGGACCGCAGACGTCGATGTGGAACGTCGCCCTCACCGCGAGGCCAATGAGGAACCTGAGCGCCGCCACGCCCAAGTTGAAGACAGCGATCTCAGCGAACGACTTGCAGAAAGGTTGGTCTCAGGAGACACAGACATACTAGGGTGAACAACAGGATCACACCCATCGTCAACGCGAGCGCGATCCCCTGAGCTTGATAGACGCTGGACTTGAGGAAACATGGTGCGGCCAGAGGAATCGGCGTTGTCAGATATGCCACGCCAGTGCAGGCGGCCGACTTGATCAGTTAGTGTGTAGTGGCTATGCAAGCTCTATTCGGCGGCCATTCCGTAGAGTTCGCTCCCGATCTTCTCGAGGACTTCCGGCATGCCGGGAAGTTCGGGGTGTTCCAGCTCGATCTCGTATGTGTCAAGCCAGAATACTCTCAAGAGTTCCGTCCTATGCGTCAAGCCAAGGCGCTTTCTTATTCTCCCGCAAAGACCGCTGGGTTTCCCGGTGTCTAGAAACAGGTTGTACCCCGTACATCGCGTCTGAACAACAAGGGCGCGCTCTTTCGCAAGACGCGTCAGTCCTTCGACGAATTCCCTTGAGAATATCCTCGGCCTCTCCTTGGGAACAAAACGTATCCGATACGGCGCGTGTTCGCATCCGGCGTACAACGGTTCAAAAGCACCTTGCTTGATGCCGGCCTTTTCCACTCCGACCAAGACCTCGGACCACGGTCGGCCTTCTCCACGGAGAGCTTCGGCCGTCTCACAAGTTCTTCTGACGGCATCAGACATTCTTCCACCGTCACCCAACTTCAGTTCGATTCGTGTTGGGAGGGTAAATAGGTAGCGTTGCCACCAATAGCCATCTTTGCCGCCAAGCTCATTCTAGCTCAGTCGGGCATTTCTGCATCCGCATCACGCTCGTTCAGGCTCGCTTGATTCGCGTGCCGAAAACGCATGAGAGCGCACGTCTCCTATGACCAGTTCCCTGCCTTCCACTAGCATGGTCGCAACTTTTTTCCTGGCGCTATCTAGGCAGCGCCAGACCGTGCCTCGTGAAACCATCATCTTCTGGGCAGCCTCCTCCTGAGTGAGCCCTTGGTAGTCGACGAGGCGAAGGGCCTCCAATTCATCGTAGGTGATCATGACAGGTTGCCGCGGGGGTTCACCGCTAGTCCTCGTGGAGGGTGAGAAGCGGTTCACCTCGGGACGTATCCCAATCCATCTTGGTTTCATCGGGCGACCAGGGCCCTCGGGCGATCCTTGCCGCCACCGCCATCTTCCTGGCACGTGTGTGAACCTCTCACCTGAACTATGTGAACTGGAAGCGGATATTGGTTTCCTGCACGGTATGTTTATATTTTGTGCAATTGCACATAAGCTTGGTGTGCCAAGTGGGCTACAGAGGTTATGGACGTGGATATGGCCGCCAGATCTCCGGCGGCATGGGTTTGGGTCCGAATCTTTCGCCCTTCTGCCGCTGGTCTCCTGGAACGCCGAGCAGGCAATGGGCCGGGGCTGGCTACCCATCAACAGGCGCCTTCCAACCGGCCCCCGTGATGGACCAGTACGCCAATTTCCCATACCAGTATGTTCCTCCCTTGCAGCCTGCGCAGGCTATGCCTGAAATGGTTCAGCAGCACCAACCGGCCATGTATTGGGGGCAATCGCCCTACTCGCAACCGCAACCACAGTACGCATGTGGACCTGACATGTGCGTGGGTATGGGCTACGGACAAGGGATGGGTATGCGGTACCGCCGGGGGATCCCGGGCGTGCAAGCTGGATACTCGTACTGAGACGCGCATCTAGTACGAGATGCTCGAGCCAGGTACCTCACGTCAGAATCTGCGGACAAGACTTGCACATGGCGCCGCATTCGGATCTAGAGGCGTGCCGGTGAACGTGTGAATCCCATTCAAGGCGGCTGCTTCCGAGGACTGAGGGGGGCCTTGGGAGATTGAGTCGACGGCGCTGACATCTCGTTGCCGAGTAAGACTTAATTATGTGCACTTGCACATTAAAGGCGGTGATGCCTATGAGTTGGCGAGGACGTGGCGGTTGGTGGGGTCCTTGGCCAGGTAGAGGGCCATTCAGTCATCTGCCGCCGTGGGAACGCCCAGGATGGCTCTACGGCAGAGGCGCATGCTGGCAGTGGGCCAAGAGTCGCGGTCGGCCCTACGGCCCGTCATATCCACTCTATCCGGATTCTGGATACGGCTTCACACCCATTCGTCCAGAGGACGAGATTGCAGCGCTGGAAGAATCGAAGAGGAATCTGCAGGAAGACCTGAAAGGAATAGAGGCAAGAATACAGGAACTCCAGAAAGCGCCAAAGAAGGAAAGCGCCTAAGAAGAAACCCGAGTCGGAACTTCAGTGCACGAAGACCACCAAGGGCCGTTGCCTGCGGTGGCAAACGCGATCTGTCACGCGACCGGCGTCCAAGTCACGAGATTACTGATGTCTCCTGAGTATGTTTGGAGAACGATACAGAAACAGCGACCCGACCTTCTCGAAGAAGTGAAACGCAGGTTGAAGGAGAGCGGAGGAGAGCAAGGAATCGCTCGAATCTGCATGGTTGACAGCCGGCGAGACCATTCAAGCCGAAACCAAAATAGCGCGCACAAAGGACTTGAGTCGCTTCGTAGGCAGCTTTGAGGATATGGTGATGCATACTCTGCAAAGGCAGTCACGGTCAGTGTGAGCCTCGGGCCGTCACTGTAATTACATGAACCAGGTGTCTTCGATGGATGAGTTGGAACGAATCAAACAGAAGAGGTTACGGGAGATGATGAGAGGGGTTGGCAGCAAGGTCGACGACTCTAGACCTGATTGGCCGAGTATGCCGGTCGAACTTGCTGACGCAGCTTTCGAAGAATTCATACGCAAATATCCTGTGGTAGTGGTCGATTGCTGGGCCGAATGGTGTGCACCCTGCCGTATGGTCGCACCCGTCGTAGAAGAGCTGTCCCGAGACTACCGTGGAAGAATCGTCTTTGGCAAGTTGAATGTGGACTCAAATGTCAGGACCGCCCAGCAATACGGGATAATGAGCATTCCAACACTCTTGGTCTTCAAGAACGGGCAGCTCG
>Ga0163210_1000127_pt1 | contig 27258 bp, 13 predicted proteins | sample Kivu_220m_FD_113536 | JGI IMG/M metagenome (GOLD analysis project Ga0163210, IMG submission 113536) | Freshwater microbial communities from Lake Kivu, Western Province, Rwanda to study Microbial Dark Matter (Phase II) - Kivu_220m | ecosystem: Environmental > Aquatic > Freshwater > Lake ...
AAATTACAGGAATACCTTCGTATAAGTAGGAAGGAGAAAGGAGGAAGGAGGAAGGGAGGCAGTGAGACTGACCCTAAAAGATTGTATTTTTAGGTTTTAAACCGCAACTATGAAATTCCTTCTCTTCCTCCTTCCTCCTTTCTCCTTCCTCCTTTTAACAGACTGTTCTTCCTTGCCAGATACTATCCTCACCACCCGTCAGATCATCTGCCTGGATGACGGCTGGAGGTTCAGCTTCGGGCACGCGGCCGATCCGGCTAAAGATTTCAACTTTTCCATTTCCAATATTTTTGCCAAGACAGGGCGGGCTGAGGGTTCAGCCATTGATCCGAAATTTGACGACAGTTCCTGGCGCGAACTGAACCTTCCGCATGACTGGGCCGTTGAACTGCCCTTCGTCAACGTAAATAATTTCGATGTCATGGCCCACGGGTACAAACCGGTTGGCGGGCTCTTCCCGGAAACCAGCATCGGATGGTACAGGAAAACTTTTGAAATCCCGGCGGCCGACTCCGGATACCGTTACAACATCCGGTTCGATGGTGTGTTCAGGGATGCGAAATTCTGGATCAACGGCTTTTACCTGGGAACCAACGAAAGCGGTTATATCGGGATCAGTTATGACATCACCGATTATATCCGCTGGGGAGGGAAAAACACGCTGGTTGTCAGGGTGGACGCCAGCCAGTATGAAGGCTGGTTTTACGAGGGCGCCGGGATCTACCGGCACGTCTGGCTCACACGGACAAACAACCTGCATGTTGCTGAAAATGGGATATTTATTTATTCCGATATAGGAAGCATTTCTGCGAAAGTTACGGTTGAAACCACGGTTGAAGATCAATCACCAAATCCATCGGATTATACCATCACAACCATCATCACCGACCGCGACGGCAAAGAGATCACCCGTTCCACCACCTCTATGAACACCAAAACTCAATCAACCTCCACATCTTCAAATCAGCACATCTTCAAATCAGCACATCAGCAAATCAGCACATCAGCAAATCATCACATCTCAACATTTCAACATTTCAACATTTCAACCCCTATCCTCTGGTCCCCCTCCTCTCCCTACCTTTATCGCGCTATCACCATCGTCAGTAAGCCAATGGGTGAGGTCGACCGGATCATTACCCGGTTTGGCATACGGGAAATAAACATCACGGCGGACAAAGGAGTGATCCTGAACGGCCAACCCGTTAAAATCAAGGGGGTCAACTGTCACCAGGACCACGCCGGCGTGGGAAGCGCCCTGCCGGATTACCTCCAGTACTACCGGATCAGGCAATTAAAAAATTACGGGGTGAATGCCTACCGGACCAGTCACAATCCACCGACACCTGAGTTGCTCGATGCCTGCGACAGCCTGGGGATGCTGGTCCTCGAAGAAACCCGTTTGCTGAACAGCAGCCCCGAATACCTCGACCAATTCGAGAGACTGATCCTCCGTGACCGGAGCCGTGCTTCGGTCTTTCTCTGGTCGATCGGGAATGAAGAACAGGGAGTTCAAACCACCTCCACCGGCAAACAAATTGCCCTTACACTGATGGCCCGGCTTAAAGTACTCGATCCCACCCGAACCTGCACCTACGCTGCCGACCTGGCCAATGTTTTTGAGGGAATCAACGAGGTGATCCCGGTCAGGGGATTCAATTACCGTGAAAAAGCGGTGGTGCCTTACCACAACGATCATCCGGGACAGCCGGTGATCGGCACCGAGATGGGCAGTACCGTGACCACCCGGGGTATCTGGGAAAAGGATACCGTCCGCTGTTACCTGCCCGACCAGGATCTCACCGCTCCCTGGTGGGCCTCCCTGGCTGAAGCGTGGTGGCCCATTGCGGCTGAGAACGATTGGATGAGCGGCGGATTTGTCTGGACCGGCTTCGATTACCGGGGCGAACCGACTCCCTTCCAGTGGCCGAATATCAATTCCCATTTCGGGATACTGGATGTCTGCGGCTTCCCGAAGAACATAGCTTTTTATTACAAATCCTGGTGGTCGGACCAGGATGTCATGCACATCTCGCCCCACTGGAACTGGCCGGGCCGGGAGGGCGACACTGTGACTGTTTGGGTGAATTCCAATGCGGACTCTGTTGAGCTTTTCTTAAATCAGCAGAGCCTGGGAATAAAAGAGATGCCCCGGAACAGCCACCTATCATGGAAAGTGCCCTACGAACCCGGGATCGTTGAAGCCATCGGGTTTTGGAATGGAAAGAGGGTGTCAGCCCGGGTGGAAACCACCGGAGCTCCGGTTAAGATCAGAATGGATCCCGATAAAACCCGTCTGATAGCCAACGGCACCGATGCCACCGTTGTTAACATCAGTGCCCTGGACAGTCAGAACCGCGAGGTGCCGGATGCTCAAAACCTGATCCGGTTCCGGATCGAAGGGGATGCAAAAATCATAGGCGTCGGTAACGGCGATCCCAGCAGTCATGAACCGGATCAATGCGCTGCGGAACAATGGCAGCGCTGTCTGTTCAACGGCAAGTGTCAGGTAATCTTACAATCCGGTAAGAAAGGCGGATCAGTTGTGCTGACCGCTTATGCAGAGAAATTGGAAACGGCAGACATCAGGATAGAAACAAATGAAAATTAATAGGTTGTTATTTCTCTTTTTGCTCTGCGGACAGGCCCTGTCAGGCCAGGTCAGCCCGTTTATTCATGTCGACCAGTTCGGTTATCTCCCATCGGCCGAAAAAGTAGCGGTACTGAGTGATCCGCAGGTGGGATTCAACGCCGATCTGTCCTATATTGCGCCCTCCGTACTGGAAGTCAGGAGCATGAGCTCGGGTACCCTGGTCTTTTCCGGAGCTCCCGTATCCTGGAACAATGGCAGAACGCACAATTACTCCGGCGATAAGGGTTGGTGGTTTGATTTCAGCTCCGTAACCCAGCCTGGTTATTATTGTGTGGTCGATCCGTCCAGGATGGCGCAATCGGCTCCCTTTTACATCGGGGAAGGGGTCTATGACCGGGTGATGAAGGCAGCCGGCCGAATGTTCTTCTATAACCGTTGCAACCAGGAGAAAAAACCGCCCTACGCCGATCCCAAATGGTCGGACGAGGAAGCCTTCCTGCAGGATGCCCGGTGCAGGGATGTCTATCATCCTAATGATCCAGCACTGGAAAGGGACATGCGCGGAGGTTGGTTTGATGCGGGTGACTTTAACAAATACGTCACCTTCACCTATTCCACCATCCACAACCTGCTAAGCGCCTACGAGGAGAACCCGCAGGCTTTCACCGATGCATGGGACATACCGGAATCCGGTAACGGCATTCCCGACATCCTGGATGAAACCTGCTGGGAACTCAACTGGCTGTTCAAAATGATCAATGACGACGGGTCGGTGCATATCAAGATGGGAAGCCGCTCCCACAGCGATAACGCCCATCATCCACCCAGCCTCAACACCGATGGCCGGTATTATGCTCCCACCTGCACATCGGCTGCCATCGCGGCCTCCAGCGTTCTGGCCCATTCAGCCATCGTGCTGAAGACTTTCGGGCAACTGGATGACTATTCAGCCCGGTTGAGGGAACTGGCCATCAGGACCTGGAATTATGTCCTGCCTTTTCTTGAGTCGGGAAACCTGGAAGAGGATTGTGACGATACCTCCGTCAAGTCGGGCGATGCCGACTGGGATCAGAAAACCCAGAAAAGCAATGCGCTAACAGCAGCTGTTTACCTACTCGAGCTGACGAAAGAAGAGCCTTTCAACCAATATATCTCGAATCACATCGAGGATCCCGACTGTATTTCGGGAAGCAACTGGGACAGTTACAACCTGAACCTGGAGGACGCCCTGTTGCGCTACGTTAATTTGGATTTGGCCGATGCCGCCACGGCATCCCGCATAAGGGGATCGGCCCTGACCGCTGTTACAAATAACTGGAATCATTACTACGGTTGGAACACGCTCGACCTCTACCGGGCTTATATGCCTGCCTGGAGTTACCACTGGGGAAGCAATATCCCGATGTCCACCGTTGCCATCCTGAACCGGGTTATCGCTGAATACAACCTTCTGCCGGCCGATTCAGCCGGTTTCGTCAGGAAAGCCGCCGAACAGCTTCATTTTTTCCACGGCGTCAATCCGCTGGGGCTGGAGTTCCTGACCAACATGTATCAGTTCGGGGGTGACCGGTGCACCAATGAGATCTTTCACACCTGGTTTGCCGATGGCTCGGACTGGGACAATGCCAGGACTTCCCGTTACGGGCCTCCTCCCGGATACATGCCGGGAGGGCCCAATGCCAGCTATACGGCGAACAAGGATCTCAGACCTCCCTATGGACAACCGCCGCAGAAAAGTTATCTTGATTTCAACACAGGCTGGCCCGACAACTCTTGGGAAATCACCGAGCCCGCCATTTATTACCAGGCGGCGTACATCCGGTTCCTGGCTTATTACTGCGGGAATCATTCCGCAACAGGCATCGGGGAGACGGTTTTCAACCACCCCGAAATCTGTCTGTACCCAAACCCCGCTTCGGACCGGGTGACCCTTTCCGGCTTATCGGGTGAAACCCGCATAGAAATCTTCGACCTGGGCGGGCAGAAAATTCGCACATTTAAGACGAATAAGACGGATCTGGTGATTGACCTGGCGGAAATCAGGACCGGGATCTACCTGGTCAGATTACCTTCTTATTATTGCAAACTGGTGGTCAATTAGAATAAATAATTCGGATATTTCAATAAAAAATCCTATGAAAACCAAATCATTTGTAATGCTGGTGGCCGCTCTTTTCCTGTTTACGGGAATCATGGCGCAGAATGCCCCTCCGTCGGCCAAGGCTGTACTTAAAACAGCCCGTAAGAAAGCGCGCGCTGAAGACAAGAATGTCTGCATCATTTTCCATGCTTCCTGGTGCGGCTGGTGCCACCGGATGGATTCGATCATGAACAGGCCGGAATGCAAGCCCCTGTTTGACGCCAACTGGGTGACCGATCATATCGTGGTCCAGGAGCACAAGCCTGAACTGAAGAAACTGGAAAATCCCGGCGGACAGGAATTCATGAACCAGTACAACGGTGAAAAGCAGGGTATTCCTTTCTGGCTGGTCTTCAATCCCAAAGGCGAGCTCCTGGCTGACTCCCGGATGCCCTCCAAAGACAAGGACGGCAAAGACATTCTGACCAATTGCGGATGTCCGGCCACTGCTGAGGAGGTCGCTTTTTTTGCCACTGTTCTTAAAAAGACCACCAGGCTGGCTCAACCTGAAATCGAGCTGATTGCCGATCGTTTCCTGCTCAAAAAGTAGCCGAGTGCTTAGAGTTGTCAACTTTTTTAAAGTTGACAACTCTAGAAAAGGTCAAACTTATGAAAAAGCTTTCTATTGTTGCGTTAGCCTTGTCTTTAGCGATCAATGTCCAGACCCAGGTGCCTGCCAAACTGATGAAGTACATGGATGTTTCGGAGAACCAGATCACTTTCGTGTATGGAGGGGATATCTGGATCATGCCGAAGAGCGGTGGAACTGCCGTACAGGTGACCCACTCCCCCGGTGAGGAATCCTGGCCCCGTTTTTCACCGGATGGCAAATCCATTGCTTATACCGCATCCTATAACGGGAATGCGGATATCTTTGTGATTCCCTCTGCGGGCGGCCTGCCTACCCGTGTCACCTATGAATCCTTTACCGACCAGATGGTAGACTGGCATCCCGACGGGAAGCGCCTCCTGTTCACTTCTTTCAAGGAAAGCGGCAGGCCGGCAATGAGCCAGTTGTACCTGGTGAGTGCCAGGGGAGGCTTCCCCGGGAAACTGCCGGTACCCTATGCCGTTCTGGCCAGTTACTCACCCGACGGAAGCAAGCTCGCCTATATCACCCGGATCACGGAAAATTACCCGTTCAAGAGATACCGGGGCGGTATGGCTTCGGATATTGTCCTGTTCGACCTGGATAAAAAGAGCGCCGAAAACATTACCCAGAATGATGCCATCGACGGGAAGCCGGCATGGGTGGGCGATAATATCTATTTCCTATCGGACCGCGACGATAACATGAGACTGAACATCTGGGCGTACGACACCAAAACCAAACAATCAACCCAGATCACCAAAATCAAGGATTTTGATGTTACGCACATGTCTGCAGGCCCTTCCGATATTGTGTTTGAAGCCGGAGGTACGCTCTACCTCATGGATCTGGCAACGCTCAAGTACAAACCTGTTGAGGTGAATGTGATGTCAGACCTTTCGCTTGAACTACCCCGTTCGGTCAATGTGGCTCAGAACATTAACAATATGACTGCAGCCCCGGGAAATAAGCGGGTTGTTTTTGAAGCCCGGGGTGAGCTGTTCAATGTCCCGGTTACCGAAGGATACACGGTTGACCTGACCCGTTCAAGCGGTGCCTTCGACCGCAATCCGGCCTGGTCGCCCGACGGGAAAAACATAGCTTACTGGAGCGACCGGGACGGCGAATGGGAGATCTGGCTGCAACCGGCAGCCGGTGGCGATCCCAAAAAGTTGACCAACAGGGGAAAAGGCTACGGCTATACCCTTTATTGGTCGCCCGACAGCAAATACATAGCCTTCATGGATGAGACCGGCAGCCTCTGGTTCGTGCGGCCTGAAAACGGAAAGTCCACGAAAATTGATCAGTCCGGATACCATATCGGCCATGGCTCGGCCTCCGGGTACAAGATCTCCTGGTCACCCGACTCGAGGTGGATTGCTTTCCCGCAAGCCGTGGATAACAGCAACAGTGCCATCGCCCTGTATAATGTGGAAACCAATGAAACCAACCGGCTGACCAGTGGTTATTACAATGACGACTATCCTGTATTCAGCACGGATGGCAAAAACCTTTTCTACCTGACCAACCGGAAAATGTCGGCGGTTTATTCCGATATGGGCGACGGAACCTGGATTTATCCAAACTCAACCCAGGTTGCAGCGATAGCATTGACTCCGGATGCACCTTCGCTGCTGTATCCTAAAAATGACGAGTTGACGGAGAAAAAGGTGGATAAGGATACATCCAAACTGGTGGTGAAGGTCGATTTCAGCGATAGCGAGGCACGGGCTGTCATTCTTCCTCCGAAAGCAGGGAACATCAGGGGAATAGCCGCTTTCGATGGCAAGCTCATTTACCTGCGGTCACCCAATTCCGGATCGGGAGAAACAAGTTCTTCCCTGATGGTGTACGACCTGTCGTCACGCGAGGAGAAGAATGTAATGTCGGATGTAAATGATGTGGTGGTCACGGCGGACGGCAAAGCCCTGCTGGTATCCAGCCAGGGCAAGTATGGCATAATCCAGCCGGCTGCTTCCCAGAAAATCGAAAAGTCCATTCCTACCGGTGATTTATCCATGGAACTGGTTCCCCGGGAAGAGTGGCTGCAGATCTTTACCGATACCTGGAGAAGACACCGGGATTTCTTTTATGATGCCAACATGCATGGAGTGAACTGGAATGAGCTGAAAGAACGTTATGGAGCTTTGGTGCCCTTTGCCCGGAGCCGTGCCGACATCAATACAATTCAGGGCCTGTTGGTTTCCGAACTGGCTGCCGGACATACTTACAGTTCAGGCGGCGACCTTGAGCGGGTGCCCACATTGGCCAACGGTTTCTTGGGGATCGACTGGGAGCAGGCCAATGGCCTGTACCGGATCAAGCGGATAGTAAAGCCGGCTGCCTGGGATACCGATGTACGATCCCCGTTCGATCAGCCCGGAGCTAAGGCCGGCGTAGGCGACTATATCCTGGCCGTGAACGGTATATCCCTTGATCCCGATATCGATCCTTATGCATCGTTTGAAGGGCTGTCGGGCAAAACAGTTGCCCTTACAGTCAGTAAAACTGGCAAAGCAACAGACAGTGACACATTGGTTGTTAAATGTCTTTCACCGGCAGAAGAAATGAACCTGAGGTACCTCGAGTGGATTGAGAACAACCGCAAAATGGTCGACAAGCTTTCCGGAGGCCGGCTGGGTTACATCTATATGTCCAACACCTCAGCGCAAGGCCAGATGGAACTGGTACGGATGTATTACGGCCAGCTCGGGAAGGACGGTTTCATCATCGATGAACGCTTTAACGGCGGAGGCGCCCTGGCCGACCGCTTCCTCGAACTCCTGACCAAGCCCGTGGTATACAACCTGCACTGGCGCTACGGAGTGGACAATACACAGCCGGTAAAGACCAACAACGGTCCCAAAGCCATGCTGATCAACGGCTGGGCCGGGTCGGGCGGCGACGGGCTGCCCTGGGCGTTCAAGGAACTCAAGGCCGGGCCGATTATCGGTGAGCGCACCCTGGGTATCCTGGTAGGACCCGCCACCGGTCATGCCCTGATCGACGGAGGATACATTACAGTACCTGATGGCCGACTCTATGGCAATGACGGCAAATGGTTCTGGGAAGGCATCGGAGTATCGCCCGATTTCCCCATCTGGGATGATCCCAACCTGCTGATCCAGGGAAGAGATCCCCAGATAGAAAAAGCGGTGGAGGAAGTCATGAAACTTTTGAAGACCGCTCCGGCCAGGATCACCCCGGCGCCCAAACTGGAAGACCGTACAGCGAAAGGATTGAGAAAACAATAAAACCATGAAAAAACAATTGATTATCCTTGTCTGTCTGATCACTCTCCCGGTGATCGCCCAATCCCAGCAGCCAGGGCGGGGCATGCCCGAGATCGTTTCCCCGGAAATCAACCAGGACCACACCGTAACATTCAGGCTCATCGCCCCCAACGCCAAAGAGGTGATGATCTCCGGAGATTGGATGCCCAGCCAGGGATGGAGCCCCGGATCAACTGCCATGGTCAGGGATGAAAAGGGCACCTGGACTTTTACCAGCGGAGTTCTGCCATCCGAGTTGTACAGTTACTTCTTCCTGGTTGACGGGCTGAGGTGCATGGATCCGAACAATGTTTACATGATAAGGGACGTGGCAACCGTCACGAATATTTTCCTCGTGGGCGGTGGACAAGCCGATCTTTATGCGGTCAATGATGTCCCGCACGGAACCGTGGCCCGACGCTGGTATGATTCGCCCGGAACGGACAAGGTCAGAAGGATCACCGTTTACACGCCGCCCGGCTACGAAAAGGGCAACGATAAGTATCCGGTCCTGTACCTGCTGCACGGGATGGGTGGTGACGAAGAGGCCTGGCTGACATTGGGCCGGACCGCCCAGATCCTTGACAACCTGATCGCCCGGGGAAAAGCCCTGCCGATGATCGTGGTGATGCCGAATGGAAATGTTGCGCAGGAAGCGGCACCGGGTGAATCGGACGCGGGTCTGTACAAACCTTCCTTTCAGGTGCCCAATACCATGGATGGTAAAATGGAGGAGACTTTTCCTGATATTATCCGGTTTACCGAAAATAATTATCGGGTTCAGAAGAACAAGGCCGGCAGGGCGATTGCAGGATTATCCATGGGAGGTTACCATACCTTGCACATTTCGCGCTATTATCCTGGCACGTTCGATTATATCGGTCTTTTTTCTGCAGCCATCATGCCAAACGAAAAAGCTGATTCCAAAGTTTATGCGGATCTTGATGCCACGCTGGCCAGACAGAAGGCTAACGGCTATAAATTGTACTGGATCGGGATCGGCAAGACCGACTTTCTCTATAAGGCGGTATCGGATTACAGGACCAAACTCGATCGGATGGGAATGCCCTATCAGTACAAGGAGAGCGAAGGCGGCCATACCTGGGCCAACTGGAGGATCTATCTTTCGGAACTGGTCCAGCTGCTTTTTAATTGATCCTGATTTGAGCTCTTAATTCATACCGGGGTTTCATGAATTACAGATTGACTGTCAGTTTGCCGGCAATCATCCTGGGATTGACAGGGTTTGCCCAGACCCTGCCCCAGCTGGGCAAGGATCCTGTCATAGAGGTAGTCGCTGCCATGACTCTGAAAGAGAAGGCGCAGGCGGTTACCGGAGTCAGCGTGTTCCTACCCGGCGGAAAAAGGCCGGTGCCGGGCGCTGCCGGCATGACCCGCCCGATCCCGCGTCTGGGCATACCTGCCATGATCCTGGCTGACGGCCCGGCGGGTGTTAGGATCAGCCCTCAGCGACCCGGACACAAAGGCACTTTCTACTGCACGGCCTTCCCCGTTGCCACCCTGTTGGCCTCAACCTGGGACACCGGCCTGCTCTGCCGGGTGGGCGAGGCCATGGGCAATGAAGCTCGCGAATATGGGGTGGACGTCATCCTCGGTCCGGGGATGAACATCCACCGCAATCCGCTGTGCGGAAGGAACTTCGAGTATTACTCCGAAGATCCTTTTCTCTCCGGTAAAATGGCCGCGGCGATGGTCAGGGGGATCCAGTCGCAGGGCGTGGGAGCCTCGATCAAGCATTTTGCGGCCAACAATACCGAAACGGACCGGAAAGCGTTGAACACCATTGTCAATGAAAGGACCCTGCGCGAGATTTACCTTGAAGGCTTCCGGATTGCCGTCGAAGAGTCCCAGCCGTGGACGGTCATGTCGTCCTACAACCTGATTAACGGAGTCTATGCTCCGGAGAGCCCGGAGCTGCTGACCCATATTCTGAGGGACGAGTGGGGTTTTAAGGGGCTGGTTGTCTCTGACTGGTACGGTGGCCGTGATCCGGTAGCCATGATGAAAGCCGGAAACGACCTCCTGATGCCAGGAACGCCGATGCAGTCCCGTTCTGTTTATCAGGGAGTTAAAAAAGGCAACCTGGATGCCGTTATTCTGGACCGAAACGTAGAAAGGGTTTTAAATGTGATCAGTCAGACCCCCCGTTTCAAGGGATACGAATACTCCAACAAACCCGACCTGGCAAGCCATGCTGTGTTGTCCCGCCAGGCAGCCGGTGAGGGCATGGTGCTGTTGAAAAACGAGAACCAGGCTCTGCCCCTGCCGCCAAGACCGGTCATGATCGCTGTTTTCGGTAAGGCCTCCTACGAGATCAACACCGGGGGAGCGGGAAGCGGTGACGTGAACGAGGCATACAGCATATCGCTTGTTGAGGGATTGAACGAGGTTGGATATGGTCTTAATCCTGATCTACTCAGGATCTATTCGGATTATCTCAAAAATAATCCTGATAAACAGCTCCGGAGCCAGCATATCAGGCGCCTGGCCCGGTTACCGGAAAAGCCGGTCAGCCAGGATCTGATTGACCGGGTTGCAGCCGGGTCCGATATTGCATTCATTACCATCGGCCGGACTTCGGGCGAATATGCCGATCGCAGGGTGGAAGGCGATTTCAACCTGACCCCTGAGGAGACCGACCTGATCCAACGTGTAACGGAAGCCTTCCGGAAACAGGGTAAAAAATCAGTGGTCATTCTCAATATCGGCGGGGTTATTGAAACCGCCAGTTGGAAAGATTTGCCCGATGCCATCCTCCTGGCCTGGCAGGCCGGCCAGGAAACCGGTCGGGCGATTGCCGATGTGATCACCGGAAAGGTCAATCCCTCCGGCAAGCTGGCGACAACCTTTCCGGTTCGGTATGAGGACGTTCCTTCGGCCAGGAATTTTCCGGGAATACTCAGGGGAGGCGCAACGCGTAAACACCCGCCCGGAATTCTCTCCTTCGTATTCCCCAGACGCTCGCAGATCATCTATGAAGAGGGCATTTACGTAGGGTACCGTCACTATGATACGTTCAGGATCCCCGTATCCTATGAGTTCGGGTATGGGCTCTCCTATACCACGTTCAGATATGGCGAGCCGATGCTGAGCGGAACTCGGCTGACAGATACCCTGGGGATCAGCGTAGAGATCACCAACCAAGGCCAAAAGGCCGGCAGGGAGGTGGTGCAACTGTATATCTCGGCCCCCGAAGACCGGCTCGATAAACCCCTATCGGAACTGAAAGCATTTGCCAAGACACGCTTGTTAAAACCGGGTGAATCGGAAATTCTGATTTTTCAACTGACACACCGCTCACTCGCTTCCTTTGATCCGGAATCCTCCGCCTGGATCGCGGAACCCGGAACCTACCTGGTACTCTTGGGCGCTTCCTCTTCAGATATCCGGCAAACAGCTGTCTTCACCCTGGATTAGGCCTACCACACCCTGATCCTGAGTTTTCCGGTCTGACCCGGTTCAAAGGGGCCCGGGCCGGGATTTTCGGGATTTCTTTTACTTCCTGAATAATCCGTGTCGATGGTCATGGGCAAGCCATCCGGCAGCTCAAAAGCACCTCCTGACAGAACGGCTGTTCCTAACAGACCGGTGTTTACGAGCTTCCGGGATTTTCCGGATAGCCATTTCGGGTCGATGGTTATTTCCAACCAGTATTCATCAGCTTCCTGATTGAACCGGATCGCCGGATCCGCTCCCGGGAAGATCGCCGGTTTTCGTTCTTTCTTCGAAGGTTTAGCGTTTTGCAGGTAAACATTTCCACCTAAAACCACCGGCAGTTTGGCTTCGTCGAGGCCGGTCAGGTTTCCCTCACCGCAGATCAGGTTATTATAAATCCTGAGATCACCCACTTCTGTCACCTTCAGGTCGATGACAGCCGTCTGGTGAGGTTTCATGTACGGGGTTACGCGTCCATACTCCGGGCGGAAAATCCAGGTTCCCGTTGTCAGGTTATGGGCAAAGGCCCCTCCGTCCGACTGGTTGTCGATAGCCTGATTGGATAGCAGGATATTGTTGGCTATCAGGAACGGGCCGTGGTTAACCTCCAGGAAGATATCCTGGGCGATATTGTCATGCATCAGGTTATTCGTCACCCGGGCGCCCTGGGCCATCCAGTCGAGCCAAAGTCCCCGTATGGTCCGGTAGATGTGATTGCCAGTGATCTCGGTATCGATAGCCCCGTGCAGTTTGATGCCGGCCATTTCCGCTCCCGAGAAGTGGCGGACGACATGGATATCATGAATCTCATTCCCCGTGATCGTGCTGAACGAGCAGCCCATGCTTCCCACAATGCCGGTCTGTTCGCAGTGGGAGATATGGTTGTTCCGTACGATATGGCCCCCGATATTCCCTCTGGCCCAGCCCCTTGCATGCGCTCTTTCGATGGTTTTCACATATCCTTCGGCCGTGTTGGCGGAAGTGTTGTCGAACTCATCCCCGTGTTTGCCGAGGGAAATGCCCGAGCATCTGGAATAGCTGATGTCGTTGTTCTCAATGATCCATCCTTTGCTCCAGTTGGTCCCGATAAGGCCCACCTGCTCGGCCGTCGGCGGAGCCCAGTTGGTGGCGGCATGGCACATCGTGAATCCCCGGATCGTTAAGAAATCGATATTGTTCTTCGAGGGATAGAAAATGGTCTTTCTAACGTTGATCTCCACCAGTTCCCGGTTGGGATCCGTATTCTTGAACTGGGCCCAGAGGGTGGTAACTTTTTCTCCCACCTGTCCGAACCAGACCGGCTGACCGGCAGCCGGATTGAGTACCTCCTCAAGCGTAGCAGCCTCAAGCAGCCATTCACCGTTCAGGTAAACGGCACCCGTATGGTGTTCGCGTCCCAGCGGAGAGAACCAGTCTCCCGCGATCAGGTCGCTGTAGGGATTGAAAGCTCCAAAGAAGGTGTTGGGAAGCATCGTTTTCCAGGTATCCTCGCTTACCTTTTGCCAGTTCCGGATGATCTCCGATCCCTTGATGGTCACCTTTTCCCCGGGGGCGGCCTGATAGGTTATTCTTTTTTGTTCTGATAACCCTCCCCGTGGGGGATTGATGTACTCACGATAGGTGCCCTCATGTACGGTTATGATATCGCCGGGCTGAGCCACCCGGGCAGCCGCTGAGATGGTTTTAAAAGGATGTTGCAGGCTCCCGTCGCTGCTGTCGTCACCACCCACGGAAACGTGATATTCCCATCCTTTATCAAGGGTTGAAGGGTCAGCTTTCTCAATTTTGATGGTCCAGGCATGCCTGGGATAGGAGAATTTCCCCCGCAAACCGTTCGAAATCGAGTCCGGTATTTCAATCAGTGCAATTCCGTCCTGGTTCTCCCAGTTCAGTTCCAGGTTGTATCCCAGGAGAGTGACCCTGGAGTCCCCGGCAGGAAGGATCCGGGAAGATATCCGGTGCAGGGGGTGGATTTGTCCGTTGTTGGCCAGTTGGATCAGGTAAACGGATTCGCCCTTGCGGGTATAACACAATTGACCCTGCCGGAACGGAGCCACCGGCCGGGTGCCGTAAATTGCCTCCCCGTTGACCTCAAGCCAGTCGCCCACTTCACGGAGCCGGTCGAGCGCAACCGGGGCAAACTGGCCATTGGCATCGGGACCGATATCAAGCAGAAGGTTCCCTCCCTTGCAGACTATATCCACCAGGATATGGATCAGCTCCCGGGCCGGTTTGTAATAATCCTTTGAATTATAGACCCAGTAATCGCCCATGGTCATACAGGTTTCCCAGGGATACAGGAGGGCCGTTTCGGATACCCGCTGTTCAGGGGTTTTATAATCCTCCACCGGATCACCATGGCCTCTGGCAACAAAGAGCATCCCCGGCTGATGAGTCCGGGCCATCCGGGCTAATTCGGGAAACTGGTAATCATCCTCTCCGGCGCCGTCGAGCCAGAGGATGTCCAGCGGGCCGTAGCCGGTTACCAGTTCTTTCACCTGGCTATGCATGAAATCCAGGAATCTCTGCCATTTGACAGGATTTTCAACGGATTTATAGTTGGGACCGAACATCCTGAGAGTCGGATAGGCAGGATCCTCATAATCCGTATGGTGCCAGTCAGGCACCGAAAAATAGACACCGGTGTGCATCCCCTCCTTCCGGAAAGCATTCAGCACCGCTTTCGTGATATCCGCGTTCGGGCTGGTATGAAACGGGCAGGACGGATCGGTTATGCTATAGGTGGTTTGCCGGGTCCCGAACATGTTGAACCCGTCGTGGCACTTGGTCACGAAAACCAGGTATTTCATGCCCCCTTCGCGGGCCGCTTTGGCCCATTCATCAGGATTGAAACCTGTGGGATTGAAAGTCGTGTTCAGGTTGATGTAATCCTTACAAAATGCATCGAAATTCTTCCCCCGGTCGGTCCAGGCTTTCAGATCGTCGGGCCGTGCCCAATCCCCCCATGGGCTTAAAGGCCAGGCAATCCGGGCATTCCACTGCGTGCAGGGGCCCCAGTGAACAAACAGGCCGAACTTCCAGTCCTGGAATTGTTCCAGCTTTTGCTTCACCAAAGGATCCGATAGGCCTGATGGGGCAGGCGTCGTTTGAGAGATTGCTTGGGTGCTCAGGAGAATAAAGGCCAAGGCAGACAGGTGACGGGGCAGGTTTTTCATGGATAGGCAGGTTTAGAGTTACTAAAGTTAATGGAAAATCGCTGGACACCGGACAGAGGTTTTCCTTACCTTGGAGTCGGTTTTTTTCTTTTATCCGATAAACCATGCTGACCTATTCCGAGCAATTCTTTCTCCTGGCCGTTGATCCGGTGTCGGGCCGGCTTTTCCCTGTTCCGGATCAGGTACTTAACCTGACTCTGGCCGGAGCCCTGTTATTTGACGCCTCATTCAGAGGGCTGATCAACGATGACTGGCGGCAACTGGAAGTCCTGAAGCCGGCAACTACCGGGAATGCCGCCATGGATGAAGTGATCCGGTGCCTCCTGGTTGTTGAGGGATCCATCCCCCTGGATCAGGCGATCGCCCTGGCTGCTGCTCACGGATCGACGTTGCGCCGCATGGTATGGGATTCACTGCATACCCAGGGATTATTGATCCGCTTGAAAAAAGAGATTGTGACCGGCCAGCGTAAACTTGAGCGTGTTTCGCCCAACCTGCCGCAGGTGGTTGCCATTCATAAGAAAATCAGGGATGCGATCCTGCAGGACGCTGTGCCCGATCCAGCCGTTCCTCCGCTGATCAGCCTGATGGTCGCCGGAGGGTTGACCCAATACATCCTGAAACCGGATGAAGCGGAACGTAACAGCCAGAAGATCAACTGGTTGGCCGGGATGGAATCACTTGGAAGGGAGATCATCCATTCGGTCGGGCTTCTGGAATCGGCTGACCTGGAGGAGAGAGCCGCAAAAGTGATCGGTTTACGCCACGATGAACCGGGTACCTTTGCGGGGGGGATGGATGCTGTCCTGACCTCCCTGAGTTATCTCTACAAGGAGACCGGGATGAAGCACAGCCGCAGGCTCATTGCCAATTTCAACCAGTTCGGGGGATTTGAGTGCCCGGGATGTGCCTGGGGCAATCCCGATAAAAACCGGTCCCATTTCGAGTTCTGCGAGAACGGTGCCAAAAACGTGAGTGCCGAAGCAACAACCAAACGGGTCACTCCTGAGTTTTTTGAACAATGGTCTGTAAAGGATCTGCTCCTGACCCCGGGTTACTGGCTCGAGCAACAGGGACGCCTGACCAGCCCGATGATCCTGGAGGAGAACGCAACCCATTACAAACCCATTGGTTGGGATGACGCATTCCGGATCATAGCCGGAGAACTCAATTCCTTAAGCGATCCGGATGAGGCGGTTTTCTACGCATCGGGGCGGACCTCCAACGAAGCGGCTTTCCTCTATCAGTTGCTGGCCCGTTCACTAGGCACCAATAACCTTCCCAACAGCTCCAACCTCTGCCATGAGCCTTCAGGCAAGGCACTCATGCTGAGCCTGGGCCACGGGAAAGCCAGCGTTACGCAGGATGATTTTCCGAAAGCGGGAGCCATTTTCCTGTTCGGTAACAACCCGGGATCAAACCACCCCCGGATGCTGACGTCCCTGCAGAAAGCCGCCCGGAACGGGTCCAGCATCGTGGCTGTCAATCCGATGCCGGAAGCAAGCCTGATGAGCTTTGCCGATCCTCAGAAAGCCGGATCCTATCTGGGTAGGCAGACCGCGCTGGCGCGATGCTACCTCCAGCCCGTGATCAATGGGGACATGGCCCTGGTCAGGGGCCTCGTCAAGGCTGTTCTCGAGATGGAAGAGCACAGGGGCAACATCCTGGATCATGAGTTCATCGGGAAATACACCTCCGGATTTGAAGCGTACAAAGAGATCGTGACTAACATCAGCTGGAAGGAGATAGTTGAGACCAGCGGCGTGGAAAAGAACAAGATCCTGGAAGCAGCGCATATTTACTGTGAGGCCAAAGGAGTGATTGCCTGCTGGTGCCTGGGGATCACCCATCACCGGAATGCCATCGACACCATCAGGGAGATCGTCAACCTTCTCCTGCTCAGGGGGAATATCGGCAAGCCGGGGGCAGGAGTCTGCCCGATCCGCGGGCACAGCAACATCCAGGGCCTGCGCACTGCGGGAGTGGGAGAAGACATGCCCGTCTCCTTCCTGGAGGCACTCGAAAAGCAGTTCCCCATCAAGGTGCCACGGACGCCCGGACTTAGCGTTGTACCGGCCGTGAAAGCCATGGCTGAAGGTAAAATCAAGGTCCTGGTCTCTCTCGGGGGCAACCTCGCATCAGCCGTTCCCGACACGGCTTTCACCGAGCAGGCTCTGCGGCGCTGCCGGCTGACGGTCATGATCTCCACCAAGCTGAACAGGAGCCACCTGGTCACCGGGACACGGGCTCTCATCCTGCCTTGCCTGTCGAGAACGGAGGAAGACATCCGCAACCAGGTCATGCACTTCGTTACCGTCGAGGACACGATGGGCAAGATCGGTTTTTCTCGCGGATGCCTGCCGCCTGCTTCTTCCAATACCCGGAGCGAGGTGGCCATCATAGCGGGAATCGGAGCTGCCACTGCAGGTGGCAAGGGGATCGATTGGAAGAAATTTGAAAATGATTATGAATCGGTCAGAACCGCTATATCCCAAACGATCCCGGACCTGCGCAATCTGGATAAAATGGCCAGGACCGGGGAAGGCCTTTATCTCGATAATCCATTGAGGGAAAGGATCTTCAGAACGACTGATTCACTGGCCCGGTTCAGTGATCATCCGCTGGAACAAGTAACTGCGGCAGACGGGGAACTTTTGTTGATGACCATCCGGAGCCACGACCAGTACAATACTTCCATTTTCGGGCTGAACGACCGCTACAGGGGGATCAGCTATGAACGGCGGGTGCTCTTCATGAACAGCGAGGATATGGCCTGGAGGAACATTGAAGCCGAGCAGCAGGTTGAGATCATCAGCCGCTACGAAGGACAGGAGAGAAAACTGAATGGCTACCATGCCATTCCCTACCCGATCCGGCGGGGCTGCGTGGCCGCCTATTTCCCTGAAGCCAATGTCCTTACGTCGCTCAATGAAGTCTGCGAAAGCTGCCAGACCCCGGCTTACAAATCGGTCAGGGTAATGGTTGGCAGGGCGGGGACAGCTCTGTAAGCCTTCGATGTGTGTTTTTCTGGTTTTCCTTTAATCATTAAAAATAAAAAGCTGGTGTACAACGATAACCGGTAAGATAAGATTCGTCATGATAAAAGAGAAAACTTAAAATCTAACTATCTAAGATCCATGGAAAATCGAACGGTATCCATAAAAGAAAAAGCTATTCTTTTAGTACTATTTGTCTTTATTATAGGATGCAAACAAAGAAATCATGAAAACTCTACTATATATGTTAATCAACCTGTTATCAGTTTCAACAACGATGTAGCAGATAGCGTAGATACCCCTATTAAGTTTATGAATGTTGCCTTAAAATGGGATAAAATTGACTCAATCGAAATTGATGATTTTATAGATACAATCCTTACTGTTAAACTTGAAACCGGTGACAATTTTTTAATTGGCAGGATTGACAAAGTATACATTCTAACCGACAGGATAGTGGTGTTTGATCAGAATCTCGCACAGGCCATTTTTGTTTTTGATTTATCTGGAAAGTTTATCAATAAGTATAACAAGCGAGGATTAGGCCCCGGAGAGTACGTCGCCCTTAATGATTTAGCAGCATCTAGCGATAGTATTTTTGCTTTAATCAACAACAGTGCTATTTTATACTTTGATAAGAATTTAAATCTGACTCAGACTGTAAAGTTAGATTGTTGGGCAAGTTGTCTGGCAAAAGACGTTAACTCTAGCGGTTTTATCATTAACGGAATAACACCTGAAGGAGATTATGCCTATTGCAATTCAACTGGTAAATCTTTGAAGCACTTTTTAAAAAATCACAATTCAGGAAATATTTTTGGAATGCACAATTATTCTGTTGTCAATAAAAGCAACTTGTTCTATCATCCCTTATTGGACACTGTCTATTCAATAGGCCAAAACAAATGTACACCCGTCAGGTTCTTTTGCCGTGACAAGTCAAAAGGTTACTTTTCCTACTTCGAAACTAATCATGCTATTTTCTTCAGGAATAATATGCGCTGGCTCTATAAAAATAAAATATCGAATCAGGAATATTGGGTCAATTTCCATACCACATCCTCAAAAAGCCTGATTTTTTCACATTACTATATTGATGGTATCTATAAAGAATTTTTTATTTCTTCATTGGATCCCGCATACATCTTTAGTGAAACAGCCATGAAATTCAGTGATAATTTTATCAATGAAATAAGAAAAGAAGTAACTATCGATTCAAATCCGATCATCTTGTTAACGAAATTTAAGTGAGCAAATGAAAAGAAGCTATAATCAATGAAGAAGATCCTGCCTATTCTGAGTTTCCTTTTCTTAACCTGGCTGCCCGGTTTTACCCAACGGCAAATTACAACCTATAAAATCCCGTCTATTCTGTCGCAAAAGAGAGAGACAATCCTGATGGGTGATTATGCCTCGGATATCAGGTTTGCGCCCCTGGAGACCCGGAATGAGTGTCTGGTAGACGTTGCGTTACAGGTAGTTTCAGATGAAGGCCATATCTACCTTCGTGACCGAAGCAATCAGCTTGGAGGATTCTACTGGGATAAAACCAAGAGATTCGTTCTGTCCATGAATAACTGTGAAGATGAAACCTACTACTCGATCATCAATGCACAAGATTTCATAGGGAATTTTTCAAAGTCCTATCCGGAAATGTGTAAAGAGATGAGGGTTGACAATAATCCTGTTATTCTTCAAGCAATTATAAAATGAAACCTGTTCTTAATAAACTATACTACTCCTTTAAATTAGGTTCATTGGATAAACAAATCTGGTTAATTTATCGTGTAAAATTAAATACAGCCAATTATGAAGACTAGTATTCTCGCAATCCTCGCTTTATTGTATTCTTTTGCTTTTGCTTATTCTGATTCCGCTTCGAATGATGTAGCCGAATTGACAAGCGTTTCAATAAATCCATCAACTCCTGCAAGTAAAATTCTATATCAGGTTTCTGATAAAGTTAAATTCGTTCCTTTAATAACAAAAAATGGTGTTTTCATCAATGGTATATCTAAGATCATTGACCACGATACTTCATTTTATCTGTTCTGTAGAAACCAACCAGGGATTTTTTGTTTTGATAAGAAAGGAAATCTCAGGCATTATCTTGTAGTTTCAGGGAAGGGGCCTGGAGAACTAAATAGCCCACTGGATATTTGCTTTTTCAATAACCGGCTATTTGTTTTGGAATCCAAAAGAATTAAAATATTCGATCCAGATTTTAAATTTATCGGGCAAGTCGAGTTACCCTATTTCGGAAGAAGGATAGAGCAATTAGATGATAATAGCCTGATCCTTTATTTAAACAATTTCCATAAAGAATATTTTCATGCCAAAATCGGATTTAATAATGATACCATTGCAAATTGTACATTATTTAAAAGAAAACCATCCGGATTAACAAATTATACGGGATTTCAGTTTAGGAATTATCAATCCTGGAACGGACATTGCATTTTTAGTTCTCTTTGGTCAGATACCATTTTTTCAATCAAAGACACTTCTCTTGTACCAAGGTGGTACATCGATTTTGGCAAATATAAACTACCGTCCAATACTTACACCACGATTGCCAAAGATGCATATGCTGCCTCCCAGTACCTGGAAAGTTCGGGTAAAGCCCACCGAATTGAGAACTTTGTTGAAAGTGACCAGTATATAAGTTTTAAATATTGCTTCGGGAATAATCTGCCTCGTCAGGTCATCATCCAAAAAGAAGGCATGAAGGTTCTGCTAAACGGATATCTTACAAACGAAGATAATGAAACGTTGAACCTGGAGGTTCTTGGATTGCTCAATAATAAAATTGCTATTTCGGTTGATGCTATTGATCTTATGTTTTTGAAAAACAACGCGATTAATAATAAAATCGGTTCTTCCTGGTCAGAACTTGTCCGCTATGCGGAAAGAATTGATGAAGACAGTAATCCGGTTTTAATTTTATTATAAGCCAAACTGTCAAAGAAAAAATAAAGCCCCACCTTTCGGGTGAGGCTTTATACTCTGTTGAGGTAAGCGGGGCTATTTGTTCTTTTTCGGGAACGGGGGGATCGGTGGAACCACCTTCGTAAAGGTTTTCAGTTCTTCCCTGATCACCTCGATGGCTTTATCCAGTTGCCTGTCTATCCCCTTGTACTCCTCGTAAGGATCATTGTCCACGACAATATCCGGATCGACTCCGTAACCTTCGATCACAAACCCGCTTCCGTCAGCGGCATACGGGGCAAAAGCGGGTATGATGGATGATCCCCCGTCGATGCAGGGAATGGCCCCGCTGTATCCTACCACGCCACCCCAGGTGCGCACGCCGATGATTTTACCCATCTGTTTCTGCTTGAACCGATAGGGGAAAAGGTCGCCGTCCGAAGCCGAATAACGGTCGATCAGCATGACTTTCGGGCCGGTCAGTGTGCCACCCGGATTCACCGATCCTTCAGCCTGGTTCCGGCTCATGTTGGCATAAGTGATCTCCCTTTCCAGCCTCTCGATGATCATCGGCGAGACATTGCCTCCGCCATTGCCCCGGTCATCGATGATCAGCGCTTTTTTGGTCAGCTGGGGATAATAGTGTTCCACAAACTCATTGAGCCCGTAGGATGACATGTCAGGGATGTGTATATACCCGACTTCCCCGTTGGTGGCCTCTGACACTTTCCTGATATTGTCCTGTACCCAGTTGTAATAGTAGAGCGGGGATTCATCGGCAACCGGCTTGATGAGCACCTTGCGCGCCTGGGCAGCGTCCGCCGAGGCGGACACCGTCAGTTCGACGATCTGGTCGGCTTTCCCGACCAGGAGCTGGTAAGGATCTGTCAGCCCTTTTACGGATTCACCGTTGATCGCAATCAGGTATTCGCCTTCCCTGACGTCCGCTCCATTCGATGTGAGCGGGGAGCGTTCACTGGTTTTCCAGTTGGCCGCATCCAGTATCTTGCCGAAGCGGAAGTAACCGCTTTTATCTTTTTCGAGCCTGGCACCTAGCAGTCCCAGGCCGATCCTTTCAGGCATGGGCCGCGGACCGTTGTTGATATAAGCATGGCCCACGTTCAGCTCGCCTTGCATTTCCCCGATGATGTAAGTCAGGTCGCTGCGATGCCTGACAAAGGAAACCAGAGGTTTGTACTTGTCGCGGATGCCTTCCCAGTTGACTCCGTGCATGCCGGGATCATAAAAGAAATCACGGTAGCGTCTCCAGCTTTCATCATAGATCTGCTGCCATTCGGCCTGTTTGTCCACCATCACGGTCATGCCCTTCAGGTTGATCGTTTCATCGAGGGTCACCTTGCCGGAAGGGATATCGATCACGCTGTACTTGTTCCCCTGGGCAACCAGCATCTTTTTCCCGTTCGGGCTAAGCTTGTAAGACAGGCCGCTTCCCAGGTCGGTCTCCTTTTTCTTTTCCAGGTCGAAGTATTTGAATTGTGAACCCTGGCTCGTGGAAGAGTTGAACTGGTAATAGATCCGGTTGTTGATCCCTTCGATGTTATAATAATTGCCGGCCGGCACCGGAAGTTCGACGATGCGCCCATGGAGAGTGCCGGGATCGATGCTGACCGAATCCTTCTTGTCCTCTTTCTTCGCTTTTCCGGCCGTGTCGGAGATGACCACCTCGTCATTTTTCAGGGCCAGCGGGGAAGGAACTTTTTTATCCAGCGGAACCAGGTAAAGCTTGTTCATGTCGCGGTAAGCCGTATTGAATTCCGTGCTCGAATAGACGGGATTAAAAGTCCTGGCCGAGACGAATATCAGGTACTTGCCATCGCGGCTGAAGCACGGGGAACCGGAATCGTACCATTCATCGGTAACCTCGTACTTTTCCCCTTTTTCAACAGAATAAAGGCAAACCTTGCTGAATGCTTTTTCCTGCCGCTCGTAGGCTATCCACTTGCTGTCGGGTGACCAGTCAAAAGACCCGATCGGACTGAATTTCGATTTGTCGATCAGGGTTTTATGCGAACCATCTGCATCGATCAGCCAGAGCTGGAATTTCTGGTCGAAATAGACGATCTTCTTGCTGTCGGGAGACAACAGAAAATTGAAAATATAGGTATCGGCCTTTTTGGTGACCTGGAAATCTTCCTTTTCACCTTTCGGATCCATCAGCCAAACCTCAAAATCCCCTGAACGGTCGGACAGGACGGCAATCTGCTTTCCATCCGGCGACCAGGCGGCATTCCGTTCATGAATGCCCGAGGTCTTCGTCAGATTCACGGTGATACCTTCCTTAACCGGGACGTTGAAAATCTCACCGTGAGCTGAAGTGACCAGGCGCTCGCCGTTCGGCGACAGGGCCACATCGCGGACCTGGCCCGATACATCCATGAGTTCATTCCGGTTGTAATTGGAATCGTTCAGTATCCTCACCGGGATCTTTTTCACCTCCCCGGTGGCGATCACATACTGCCAGAGATATCCGCCCTTCTCGAACACGACCGACTGGTTCCCGAGGGACGGGAACTTGATGTCATAATCCTTGAAATCGGTCACCTTTTTGGTGGTTCCCGTCTTGATGTCATAAGCGAACAGGTTCATCACGCGGTCGCGGTCCGACAGGAAGAAAATCGTGCTTCCGTACCACATCGGGATTATATCCTGATGAGGATTGTCGGTGATGTTTTCCGTTTTGCCGGTCTTGAAATCAAAGATCCAGATCTCATCGGCCATTCCGCCCTCGTAGTATTTCCAGGTCCGGAATTCCCTGAAAACCCGGTTGTAGGCCAGCTTCGTTCCGTCGGGCGAATAGCAGTTAAAACCGCCTACCGAGAAGGGTAGTTCTCCCGACAGGCCGCCTTCGGCGCTAACCTTGAACAGTTGTCCTTTGAAATCGTTGAACGATTGTTTCCTCGACCGGTAGATGATGTTCTTTCCGTCCGGGGTCCAGCCCATGACGATATTGTTGGGTCCCATCCGGTCACCCATGTCATCGCGGCCGAGGGTCGCTGTATAGGTCAGCCTGACAGGCACGCCGCCTTCCGACGGCATGATGAAAACCTCTGTGTTGCCGTCGTACTGACCGGTAAAAGCTATGGTTTTCCCGTCAGGGGAGAAACGGGGAAAGGATTCATAACCGATATGGGTGGTCAGCAGGCGGGCTGTCCCGCCGGTGGCTTGAACCGTGTACAGGTCTCCGCCATAGGAGAATACTACCTGGTTGTCATAAATGGCCGGGAATCTCAGAAGCCGGGCCTCATCCTGTCCCTGCGAAGGAACCATGCCCTGGAGCGACAGGGCAAGCACTATCGCACTGGTAAAATGTAAAAATCTCATATTGATCCGTTTAAATTAATGATTGGCAATCCTGGTTCTGGCATAAAGGTAAAGGATTGATCTTTGATTTCCCGTACCTTCACGAAGCAAATCAACTGCTTAACAACATGTCTGTTAAAAAGATCACTGTCCTGGTCATCCTGCTGCCATTCAGTTTATTGACCGTTCGCCCGCAAAGTCCGGCCGATTATGCCGATCCGCTGGTCGGCACTTCCAATTCCCGGTGGATGCTCGGGCCCTATGCCTGCGTGCCGTTTGGCATGGTGCAACTGGGACCCGACAACCAGACAACCGGTTGGATGGCCGGGTACGAGTACTCGATCAGCAACGTCACCGGTTTCAGCCACCTGCACGCCTGGACCATGGGCGGACTGATGATCATGCCCGCTGCCCAGGACCTGGTGGTCACAGACGGAGCAACCGACGATCCTTACCGCGGAGCCGGTGCAGGTTATCATTCGAGGATAAGGAAGGAAAGTGAAAAAGCCTCTCCGGGTTATTATGCGGTCGATCTATACGACGCTTACATGAAAGCCGAGATGACCGCCTCCACGCATTGCGGCTTTTTCCGTTTCACCCTCGACCGGGATGCAGACTTCCGGATCCTGGCCGACCTGGCATTCCCGTCGGAATATAATTTCACGCTCGATTCCGCCACGATAATCCGGGTAAGCAATTCGGAGATTGAAGGGTTAGCACACTGCCAATCCTCCTCCTGGAATCATTACACCCTCTGCTTCGTCATCCGGTTCAGCAAGCCCTTTTCCAGCTTCACCGGGTGGACCCCGGATGGATTGGTCCCGAATGCCTCGAGTCTCACCGGGAAAAAGGATGCCGGAGCTTTCGTCACGTATACCGGCCGGAAGGGCGATGTGCTGATGATCCAGACCGGGTTGTCGCTGGTCGACCTGCAGGGAGCCCGGAATAACCTGAAAGCCGAGATGGATCCTTTCAACTGGGATTTCGAGGCTGCGGTGCGCAGCGCCCGGGAACAGTGGAATAACGTGCTGAATGCGGTTACGGTCGAAGGCGGATCGGAAGAAAACAAAAAGAAATTTTACACCAACCTGTACCGGGCCTTTTGCGCCAAGCAGACCTGGAATGATGCCGACGGGCGCTATCGGGATCCGATGGAGGTCATCCGGAAAGCCCCGGCCGGGAGCTGCCTGTACGGCGGTGACGCCTTCTGGAACAGCTTCTGGAACCTCAACGGGGTATGGGCCCTATTGACTCCCGATATTTTGAATAACTGGGTGGTCACCGAACTCGAACTGTTCAAACATACGGGCTGGACCTCCAACGGGCCTACCGGACTGGAGATGTCGGGCATCATGGAAGTATCGCACGAGATCAGCCTGATGGTCGGAGCCTATCAGAAAGGGATCCGGAAATATGATCCTGATGAACTCTACCGGGCGGTAAGGCACACCGTCGATCAGCAGGGTTTCGTGCTGAAACCCCATTCGGGGCTGGCCGGGAACATGTTCCAGGATACCTATAAACGGCTCGGCTATGTACCCTATGAAATCGGTCCGGTGTGTCAAACCCTGGACTATGCCTATGACGACTACAGTGTGGCCCAGATGGCTCTCGCCCTGGGTAAAACAGACGAATATGAATTCTATCTGAAACGCTCGGAAAACTGGCGTAACCTGTTCCATCCTGAGCTGAAATGGTCGGTCCCGAAAGACAGCCTGGGCCGGTGGCTACCTGAATATACCCCCTTCTCGGCACAGCACTGGATCGAAGGGAACGGATGGGAATACTCGTTCTATGTGCCTCACAATGTTCCCGGGCTGATTGACGCGATGGGCAAAGATCTGTTTAACAACAGGCTGGAAGAGGGATTTGAAAAATCTGAAAAATACTCCTTCGCTGCCCATGCGCTCGACCGGACCGAAGGCCAGACGGCCGAGTTTTACATCAATCACGGCAACGAGGTGAACATGCAGCCGGCCTGGCTTTTCAATTACTCGGGGAAACCCTGGCTGACCCAGAAGTTTGTAAGGAAAATACTCGATTCCTTTTACGGGAGCGACCCCTATCACGGCTGGGAAGGTGATGAAGACGAAGGCCAGATGGGCGGTTGGTTTGTGATGAGCGCCCTGGGTCTTTTCCAAATGGACGGAGGCGTCATGGCCGATCCGTTGCTGGATCTTTCCACTCCCCTCTTCGAAAAGATGACCATCCGGCTCGATCCGGAATACTATCCGGGGAAACAGTTTGAGATCATCTGCAGGAATTACAGCCCGGAGAATATATACATACAATCCGTTTACCTGAACGACAAGAAACTGGACCGGCTGCAGATCCGGTTTTCCGACATCACCCGGGGCGGAAAGCTGGTGTATTCATTGACCAACCAACCGGATGATTAAGCGGGAATGGACCCCGCATCCTTCGACTTGAGTTTCAATTCATAATCCCTGACCAGTAATTCGGTGGAGAGGTTGAGTCGTTTTGACAGGTTCCGGATCATCTCTAAAGTAAGTTTTCTCTTATGATTGAGGACTTCAGATACCCGATTCTTACCCCCCATCTCTTCAATTAAATCAACCTGTTTAAGATTCATTTCTTCCATTCGTATCCGGATAGCTTTTATCGGATCGGGCTCTTCGATCTCGAAATGCTTTTCTTCATAATCCTCTATCAACAAGGCTAATACATCTGCCTCATCGCCCTGGGGCGTTCCAGCAGGTGCGTCAAATAACAGATCCAACCTCTTTAGGGCTTGCTGATATTCTTTCTCGTTCTTGATCAACTTGA
>Ga0163210_1000128_pt1 | contig 27222 bp, 25 predicted proteins | sample Kivu_220m_FD_113536 | JGI IMG/M metagenome (GOLD analysis project Ga0163210, IMG submission 113536) | Freshwater microbial communities from Lake Kivu, Western Province, Rwanda to study Microbial Dark Matter (Phase II) - Kivu_220m | ecosystem: Environmental > Aquatic > Freshwater > Lake ...
ATTCAGCAGGGTGCATTAGTCAGAGAAAAAGCGGCAGACCTGGGTATATCCGCCAGCGATGATGAGGTAAGCAACGGGATCAAACAATTGAACATGGAAGACAATCTGGTCACCAGGGATATTATGAAAGCCATGGTGCTTTCACAAAAAATTGTGGAGGACTATTGTTTGCCGAAGCAGCCTGCTGCTGCGGATACCGTAGAAGTGCAGGCAATGCTTCTGGAAAGCAATACAATGGCTGCTGACCGGAAACAAAAACTGCTTATGGGTGAAAATTTTACATTAATGGCGTCAACACTATCGGTTGATCCAACAACACAGTCCAAAGGGGGCTATCTGGGCTGGCTGCCCAAAGGCTATGAGGACTATGCGTTTAAAGGCTCGGGCGATCTGGCTTTTAAAGATATTATGTATACGATGAAACCCAAAGAGGTCAGCGATCCCATTTTTGATAAAAATATGGAGAAGCCGTTTGGTTACTGGGTGCTTGAAGTGATCGAGATTGACCAGACCAAGGGCAGACACGCCGAAGGTATTTTGTGCGCCAGCAAAGAGCAGGCTGACGAGATAAGAATCAGGCTTGTGAACGGCGAAAACTTTGCAGAACTGGCAAAACAATATTCTCAACATACCAGCAAGGATAGTGGTGGTGATCTCGGTTGGAGAGTTCCGGGAACTACACAAGGCATGCTTGACAGGATGATTGCCTCGTTGCAGCCAAATACCGTCAGCGATGTATTGAGGGACGATAGTGTAAAAACCAAGGGTGGTTACTGGATTGTGCAGGTACTCGACAACCAGCCAGGCCGTCCGTTGGACAAAGAGATACGGGACAAGCTGGCGGACAAATGCTTTAGTGACTGGCTTAATGATCAAGCCAAAAATGCCAAGATAGAAAACCTGATGACTCAGGCTGATAAGGAATGGGCAGCTCAACGCTTAATAAACAGCAGGAAAAAGTAGGATTTGATCAAGAAAAGACCGATTAACATAGGTTTGATGGGCATCGGCACCATCGGCAGCGGGGTTGCCAGGGCTATAATAAGTAAAAAGAAGGCGCTGGCACGTCAGGCGGGTAGCCCTCTGGTGCTCAAAGCTGTGCTGGAAAAGGATGTTTCCAGGCATGGCATTCTGGGCATTGATAAAGATATATTTCTCACTGATTTTGATAAATTTATCAGCAGAGACGATATTGACATTGTAGTCGAGCTTATCGGTGGTGAATATCCTGCGTACGATTATGTGAAAAAATCACTGATAAACGGCAAACATGTTGTCACCGCCAACAAGGAATTGATGGCTAAACACGGCGCCGAACTTCTGACCATTGCGCACGAACACCATACCGGATTGAGATTTGAGGCCAGCGTCGGCGGCGGCATCCCTCTGATCTCGCCGTTTCAGCGTGATCTGGTTGCCAACGATATCCAGGCTATATACGCTATTTTGAATGGTACAACCAACTATATACTCAGCAGGATGGCTCACGATAACCTGGATTTTACTGTTGCCTTAAAGCAAGCTCAGAAGCTGGGGTATGCTGAAGCTAATCCTGCCAATGATATCAGCGGGCTGGATGCTGCTTACAAGCTGGGCATTTTAACTTCCCTGGCTTTTGATATGGCTGCCAATTTTAATCAGATCTATTTCGAGGGTATTTCACGCCTGAAACCGCGTGATTTCCGTTATGCCAGCGAGTTGGGATATGCAATCAAACTGCTGGCAATTGCCAAACGGTCACGCGATGGTGTGGAAGCCAGGGTTCATCCTGTACTAATACCCGCTGAGTCGCTGCTGGCAAAGGTGGACGGCGTTTATAATGCCATATATGTAAGCGGTGACCTGGTTGGTAATGTCTTATTCTACGGACAGGGGGCAGGTCCATCTGCTACATCCAGCGCCATCATTGCCGATGTAATCAACATCGCGCTTAATATTAATACGAAACGGGATAACGCGCCCAGGTTCATACCGGTAAATACTTCCGGCATCAAGTCCATGTCTGATATTGAATCGAGATATTATTTCAGGATGAGCGTGCTTGACCAGGCCGGAGTGCTGGCGCAAATCTCGACAGCTATGGGCAATCAATCCATCAGTATATCCTCTGTTATTCAGAAGGAATCGGACCCGTCAAATAAGTCAGCCGAAATTGTGATTATGACCCATTATGCGAAGGAAAGCGCTGTGCAGAAAGCCATGAAAATAATTAATAAACTCGCAGTTGTCAAGGAGATCAGTAATTTTATCAGAGTTGAGGCGTTTCAAATATGATTAAAGGTGTATTACAGCGGCACAAGGAATATCTCCCTATTACTCCTGCCACACCCATGATTTCTCTGGGAGAAGGTGATACACCCCTGGTGAAATCGGTTAATCTCGCCAGGGAATTAGGCGTGGGAGAACTTTATTTCAAACTTGAAGGATGCAATCCCACCGGTTCATTCAAGGACAGGGGAATGGTTGTTGCCATGGCCAAGGCGATAGAAGCCGGCAGCAAAAAGGCTATCTGCGCCTCAACGGGCAATACCAGCGCATCCGCCGCTGCCTATGGCACCCGCTTCGGACTGAAGGTTATAATTCTGGTTCCCAAGGGCAAAATCGCAGTGGGGAAAATGGCCCAGGCAATTGCATACGGCGCTGAGATAATAGCCATTGAAGGGAATTTCGACCAGGCTTTGAAAGTAACCCGTATTCTGGCGGAGAAATATCCCATAACCCTGGTAAATTCGTTGAATCCCTTCCGCATTGAAGGGCAGAAAACTTCGTCTTTTGAGATCATCGATGATCTCGGGTACGTACCCGATTATCTCTTTTTACCAGTCGGCAATGCAGGAAATATTACTGCCTACTGGAAGGGTTTCAAGGAATGGAAGGGCATAGGGAAGGTAGATAAAACACCCGTAATGATGGGCTTTCAGGCCGAGGGGGCGGCTCCTATTGTAAAGAACATGATTGTGGAAAGCCCCCAGACTATTGCTACAGCTATACGCATCGGTAACCCTGCCAGCTGGAAGAGCGCAGTGGCAGCCAGGGACGAATCCGGCGGCATAATCGATAGCGTTACAGATGATGAAATACTGGCTGCTTACAAGCTTCTGGCAGGTAAAGAAGGCGTTTTCGGCGAGCCTGCTTCCGCTGCGCCGCTGGCGGGTTTGATGAAACTGGTTAAGCAGGGTAAGAGTTTCAATGGTAAAAAAATCGTTTGTATTATCACCGGAAACGGTTTGAAGGATCCGGATATTCCCACCAGGTATGTCGAACCGTTTCCCGAGTTGCCTGCCGATCTTGACGTAATCGAAAAGCATCTTGGCTTGAAATAGCTTTTCATATCAGGAGGGTTGCCATGCTGAAGGTTGTTGCGGAGCACGCAGGCGCATTCTATCAGCATTATCCCAGAGTCGCTGCCATTGTTACGGCCAGTAGCGGGGGTAGAAAAAACGCCATGGCGGTAGCATGGCACAGCTCGATCTCATTCAAACCGCCGATGTATGGAATCTCTATAGCGCCTAAAAGGTACACATACCAGTTGATCTCCGAAAGCAGACAGTTCGGCGTCAATTTTGTACCTTATGAAAGAGCGGAAACTATTGCCGCCGTAGGAGGAAGCAGCGGGAATACAATCGATAAATTTTCCGAGTTTAATATAGCCGAGGATAAATCCATAAAGGCAGACGTCCCCATTCTCAGGGATGCGTATACTGCCTATGAATGCAAAGTCATAGACAACAAAGTGTACGGAGATCATGCATGGATCACTGGTGAAATAGTAGCTGTGCATGTAGCTCAGGATGTTTTCCGTGCAAACGGTATTCTTGATCTCAGTCTGGTCCGGCCGGCCCTTTATCTGGGCGGCGAGACTTATTGCTCCGCGGACGCAAGCTCTGTAAAATTCCTTGATCGGGAAAAGTTCGGGAAAAAATAGAGCGTAGCGAATTGGTTCGAAATGCTGGATGAAGAAAGAATAAAAGCTTCGATAAGGGCGATTATCGAAGCAATCGGTGACGATCCTGAACGCGAGGGACTGGTAGACACCCCGCTACGTTTAGCGGAGATGTATGCCGAGCTGTTCTCCGGTATACACACGGATGCAGCGGAGATACTGGCTACCGGTTTTTCAGCCGGGCATCACGAGATGGTGATCGTCAGGGATATCCCCTTCTATTCAATGTGCGAACATCACCTTTTACCCTTTTACGGTGTCGTGCATATAGGTTATATACCTAATGCGGCCGGCCGGGTAGTTGGAGTGAGCAAACTGGCCAGGGTGGTGGAGATATATTCCCGTCGATTACAGCTTCAGGAAAGGATGACCAAACAGATAGCGGATGTTATTATGCAATCGTTAAAGCCCGACGGAGTTGCAGTTGTCATACAGGCGGAACATCTCTGCATGACGATGCGCGGGATTAAAAAGCCCGGAAGCAACGTGGTTACGTCTGCCATGCGGGGGATATTTGAGAAACGTTCAGTGACCCGTGCAGAATTCCTTTCACTGGTACAGGGTAAATAAGCTTTTCTATCTGGTTTTTTCCTGAACTATGATGCCGTCGCGCAGATAAACAGTCCGCTTCGTATAGTTTGCTATATCTTCTTCGTGTGTCACTATTACGATTGTAATTCCCTTCTGGTTAAGCTCCTGTAAAAACGCCATAATGCTTTGGCTGGTATGCGTATCAAGGTTCCCCGTTGGCTCATCAGCCAGTATCAGCGCAGGATTGTTAACCAATGCCCGGGCTATGGCTACCCTTTGCTGCTCTCCGCCCGACATTTCGCTTGGTTTGTGACCGGCGCGTTGTCCTATCCCGACCAACTCAAGCGCTTTTATGGCCCTGGCGCGTCGGTTTTTAGTGTCTATATAAATCAAAGGCAGCTCAACATTCAGTAATGCATTAAGTCTCGGCAACAGGTTAAATGACTGAAATACAAACCCGATCTTTTTATTTCGTATATTCGCGAGCTGATTGTCAGTCATGCTGCTCACATCGATGCCATCCAATATATATTTGCCGGAACTCGGTCTGTCCAGGCACCCCAGTATATTCATCATAGTGGATTTTCCGGAACCCGAAGGCCCCATTATAGAAACCATTTCGCCTGCTTCGATATTTAAATTGATATGATCCAGTGCCCTCACCTGCACATCGCCGATTTCATAGATTTTCACCAAATCTACCAGACGAATCATTCCAGCCTCCCTTCCAAATGTGTATATTAATTTTACTTCACTGTTTCAACCAGTACTACTTCGCCTTCTTTCACTCCCGAAAGAATCTCGGTGAGCCGCTTATTTTGCAAGCCGGTTTTAACCGGTCTTTTTTCGGTGACTGCTTTTTCAAGATTGATAACCACATCCACCCAGTAGTCGCCAGACAGCCCTTTGATAGCCCGGTTGGGTACCATCAATACGTTTTCACGTTTGCCGATAATAATATCAGCTGTAGCCGTAAGACCTCCTCTAAGCTCGACATCATCAGCAGGGTCGAGGTATATTTCAACAGGGAAATTAACGACCCCGCTCTGAAGCGTGCCGAAGGGTGAAACGAATGTCACTTTGCCGGTAAGATTCCTTCCGGGAAGGGCATCTACGGTAAGAACTGCTTCCTGTCCCACATCTACTTTGGTGATATCGATTTCGTCGATAATGCCTGTCATCCTGACTGTTTTGGTGTCAACCAGATGTACCGCAGTCTTGGACGCGTAGTCGAACTGGGAAAGCTGGTCATTGATTTTAACGTCGACAGCCACAACCGTCCCGTCAAAAGGAGCCAGTATCTCGGTTTTCAGCAGTTCCTGCTTGGCTTTATCCAGGTTTATCAGCGCCGTTTCAATATTTATATTATAAGTACGAAGCAATTGCGGGTTGAGGCCTGCTCTATAGACGGTCTCGTTCTCGTCCAGCACCATATTTGCCATCAGAAGATCGTGTTCAGCCATGCGGAGTTTTTCAGAGAATTTAACGCGGTCAAAATCATCCTGCGTCAGCATTCCCTGCAGCTCGGTAATTAAATCCAGGGCCTGCCTTGAGATGGCAAGCGAAGTGGAAGTATCTGGATAAGTATACGCGCCCGGCAAACGGGAATTGTTTTTGATGATGCCACGCGTATCTTCAAGGGTTGCAGATAGTGAATCCAGTTCTTGTATAGCCGAGGAATAATCTCCACTATCGATAAAACTCTGCGCGCTGGAAATTTTCTCAATTACTTCATCGAGAATGGCTACTATCTGTTTAAATTCGGGGAAGGAATCAATTTTTTGCTGGATATCGGTATATTGGGTTTGCAGAGTATCCAATTTTGGATCGGCGTAAACAGATCTTGCAGCCTCAAGGTCATATTTAGCCAGGGAGATATGTGAAGACGAGTTATAGTATTCTTTTTCAATCAACAATGACCTGGCCTGGTCTAATTCATTTTGAGCCTGCTCGAAACGCATGAGCGCGGTAGCTAGAGAGTAGAAAGTGGGATATCGCGTGCCGCAGCATGATTGAAGAACATTATTCAAAGCCAATTCTACGCTGTATTGAGCTGCTTCAACATTCAGGAGTTCGGTGGTATCGTCCAGTTTGGCAAGAAGCGTTCCTGCCTTGACGAGTTTACCTTTATAATTCTCGGCCGGGATTTCTTTGACCGTACCCGGAGTACCGAATTTAAGCTGTACTTCATGGGGCATATCAAGATTGCCATCGGATGAGACCGCAAGTATAAGGTCCCCCCGCGTCACAGGAGCAGTTTGCTCCGGCAAGATTTCCTTTTTTTGCTGGACACAGGAAGTTAAGATAATTATCACAAGGATGCACCATGTAACAATGGCCGGTAATAATTTTCTCATGTATGCCGACTCTTCGTGACGTCCATTATCGCGGGACAGGGTTTTAGTTTCAGACTATATAGAATTATAACTCTCTTTCCATACATTGAACTATGGTAATGGAATAAATATCCGGGTACCTATTCAAACACCTCATCGACTGACCATTTATCGCTTATCCAGATGCCCATCACTTTGCTCAGGGGCAATTTCCACGAATGAATTAGCTTGAGGCATTCTTTTAATTGTATGAGATGCTCTTCTTTGGATACAGGATTTCCTGCGCAATCGTGATGAGACACTATTATTACTTTATCTGATCCATGTGCGTTTACGGAAATGATGACTCGTGACTTGATCGATTCAATCTGCTCCGTCTTTCCGCTCGAGAGTATCTTGTCCGGGCCTGGCTCAGTAATCATGTCAACAAAATCAAGCGCATATTTTTCTTTGAGCCAGTTTATAACCGGTAGTTGTACTCTACCGTCCATGCAATTGATTGCAGTGCCGAATTTACCTTTGTGCATAGAGAATCAATCCTTTTCTTTTATTTATATTCTTTGTAGATCTTTGTATCTAATAATGTGTAAAGCTATAGCTGTCCGCTGATGCCCAGGTAGGCAAAATAGATTGCAAATACAACCACCGTTATTAGAGCTACAGCTGCAGCAAAGATGACCACCCGGAAGACTTCAAATTTTTTCCCCAAGAATCCGCCGAGAGATAACACCAGACATGATAGCAGGACAACGGCGAAAATATATGTTACAGTTTTTGGGTCTGGCATCTTCACCTCCTCATTTATTAATTATTCCATCGATGACAAGAATAGCTGCGATTAATATTACGCAGATTACTATCAGTGCTATCCAGAGTAAGGGTTTTCCCGGTCTTGCCGGTGATTTCTTCGGTGCATCTGCTTTGGAGAGCTCAACCGGCTTCAAGGGCTTTTCCGCAAAGGACGGGAGCGGTTCCAAATTTGTGCTTTCTTTCGCGGCTGCCTGTTGTTGTGCTATTCCCCAGTATAATAGGTCGCCGCAATTAGGACAATGAGGATAACGGTTGTCCACAGGCGTATTGCAGACCGGGCAATTATAGATAAATCTTTCACCGCATACCTTGCATGCAGGATCACCTAAAGCATTGTAATTGAAGCACACAGGGCATTGGAAGTTAGGCATCATAATGCTGATACCCTCATATTTGAGTATATAACTTTCTGACAGTATATTTTAGGCAATATCATTCCACCATCGTAACAAAATAGTACGCGGCGTAGATAGCGAAGCAGACAACGGCGATCAGCGCAACAACACCTGCGAAGGTAACCAGCTTCCCTAAATCGGTTCTCTTACCCAGGAACGCCCCCAGCGCCAGGAAAACACAAAAGCCAAGTATAGCGAACAGCGTTACCGCCAGTGATTGTGCTTCAGGCATAATGACCTCCTTACCTCGCTTTTCATTTCAATTATGCAATTTCAATAATTCTTTTGCGTTAGATTCCTTATATCATTCACCCATGATTTGCAGGATGATCTCCCTCGATCGGGGCCTGACGTCGAAGTCCACGATAATAATCTGTTGCCAGGTACCCAGGGTCAAACGTTTGTTAATAAACGGTATAGTAATGGAAGCTCCCTGCAGGGACGCTCGTATGTGCGAGTGACCGTTGCCATCACCCCAGGCTTTATTATGTTCATAGTCGATATTAGAAGGAATTATCCTGTCCCACATATCCTTCATATCCGTCATTAATCCCGGTTCGAATTCAATAGTTGTGATACCGGCGGTTGAACCAGGAATAAACACCGTTACGGAGCCATTGCTTACCCCAGAATTGTTAACTTCCCGGGTAATATCCGATGTGACATTGATGGTGTCACCCTGTCCGTTGGTGCTTATCTGGATTCTTTTACATGTAACCGTCATATCTTAACCTCCTGCCATATTATATCTTCTATATCAAAAACAGGGCCTTCTTTGCAAACCCGCTTCATACCTTGCTTTGTTTTTACGCTGCACCCGTAGCAGGCGCCAAAACCACAGCCCATGCGAACTTCCAGGGAAACTTGAACAGAGATTTTATCCCGATAAGGGAGTGTTTGTCTATCCAGGGCTCTATACATAGGCTGCGGTCCACATGCAAAAACCTGATCGGCACTGTGTATATATTCATCTATTAGATCTGTAACTCGCCCTTTCCTGCTGCTATTCACTTTTCTTCCGGACTCCACTGTAAAAAAAGCTCTAATCCCTGACGGTAAAAGTTGTTCAGGATAAAGGCCGGCTGAAGTTTTAGCGCCGATTAACATGATAACAGATTTCTTTAAAGATTTTGCGTACTCTGCGAGGAATACCAGGGGAGCTATGCCAATGCCTCCGGCGACCAGTAACAATTTTCGGGCTGAAGGCAATATGCTGAAACCGTTGCCCAGCGGGCCAATAAGGTCTATACTGCTATCCTCTTCTTGGCGGGAAAGCCAGAGCATGCCACAGCCTGAACCCTGTCCTGTTTGACGATCATGGAATGGGTTCCTTGCTTTTTCCCTGTTATGCGGCACGGAAAAAAGAAATTCGACTTCTGCTGAATTGTGAACCCTGTGAATACTCAGCGGACGTCTTAATAAATTGCCTTTTCCACACCTGATCATGACAAACTGCCCCGGTTTACATTCTCTAGCTATAGCGGGCGAGTTAACACGCATTAAATAGTAATTTACATCCAGGCAGTTCAGTATCAGGTTATTGGATATGACCGAAGCAGTGACGCTGTTCACTCAAATGATCCTTCAGGCTATTTTATATCTGCGTGATAGTCCTGTAACGATTTTACATCCGGTTTGCTTTTTCGGTATGCGGCAATACCCTTCACCGCGGCGGCGGCCGCTGCCAGGGTGGTTATATACGTGACCTTGTATTTAATAGCTGCTTTGCGTATATATGAGTCATCGTACGAACTGAGCTTGCCGCTGGGCGTATTGATCACAAGCTGGATTTCGCCGTTCATAATTCCATCAACGATATTGGGCCTTCCTTCGTGTTGCTTATTGATTACTTCCGATTCTACGCCATAGCCGGCCAGAAATTCACTGGTGCCACTGGTCGCTTTAATTTTAAAACCGAGATCGGCAAACTGCCTGGCAACATCCAGAGCTACCGGCATTTCCTTATCTATGAGGCTCATCAATACTGTGCCGCTTTCCGGAAGCCTCTGTTTGGCGGCGTCCTGGGCTTTGTAAAAAGCAAGGTCGAAGGATTCCGCCATGCCCAGTACCTCGCCTGTGGAGCGCATTTCCGGCCCAAGCACAGGATCAACCTCCGGAAACATATTGAAGGGGAAGACGGCCTCTTTGACTCCGTAGTGAGGTATCTTTCTTTGATTCAGCCCTAGCCCAGAGAGCTTTTTGCCCAGCATTACCTGTGTGGCGATCCGCGCCATGCGCACATTGCATACTTTGGACACCAGCGGGACCGTACGTGATGCCCTGGGATTGGCTTCAAGCACGTAAACCTTGTCCCCGGCTATGGCATATTGCATATTCATCAGCCCGACGACGTGCAGCTCTTTGGCAATGGTTCCTGTATATTCATTCAACGTTTTAATGTGCCTGTCCGGTATGGAAACGGGAGGTATGGCACAGGAAGAATCTCCGGAATGGATGCCCGCGAGCTCGATATGTTCCATGATGGCGGGTACAAACGCATCAACTCCGTCTGCGATAGCATCCGACTCCGCCTCAATGGCATGTTCAAGGAACTTATCGATTAATATGGGGCGGTCCGGTGTAACCCCTACTGCAGCGCGGACATATTCTTTCAGCATTTCCTCGTCATGAACCACCTGCATACCCCTTCCGCCGAGGACATAAGACGGCCTTACCATCAGCGGATAGCCGATATGTCTGGCAACTCGCAGCGCTTCCTCGAGGTTACTGGCCATGCCTGATTCCGGCATGGGGATGTTTAATTTCATCATCATTTCACGAAAGCGGCCCCTGTCCTCCGCGAGGTCGATGGTTTCAGGCGTAGTACCCAGTATTTTCACGCCGGCCTGGTTCAATTCGTTTGCTATGTTCAGCGGAGTCTGTCCGCCGAACTGAACGATAACACCTTCCGGCTTTTCCTTCTCATAAATGCTGAGTACGTCCTCCACTGTCAGCGGTTCGAAATATAGTTTATCCGAAGTATCATAGTCGGTGGATACCGTTTCAGGATTGCAGTTGACCATAATGGTTTCGTAACCTTCGTCACGCAGGGCAAAGGCGGCATGAACACAGCAGTAGTCGAACTCGATACCCTGTCCGATGCGGTTGGGTCCGCCCCCGAGCACCATTACCTTCTTTCTATTGCTGATCGTGGTTTTATCGGGAGCATTATAGGTGGAGAAATAATAGGCCGCATTTTCTACCCCGCTGACCGGGACCGGCTCCCATGCCTCTGTTATTCCCAGGGAAACACGCTTCTCACGGATCTTTTTCTCAGGTATCCCCAGCAACTGTGACAAATAGCGGTCGGCAAAACCGTCCTGTTTAGCTTTTTTCAGCAGTTCATCAGGCAGGGCCTTACCTTTGTATTTAAGTATCTGCTCTTCGAGTTCGACCAGTTCCCTCATTTGCGTGATGAAATAAGGCTTAATATAAGTCCTTTCGTATAGCTTCTGGATATCGGCGCCCTTTCGCAGTGCCTCATACATGATGAACTGGCGTTCGCTCGACGGTTCTCTTAACACCTCCATTAATTCATCAAGCGTCCTGCTATTAAAATCCTTGGCAAAACCCAGGCCGTAGCGTCCGATTTCCAATGACCTGATGGATTTTTGCAGGGCCTCTTTGTAGGTTTTTCCGATACTCATCACTTCCCCAACTGCGCGCATCTGTGTGCCAAGCTTATCTTCGGCATCCTTGAATTTCTCAAATGCCCAGCGGGCGAACTTGATCACCACGTATTCGCCAGAAGGAGTGTATTTTTCCAGTGTTCCGTCGCGCCAGTAAGGTATCTCATCAAGGGTCAATCCTGCAGCGAGCTTGGCTGAGATCAGAGCGATGGGGAATCCAGTGGCTTTGGAAGCCAGCGCCGAGGAGCGCGAAGTTCTGGGATTGATCTCAATAACAACTACTCGCCCTGTCTTGGGATCGTGCGCAAACTGTATATTGGTGCCGCCGATTACACGTATCGCTTCTACAATCTTGTAAGAGTAATCCTGCAGCCGTTTCTGCAGCTCGGGCGATATGGTGAGCATGGGCGCCGAGCAGAAAGAATCACCTGTATGTACACCCATGGCATCGATGTTCTCTATGAAGCAGACCGTAATCATCTGGTTCTTGGAATCGCGGACCACTTCCAGTTCGAGCTCCTCCCAGCCCAGGACGGATTCTTCAATAAGCACCTGCCCGATCAAGCTCGCGGAGATACCCCTGCTTGCTATCGTACGCAGTTCTTCCACATTATATACAAGGCCGCCCCCGGTACCTCCCATGGTATAAGCCGGGCGGACGACTACAGGGTATCCCAGCTCCCCTGCCACCCGTTCTGCGTCTTCTACGCTGTAGACAGCCTCGCTCTTGGGCATTTCAATACCGAGGCTGTTCATTGTATCTTTGAAAGTAATCCTGTCTTCGCCGCTCTTTATGGCATCGACATCCACCCCGATTACCTCCACCCCATATTTTTTCAGCACTCCCAGCGTGGCCAGTTCAGAGCTAAGATTCAGGCCTGACTGGCCTCCCAGGTTGGGCAGCAATGCATCGGGGCGTTCCTTCTCAATTATTTTTGACATCATCTCAGCCATGAGCGGTTCGATATATGTAACATCCGCCATCTCGGGGTCCGTCATGATAGTGGCCGGATTTGAATTCACCAGAACTATTTTATAGCCCAGGCTGCGCAGGGCTTTGCAGGCCTGTGTGCCCGAATAGTCGAACTCACAGGCCTGGCCTATGACAATGGGTCCCGAACCTATGATCATCACTTTATGGATATCACTTCTTCTCGGCATGCCTCTCCTTTCTCATTTTGATAATATTTTGTTGCTGGGAGTCAGTTCAAATACTCTCTAATCGGCCGGGCATTAAACCGGCCTTGCTCCGTGTTGCAGTTTTCCCTGCAATGATTATCCGGTTACCTCAAGAGTGTTGTCCCGAAAGGCAAAGATCCCCTGGAAGATGGTGGCTGCCACCGATCCTTTCAGGTCAACCCCGTTGAATGGGGTGTTTTTCCCCTTGGAGTAAAAATTGTGCGTGTTGACCCTCCATATTTTGTTCAAATCAAGCAGGACGATATCTGCAGATGAGGACGGCTTCAGAATACCTGTGGCTGCGCATTTTCCCCCTATGATTCCTGCCGGTTTGTGTGTCAGGCAGGCAAGCAGCGTTGTCAGCTTGATTTTTCCGGTGTTTACCAGCGTCATCAGAACGCCGAAGGCTGTTTCAAAGCCGCTTATCCCGAAGGCGGCGGCATCAAACTCACACAGCTTATCTTCGGCGGAATGCGGTGCGTGGTCCGTGGCAATGGCATCGATGGTGCCATCGTTTAAGGCGTGGATTAAAGCCTCTATATCGACCTGCGATCTGAGCGGAGGATTTACCTTGGCGCTGGTATCATAGGCAAAGGAGATGCCGTTTTTTACGCTGTCTCTTAACACCGCCTCGTCGGTCAAAGTCAGATGGTGGGGGGTAACGTCCGCTGATATGCTGATACCGTCTTTTTTAGCGTTTCGTATCAGCTCGACCGATCCCGCTGTGCTGACGTGTGTAATATGCAACCGGGCGCCGGTCATCCTGGCCAGGGCGATATCGCGTGCAATTATGGATTCTTCGGCTGCGGCGGGAATTCCCTTCAATCCCAGGCGCGCGGCAACCCAGCCGTCATTAATCTGACCGTCCCTGGATAACTCGGTATCTTCACAATGGTCGATGATCGGGGTATTCAGAGAAGCGGCATATTCCATGGCCAGGGACATAATACGCGAATTGCTAACAGAACTGCCGTCGTCGCTGAAACCCACGCATCCGCCGTTGCTCAATTCTTTCATCTCGGTTATTTCTTTGCCGGCCCTGCCCTTGGTAATGCAGCCTACCGGTAACACGCGGACTGCCCCTTTGCGGGCAGCAGTGCCATTTACATAATCAATAGCAGCCAGGTTATCCAGCGGCGGATTGGTATTCGGCATGCAGCAGATTGTGGTGAAGCCGCCATGGGCTGCGGCGGCTGTTCCGCTTGCTATGGTTTCCTTGGCCTCAAAACCGGGATCGCGCAGGTGACAATGGAGGTCAACGAATCCGGGGCAGGCAACGAGCCCGCTGGCATCGATTGTCGGGATACCCGTTTCCTTAATATCTTTGCCGACGGACTTAATTTTTCCCTGTGAAACCAGTATATTCCCCGTAATATCAATACTCTGTCCGGGATCAATGATGTGCGCATTCTTGATTAATAACTCAGGAGACATCAGCGAATTTTCCCTCCCGTGATCAAATACAACAGTGCCATCCTTATCGCCACCCCGTTGGTAACCTGCTCTTCGATCAAAGATTGACTGCTGTATGCCACCTCACGGCTGATTTCGATCCCCTCATTCATGGGGCCGGGGTGCATTACGATCGCTCCTGGCCTGGCGAGGGCCAGCCTTTGTGTTGTCAACTGGTAGAGATGAATATATTCGCGGATGGAAGATACCAGGCCGCTTTGCTGCCGCTCTTTCTGCAACCGTAGCGACATCACGGCGTCGGCATCCCTGATTGCAACATCAAGGTCATGCTCAACCGTCACGTGATCCAGGCCGCATTTATTGAGCATTGCCTGCAGGCCGTGCGGTAAAAGAGTGGGAGGGGCGCAGATAGTTAGTTTTATGCCCAGTGCCTTCGTGCCCCATATATTGGACCTGGCAACGCGGCTGTGCGTGATATCACCCACAATTACGACTTTAATATCGTTCAGGTCACCCAGATGTCGTCTTAAGGTATACATATCGAGCAGGCTCTGCGAAGGATGCGCGTGACACCCGTCACCTGCGTTGATGATGCTTGTTTCCAGGTTTTGTGCAGCTATGTAGGGCGCTCCGGAGCAAGGGTGCCTCATGACAATAGTGTCCACACCCAGCGCCTGCAGCGTGCGAAGGCTGTCGATAAGGGATTCTCCCTTAGCCACACTGCTTTTGACGGAATCCAGGCTGACGGTGTCAGCGCTGAGGTATTTGGCGGCCAGTTCAAATGATGACCTTGTCCTGGTGCTGGGTTCGAAGAACATGGTGGCAATAGTTTTGCCGCGCAGGGTTGGCACTTTTTTAACGTCCCTTGCGATCACCTCGCTCATTGCTTCGGCAATTTCAAAGACGAGGTTGATCTCATCACGTGTAAAATCATCCAGATCAAGAACATGCCTGTGCTGCCATGACTCGATGGAAAGCGGCGGCAATGCTTCCTGACCTGAGATACTCAGTTTTTGATCATTCATGCTCCTCACCTCCTCCCGCGCCCGGCTTCCTCACAGTGACCTTGTCCACGGCATCCACTTCACTGATATATACTTTTATCTCTTCATTGCGGGCAGTGGGTATATTTTTACCCACGAAATCGGCCCTTATGGGAAGCTCACGATGTCCTCTGTCGATCAGCACAGCCAGTTGAATGGTCTCCGCCCTTCCCAGGTCCATCAGGGCGTCCAGCGCCGCCCGGATACTCCGCCCTGTATAGAAGACATCGTCGACTAGGATAACGTGCCTGTTGGAGATATCGAAAGGGACGTTACTCTGCTGGACGACGTGTTTAAAACTCAGGGATGAAACATCGTCCCTGTAGAGAGTGATATCGAGCGAGCCAACGGGAGCGTCCACCTTTTCCATGTCGAGGATGATTTTGGCCAGCCTTTGAGCCAGGGGGACACCGCGGGTCTTGATGCCTACAAAAACAATGTTGGAGGCGCCCTTGTTCCGCTCTACGATCTCATGTGCGACGCGGACAAGGGCTCGTTCGATGTCGGCTGAATTAAGCAGAACCTTTTCGGGCATTAAAAAACCTCATGCCATTGCTGGCAAGAGGTCACATCTATATGTGGTGCTCGATAAGGTATTCTGTTGTGTGTAGATGTTTTCATTCCCTTGCCAGCCTCACCGGACTGACTTAAAGGTCTATTTATAATTATTTTATCATACTGCGCCGGCATAAATCAATTATTACACGGGCAGCTGGATATTTTATTATCTTGACGGGTAAGTTAAAATTAGAGGCTGCCGGATATTCTGCTATTGGCGGCTGAATTATTTACATAATATTAATTCCGGGAGGTAATTTTGAAGTTTGATGTAATAATCGGTGACATATGCGCCTGGCAGTGCGATGCCGTTGTAGTCAATCTGTTCGAGGGTGTTAAAAAACCGGGTGGGGCTACGGCTGCGGTTAACACAGCCCTGGGCGGCGCAATCACAGATCTGATTAAAAACAGTGAGATTAAAGGCGAGCTGCATGAAGTCCACATAGTGCATAGCCTTGGCAAAATACCGGCAAGGATTGTGGCCGTGGCTGGCCTGGGCAAGAAAGAAGATTTCAACACCGATAAAATCCGCACGGTCATGGGGGATGCTGTCAGGGCGCTGAAAAAACACAACTGTAAAAAAATCGCCACCATCATGCACGGCACCGGTGCGGGGGGTGTAGAACCCGGAGAGGCAGCCCGGGCAATTGTCGAGGGATGCCTGCTGGGCTCCTATACCTTTAATAAACATATAACAAAAAAAGAAGAAGAACGTGAGATAGAGGAAGTGATTCTGCTGGCAAGGGACAAAGCCGGGCTGGCAATTATTAAATCCGGAGTGAATAGAGGCGTGATATATGCCGAGGCAGCCGTCATGACCCGTGATATGGTCAATGAGCCGGCAAACCATATGACGCCCACGCATATGGCTGAGATTGCGGAAAAGGTAGCCGATGAATGTGGCCTGGAGATCACCATCTTTAACCGTAAGGAGATGGAAAAGGCAGGCATGGGGGCATTACTCGGCGTGGCGCAGGGCACAAGCCAGCCGCCGAAATTTATCGTACTCAGCTACAGGGGCAACAATGCCAGGAAGGATACAATTGGCTTTGTGGGTAAAGGATTAACCTTCGATTCCGGGGGTCTCTCGTTGAAGGGACAGGAATTCATGTCGGATATGAAGGGAGATATGTCGGGAGGCGCGGCTGTTATAGCCGCCATCGGCGCGATAGCCAGGCTGAAGCTGAAAGTAAACGTAACTGCCGTAATTCCGGCCACGGAAAACCTGCCCGGCGGAAGGGCGCTTAAACCGGGCGATGTATTGAAAGCAATGAACGGCAAAACCATTGAGGTCGTCAATACCGACGCCGAGGGGCGACTGATACTGTCCGACGCCCTCTCCTATGCGGTGAAAAACGGGTTGTCCCCGATTATCGATATGGCTACGCTGACCGGCGCCTGCCATGTTGCGCTGGGAGACCTGTATGCAGGAGTATTCACCAACAACCAATCGCTGGTTGACAGGCTGATCAAAGCGGGCGCCGAGGAGGGGGAGAACCTCTGGCAGCTTCCCATGCCCGAAGAGTATGAAGAGCAGAATAAAAGTGAAATCGCCGATATCAAGAACTCGGGAGGCCGTTACGGCGGAGCGATCACCGGCGCGCTGTTTTTGAAGCAATTTGTTGCCGATATACCATGGGTACATATGGATATCGCCGGTCCTTTTATGTCGGAAAAAGCCAGCGGCGTGCTGGTCAAGGGAGCTACGGGATTTGGCGTGCGAGCGTTGATAAGTTTTGCTGAAAAATATGCTGGCAAGGGGGGATAAACGATGAAGATCAAATGGCTGGGGCACTCATGTTTCCTGCTGACCTCTAAAGAAGGAACGCGGATACTCATGGACCCTTTTACACCGGGGCAGTTTCAGAATTACCCCGAGTTCAGGGAAGCGGCCGATATCGTGACGGTAAGCCACGGGCATGCCGATCATAACTATGTTGCGGCTGCAACGGGCGATCCGGTTGTCGTTAAGGAAAGCAAGGGGCAAAAGATCAAGGACATCAGCATCAGAGGTGTCGATGTCTGGCATGATGAGAAGCAGGGTAAGGAGCGGGGACCGGATATCATTTTCTGCCTGGAAATCGACGGGATCAGATTCTGCCATACCGGTGATCTCGGGCATATTCTATCCGCTAAACAATTAAAAGAAATCGGAAACGTGGATGTGCTGTGCTTTCCCATAGACGGCGTTTTCAATATCGATGCCGGCAAAGCGAAAAAAGTATGCAATGATATCAAGCCCAGGTTAGCCATCCCCATGCATTACAAAACCGATAGATGCGACTGGCCGCAATGGAGCGCCCGGGATTTTGTCAGGGATACAGGGAACGTCAGGAATCTGGATTCCAATGAAACGGAGGTTACAGCCGATAAACTGCCCTCCGAAACGGAATATATAGTATTCGGCATGCCCTGCTGAATACAGTCTACTCAACGGTTTTAGCGGTCAGCTTGCTGTAGGCTATACGGGCGGCTTCGGACTCAGCTATCTTCTTGCTCTTGCCCGAGCCTATGCCGAACACCACATCACCGAGGGATACCGCCACCACGAATTTACGGTCGTGGTCGGGCCCCGAGGATTCCACTACCTCGTATTCCGGCAAACGTTTGAATTCAGCCTGGGTGAGTTCCTGCAGCATGGCCTTGAAGTTGGGAGCATATTTGCCGGACTTAACGGCCTGCAGGTCTGTTTCATAATTTCTTATAATGAAATCCCTGGTTGCATCCATGCCCTGGTCCAGGAAGACGGCGGCGAGGAGGGCTTCAAACGCATCAGCCAGGTTATTCTGTTTGCCTCTTCCTCCCGATGATGCCTCGCCTTTTCCCAGCGAGAGGTGTTCTCCCAGGCCGAGAGCGGCGGCTTTTTCAGCGATTTTTTCCTGCCGCACCAGGGATATCTTTATCTCAGTCAGCTTCCCTTCCGGGTAGTCCGGATACTCATGGTACAGCTTTTCGGCAACTATGAGGCTGAGCAGCGCATCGCCGAGGAATTCCATGCGCTCATTGTCGGCTGATGCGGAGGCGGGATTCTCATTGATGTAAGAAGGATGGGTGAGGGCCTGTTTTAACAGGGTTTCATCACGGAAGTGAATTCCGAGTGTGGTCTGAAGGTCTTTCAAGCTTGCCAATTCAAGTTACTCTGGAGAAAACCATATTTAGCTGAATTCTTCACGCGACATGGCGGTAACGATAATGGATGCCAGGCCGAAGGGGAAGAACAGGATAAAGGAAAATACTGCCCCGCCCAGCGCAAATACCCAGATCCGGCGCTGCAGGGCGTAAACACCGCCGATGATTGCGGCTATTCCCACGAATACCAGAATAAAAGGTATGGCCATAATGCTCGATATAAACTGCTGGATCGTTTGGATCACGGCCGGGTCAACATTCAGGTACTCATGGATACTTTGTAACACCGTGCTGAGGATTACGAAATAGATGCCTCCCACCATCCCGATGGCACCCGAAACGATATCGAGGATGCCGGCCATAATTGGTTTCCAGGTAGGTTTCATAATATCATTCTCCGTAACTGAATATAGCCCTGCTGGCAGTTCCCAGCTTTATTAATTTTAACAGCACCTGTCAATAACAGCATTTTTCCTCACATTTGCCTGCAACGTCTGATTCACTTATAATCCGCAAAAATATCTACCTTGAAGGGGAATTTATGCTGATAAGCGAGCCGGGCAAGATAACCGAAGGGCTCTATTTACTGGGGGCAAAGCACAATATCATTTACCTGATTGAAGGTGAAGAGTCGATGCTTATCGGCGGCGGTATGAGCTGGGTCGCGCCCCGGCTGGAACAACAGTTCACACAATTTGATATTGATCTCCAAAAGATCAAATACCTCGTTATCCAGCACGCTCATTTCGATCATTGCGGGGCAGTCCCTTATCTGAAGCGCAAGATACCCGGCCTTAAGGTACTGGGGACCGAAGCGGCCAGGGGTACGCTGTCCAAAGAGAAGGTGATCAGCTATATCGAAGCCATCAATAGAATGATGGTGGATTTTTATGGATACAGCAGGGAATACGACGAGCTCCAGCTGCGCATCTACGACATCGGCGTTGACGAGATTGTCGGGGACAACACTGTTATTGATCTGGGGCAAGGCATGGATATTCATTTCATCGAAACTCCCGGCCATTCTCCTTGCGCAGTTGCCGTACATATTCCATGGCTGAAGGCCATTTTCCCCACTGATTCGGCTCCCTGCCCCGTGGGCAGCCTGGATAACCTGGCCAGGCCTTCACCGCAGTTCGATTTTGCGTTATACATGGCTTCCCTGAAAAAGCTGATGGGCTACGATATCGAGGTTTGCGGATTCGATCACTATGCAGCCGTGGTCGGTGAAGATGCCAAAAAAGTATTGCAGAATGCTTACGGGTACTGCCGCGAATATGAAAAACGCATCGTTGGGCTTTACAGGGAAACCGGAGATTTGGAGAGCGTCACCAGGCTGATAGCACGTGAGACAATTGCATCGGACAAGTTTGATTTCATCACCGAGGAGCTGATGCTGCCCATCTCCCGGGCGGAGGTCCATAACATATTAAAGGCGGCGGGCGCTATAGATAGCTGACGAGGGATGATTCCGGTTGATGGCAGCGGGGTACTCTGCTATAATCTCGGACGCACTGGGGATTAGTCTAGCGGTAGGACAGCGGACTCTGGATCCGTGAGGCCAGGTTCGAATCCTGGATCCCCAGCCAGCCTTTTCATATTCCTCTTTATTCTGTTGCATACTACTACACGTTTGATTTTCCTGAAAATTATGCTGTTGGTTACCGCTGTGGGCAACATCCTTTAGCCAGGTTGTGGACGTTTGACAGAAGATGTTATAATTATATCCAGAGCGATAAACTTAATAGAAGTATATAAACGGTTAGTGGGGGCGAGGAAGCAGCGTCCGTGAGGAGGTCACTGGGAGGCTGTGGAGCTAAAAAGTGAAACCAACCACTGAGGTGGTTGGTTCTTTGTTTTTAGGGGGGTATAAGAACGTTAGTTACAATAGATCCTATTTTTGCTCAACAAGATGCCGTCAAGTGATGTGTGTATTTTTTATATTTTGAAGTAAAGGAGGTATGGGTATGCCGGATCCAAATGCAGTATTTGAAAATGTCGTCAAACTGTCGCCACCACAGGTAGAACTGAAGGCCAGGAAGCTGAAAGTGCCGCTGACCGTCACGGTGAATTTCGGCGGCGGCCGTATCGGGCAACTTGATATGTCAATTCCCCGCTCTGCCGTCTGGGCCAAAAGGCTCGACTTTCTGAGGCAGAATAAAATGCCTGCGTATGTTGTAATCGATCCCCAGACCAAGGCCATTACCCAGTTGCTGGTACCGGAAATATCGATGGTTGTATCTCTTATCCCTCAAGCTGAAGGCGATCTTACAGTCAGGCTGACTCCCTCCCCCTCATTGCATTTTCTCAGCCATGCTAATACGGATTTTCAGACTTTGCGAAACGCCCTGCAGACTGCCATGGATAGCAAGTCGGTCGTCCTGGTGACATGGAAACGGGAAAAACACGAGATCATCGATGTCAGGCCGCTACCCGAAGGCTACGAAGGAAAAAACTTGCCGCCTTCAATTCCTCCAACTCCTCTGGTTGACGACCCGGTCACACCGCAGAGAGCGCATGACCTCTTCAACATGATGAATGCCACGTCCTGTGACTCCTGCGCTCCCGTCACGCCTTGCATACCTTTTAAATTTCCTACCAATGGCTGCCATGCACGGGCCCATGAGATGTGTTACCTGATGATGGCGCAGGGAGAGGCGCCCAGGAAAGTATATATTTACAACGGCCTTGTCGTGGCCACTTCGAATGATCCCGATTGCCAGGTAGGGTGGTGGTATCACGTTGCCCCCACGCTGGACGTTCAGGTGGACAGCAGCACGGTAGAGAAATGGGTTATCGATCCGTCTGTGTGCGATGCTCCTGTGACAGTCAATGAGTGGAGGGACAGGCAGCATGATCCCTCTGTGCCCGTCCAAATTGATGATCAGCCGGCAACTACCTGGTTCCCTAGCGGTGTGATGGGTCCATACGTAACTCTGGGTTACTCGGCGGCCGAACGGGCATCGAATGAGGTTGCTCTGCAGAACAGGCGTAATGATCTCGAAGACCAGTGTGAACAGTTCGGGCCTACGCCATATAGCTGCCCTATTGTTACGCGTTGCTTTTTTATTATGGATCGCAACACCTTCGGCGAAGATGAAGTAAACGCATTGCTGCACGGATCAACGCCGGCATATGTTGAGTCAGCTTTCTATGTTGTGGTTGACGGATTTACGCCCAGTGCATTGGGCATAACCGGATCCACGCCGGAGGACATGCCGGATGTAAAACCCAATGTTGTGCCTGCGACGGCGCTGCAGGATATAGAGTTTGAAGCCACTCACCTGGGAATGGAATATCCATTGTATCTCAATCGCAGGCAGCGTGTGACCTGGACTTATCGCGTAAAATTCAACGGCGCCGACGATTTTGCCGCGGAGCAGGCGGTCACACTGAATGCGTCAATTGCAGGTGTAACGGCAAGCGCTGTTATTTACCTGATCAAGCAGCCCAATCCCTATGAAATGGACGGGGAGATATCCTGGCTCAGCACCGATCTCCGCGTATTCCAGATCAGGCCGGGCCAGTTGAGATTCAATGCGACCATGGGAAGCAACACCTCGGACGCCCCAGCTTTTATCCAGCAGGTTATTAACAACCTGAACAATCACACATCGGGCGGGCAGACCTTTGAGGCTGATATCTCTGTTGACCAGCAGACGTCCTGTCTGGAGCTGTCCCAGACGGTGGGCGGGACACGGGTTTTTAACTTTGGGGTGGCAAAGGTACACTATCGAAGTCTTGCCGCGGACGCCAGTAATGTGCGCGTCTTCTTCCGCCTCTTCCCGGTCTCTTCGACAGTGCTGGAGTACTATCAGAATATCGGTTACAGGCGCGGAGGAACAGCGGGAGTAGTTATACCCCGTCTTGGCCTTCAAGGCGGGCATGTCACATCCATTCCATGCTTCGCAACTTCGCGAATCAATACGACGTCGGTCAGCATGGACATTCAGACCGATCCGCCCAATGTCCAGCCCATGCCGCATAATGCAAGCGGATACGAGGTGATCAGGTATTTCGGTTGCTGGCTGGACATCAACCAGGGTGACCAGCCGCAATTCCCGGAGACACCGGCGAATGACGGCCCGTTCCCGGCAGCAGACCGGGAAACTGTTCAGGACCTTATCAGGGGACAGCACCAGTGCCTTGTCGCCGAGATAGCGTTCGATCTTGCGCCGATACAGGACCATCCCTCGCCCGCAGCCTCGGACAAGCTGGCGCAGAGAAACCTGGCCATTGTAGAGTCCGCCAATCCGGGGAATGTCGATTCCCACCGCGTGGCGCATACTTTCGAAATCCGGCCTACACAGGCAAACCTGGAGGCAGGCGAGCTGCCGGATGAGCTGATGATCAACTGGGGCAAAACACCTGTGGAAAGCCTGGCAACCATCTACCTGCCGGGCGCCAGCGCCAGCAAGATACTTGATATAGCGATGAGATTGTACAGGTCTACCAGACTGGAACAGGTCGATGAGCACACACTGCAGTGCCGCACAGGCGGCGTTACCTATATCCCCATTCCGGCCGGAGGTAAGGAGAACTTCGCCGGCATGATCACGGTGGAGCTGCCGGAAACGGTGAAAGAGGGCCAGGTATTCACCATTGTAGTCAGGCAGGTTACCGGCGCGACAGAAGAACATGGCCGTACAGGCGAACTCATCACCCTTTCCAGGCACGAAAGCACTGCCCCTTCCGCTATCCCGCCCGCATGGCGCCGCATCCTGGGCACGTTCCAGATCACTATCCCGGTTCGACACAAAGAAGTCATAGTGGAGCGTGAGGAGCGCCTGTTGGGCAACCTTCTCTGGATTCAGAGATCCATTAAGGAGGGGGATCGCTGGTTCCCTGTATTCGACCGGTATGTCAAGCAGGTCGCACGCCGCGTAGATGCGCTCGGCGGCCATTCAAAACAGGTTGTGGCATCGCCCTCTGATGAATGGATGGCAGCCAGGGCCAAACGCTGCCGTGCGCTTGCCCTGTGTACCGGAATACTGTTGGCTTTACTTACCATAGCGCTCGGAGCGTACAGTGGAGAATTGCTGAATACGCTATCTTTTGTGTTGCTTGTCCTGCTGGTAATAGTAGGCGCGATCTGGATGAGAAGCTGCAGTCCGAAGGCCTGCGGTATACTGAAGGCGATCATAGCAGGCGTGGGTACAGGCGCTGTTGTGCTGGCGACCCTGTTTCTGTTTGGCATGTCCACCTCACAGCTTGTCAGCGTTCTTTCCCTTAGCATAATAGTGACTGGAATCGCTGCCCTGGTGGGTTGGATCAGGGGCTGTTTTTAACGGGACGCATAGAAAGCCCAGGAATTGCAGCAAGAATGCCCCGTTCGGGGTATTGCATATGTGAACGTGTACCGGTTTAAACCTTTACACATTTACGCCAAACTGCTTTAATGTTACTGGTATTGTTATTCATTTAAATTTTCCCGTGTCGCTGATATCCAATTTTCCGGGCCGTAGCATATCGCCACCTTTATGGAGGAAAGCCGATAAATGAGTATGAATATTGGAAAACCCGCTGCTATCATTGTACGCATAACCTTAATACTGGTTTTGTTTATATGCCTGGGTTCGAGTATAGCCTGCAAGCCGAAGGATAGCGTAACCTATGAAGTTACGGGCGATGCGGATGTTGTAGATATTGTTATATCCGATGATGACGGCGACCTGGAGCGGTTCTATGACATTGCTTTGCCGTGGCGGCAGGATTACGGCGAATTCGAGCAGGACTATCTCTACCTTTATGCTTATAATAAAGGGGAAAGCGGCTCGGTAACAATTACCATTTTCGTCAACAGTAAGGTGTTTAAATCCGAAACTATCTCAGGTGGGTATCAGAGCGCTGTAATAGTCGGGAATAAATAATGGATTAACCGGGCAGCGAAGTCCCCTTTCATTCCATCGATCGGAGCTCCCGTCTCAAGATCTTACCGATGGCGCTCTTGGGCAGCGAATCCATGATCCTGATAGACTTCGGCCTTTTATAGTTGGGCAGGCGCTCTTTGCAAAAATCCAGCAGCTCTTTTTCATCGGTTGAGCCCGGGTTTTTCAGTACGACAAAAGCCTTTACTTCCTCGCCGTATACGGGATCGGGAACGCCGATGACCCCGGCTTCCAGTACCTGCGTATGCTGGTGCAGGACGTTCTCGATTTCCTTGGGATAAATGTTTTCCCCGCCCCGGATGATGAGGTCTTTTTTGCGGTCGGTGATATAAATATACCCGTCTTCGTCCATATGCCCGATATCACCCGTATGCAGCCAGCCGTTGCGTATCACATCAGCCGTTGCCTCGGGCTTGTTCCAGTATCCCTTCATGACCGCCGGGCCTTTAATTACAATTTCCCCTGTTTGACAGGACGGCAGCTCACGGCCGTCCCCGTCAAATATCTTAATGGTGTTGCATTTCTGGTAGCATAAACCTATGGAGCCGTACTTGGGCGGCCGCCTGCCCGCGATATTGCCGCAATTGACAGTGGTCGCCTCGCTCAGACCGTACCCCTCCCAGATATCGATGCCGTATTTCTCCTTCCATTGACGGGCTACCTCCAGGGGCATGGGAGCGGAGCCGCAGATGCAGACTTGCAGCGAGCTCAAATCGTATTTATCCGCAGCCGGGTGGTTGAGCAACTGGATATACATGGTGGGCACACCGCGGAACTCGGTTATCCTGTACTGCCGGATGCATTGCATGGCCTCCTCGGTATCCCAGCGTGAGAGCAGGATCATTTTCCCGCCGGTGAGAAATTCCAGGTTCAGGGCGAATACCCCGTATCCGTGGAACAGGGGCAGCGTGATGAGGGAGGTGCGGTTGCGGTTTACACCGAACACCTCTGCTTCCTTGCCGGCAACTTTGCCGAGGGGGACATTATTTTCCTTGGTTGCTCCCTTTACGCTAAGTCCCCTATTATCCAGCAATACCAGCTCGTAGTAGCCTGTAACGTGGGTATACCAGTTGTAATGCGTGAGCATGACACCCTTGGGGCTACCTGTGGTGCCTGCCGTGTAAATTATGACGGCCACATCGTCGTTGTCCATATCTTCTATACGGAGTGCATCTGTTCCCAGCATTATGATGTCATCGTAACGCATGGCGTCCTGCGGGATCACGTTTCCCGTGAGTATTACGTTTTTCAGCGCAGGCGCTTGAGCGCGGGCCTCCCTGATCCTGTCCATGTACTCGGGGCTGCTGATGAGGGCAACCAGGCCGGCGTCCTGATAAACATAGGCGAGCTCATTTACACGCAAGGATGGGTTAATGGGTACCAGGATGGCGCCGATTTTGAAGACGGCGAAAAATGATTGTATGAGCTGAGGGCAGTTGAGTAACTGCACGCCCACACGGTCACCCTTCTTCACCCCCAGGCTTTTCAAAGCATTTCCCAGGCGGTTGGCAGTACGGTTTATCTCGATATTGGTATGCCACTGCCCTTCGAAAGCTACGAAATCGTATTCGCCGAAGCGGATGATGTTATCTTCCATTAATCTTGCCAGATTCATTCTTTACCTTCACCTGTCATTCAATATTGGGAATCAACACAACCTGCCGCACCTCCGGCAACCCTCTCAATCTCACGGGCATACAGGGTGCAAACCGTGTGATATTTGGAATTCCGCCTGGTATCAGCTTACTTTACCCAGCCTGTAGGCTGCTATAGCCGAATCAACCAGGTACCAGATGCCCAGGCCGCCACAGGTTATCATCTTGATAATGCCCAGGGCCACCTGGCCCCTGTAGAAGCGGTCCAGGCCGAAATAGCCTGCCAGGAAGGAGATCAACAGGATGGTTAATTGACGCTGCCACTCTTTATTGGTTTCCATTTTCAACGCCTCCCGTTTATTAGTTGATGTGTAATGTAACACAACGGGCGAACATCATACAATATGCAATCTATATATCTGATATTGATCGTAAAGATGAATATATCATGTGCTTGTGTGTGTTGCTGCTAAGCCGGTGCGTTGATATAATAGCATACGTTTGTTTGATGTGTGGCGCATTCGTCTAGGGGTTTAGGACGCTGCCCTCTCAAGGCAGAGATCACCGGTTCGAATCCGGTATGCGCTACCAACCACCTTTATACCACTAAAAACGAAGCTAAATCCACCGCATACGACCCCTTAAAATCCAAAAAAGCTAATAAAAAGCTAATGAACTTCTATATAGGTTTGGTCTGAACCCCTGAAACTGGACATTTAGGGTTAGGAAGGTTGGCGGGATCCGCAATAATCTATAATGGAGGTTAAAAAGGA
>Ga0163210_1000129_pt1 | contig 27190 bp, 24 predicted proteins | sample Kivu_220m_FD_113536 | JGI IMG/M metagenome (GOLD analysis project Ga0163210, IMG submission 113536) | Freshwater microbial communities from Lake Kivu, Western Province, Rwanda to study Microbial Dark Matter (Phase II) - Kivu_220m | ecosystem: Environmental > Aquatic > Freshwater > Lake ...
CGCATCAGCTCCGGCGTGACGGAGAATGGCGAACAGGGCGCAAGCGAGACGCGGCACATCGAATACGGCGCGGGATCGTTAAAGGTCTCGATCACGCGGCGCGAATCGCGCAAAATCGCTTCCTCACTATCGCACACGCGGTCGGGCGGCAAGCCACCTTTCGATTCGCCGAGCGACATCGAGCCGCGCGTCGGGTGAAAGCGGATGCCGATTTCGCGCGCGGCGCGGATCTCATCGTCTAATTTCGAGCCATTGGGAAAGAGGTAGAGATGATCGGCGGCGGTGGTGCAGCCGCTCAAAACCAGTTCAGCCAGGCCAATCAGCGCGCTGGTATAGACCGCATCGGGCGTGAGTTCTGCCCAGATCGGGTAAAGCGTCTTGAGCCAATGAAAAAGGTCGGCATCCTGCGCGGCGGGGACGGCACGCGTCAGGGTCTGGTAGAGGTGATGGTGTGTATTGACGAGACCCGGGAGGACGATCATCCCGCGCGCATCGATCACCCGGTCGGCGGTCGTGGGGAGTTCATGGGCCGCGCCGACATTTTCAACCACATTATCGCGGACGAACAGCGCCCCATTCCGGATTTCGCGGCGCGCGGCGTCCATCGTCACAATGACGTCTGCATTCTTCAGGAGAAGCGTCGCCATTGATCGCTCCTTAGAAAAATTGGCTCATCCCAACGCGTCAGTGTGTTTTGGGAATAAGCCAAAGTGATTGCGCCTTCTTAAGCCATTATATCACACTCTCAGAGGCAAGGCAAGAGACTATACCCTCTTCCTCTTCGAAGTTGTCTGGTGATCCGTACAACTCGAAAAATGCCCTCTTACCAACAGGTGCGAACCGACTTGGCAACAGCCGCGGCGTACCTTTTGCTGCCAATCTCGAAAGGGGTTATAATCAAGTCGATGAAACCCAATGAACACGAACGATACATTCGACAGATCATCTTTGCGCCCCTCGGCCAAGCCGGGCAGGAGCGCTTGCTCGCCGCGCGCGTCGTCTTGATCGGCTGCGGCGCGAATGGCACGGTCATGGCGAACACGCTCGCGCGCGCCGGCGTCGGGACGCTCGTCATCGCCGACCGCGATTTCGTCGAGCTGAACAATTTGCAGCGCCAGGTCTTGTTCGACGAGGACGATGTCGCGCGCGGTACCCCGAAGGCGATCGCCGCGGCGGAGAAACTCCGGCGCGTCAATTCGTCGATCAAGATCGAAGGCGTCGTCGCGGACGTGAATGCCGAGAACGTCGAAGAGTTGATCCACGGCGCGACGCTGGTGATGGATGGCACCGACAATTTCGAGACGCGGTTCCTCATCAACGACGCGTGCGTCAAGCACGGCACTCCGTGGGTCTACGCGGGCGCGGTCGCGAGCTATGGGATGACGATGACGATCGTCCCGCGCGAGACCGCGTGCCTGCGCTGCCTGTTCAACCGCGAGCCGCCGCCCGGCACCCTGCCGACCTGCGACACCGCCGGCGTCATCGGTCCCATTGTCAACGTGATGGCGTCGATTGCGAGCACGGAGGCCATCAAGTTCCTCGCCGGCGCAGGCAAGCGCAACGCCGGGTTGATCAACATCGATTTGTGGGAGAATTCCTTCGATGCGTTCGCGGTCGCCCGGCGCGACGACTGCGTCGCCTGCGGGCAAGGCAAGTACGAGTACCTAGAAGGCGAGCGCGGCGCGACGATGACGGCGTTCCTGTGCGGGCGCAACGCGGTGCAGGTCAATCCGGGCCGCGGGCATACCCTCGATCTGGCAGCGCTCGCGACGCGCTTGCGCGGCGTGGGCCGGGTTTCGGTCAACGAATATCTGCTGAAGCTGGACGTCGGCAGTTACGAGCTGACGATTTTCCCCGACGCGCGTACCATCGTCAAAGGCACGGACGACGCGACGGTCGCGCGCAGCATCTATGCCAAGTACGTGGGGGCATGACGGGCTAGATATTCCAGGGGGCAACACCCAGCGCAGCCTGGCACGACCAGAATCCCGGAACGCGGATTCACGCGGATCCTCGCGGAAAAAGAAAGAACATCAGCATAGAGACGGGTTTCTGACTAGATTTTGACTAAATCAGTACTATTGCCGACGTATAATGCAAAAATGAGTCAGTAGGAAATTCGGCCAAGACGCGCTAGCCATTCCGCTGGCGCGTCTTCTCGTTAACTCTATTTCTATTGCAGAGGTTCACATGAAAAGAGCAAAGGTCACTTGGGACGGAAACGAATCCGCCGCCTACATCGCCCACTCGCTGAGCGAAGTCATCGCCATCTATCCGATTACGCCTTCTTCGCCAATGGGCGAGTGGGCAGACCAATGGTCGTCGGAAGGCAAGCAAAACATCTGGGGGACCGTACCGCTGGTGCAGGAGATGCAGAGCGAAGGCGGCGCGGCGGGCGCGGTCCACGGCGCGCTGCAGACCGGCTCGCTTACGACGACGTTCACCGCGAGCCAGGGCTTGCTCCTGATGATTCCAAACATGTACAAGATCGCCGGCGAGCTGACGCCAACCGTGTTCCACGTCAGCGCGCGCTCTCTCGCCATGCAGGGGCTATCGATCTTCGGCGATCACAGCGACGTGATGGCGACGCGCCAGACCGGCTTTGCGCTTCTCTGCTCCAACTCCGTGCAGGAAGTGATGGACCTCGCGCTCATCGCGCACGCGGCGACGCTGGAAACCCGCGTGCCCTTCCTCCATTTCTTCGACGGCTTTCGCACGTCGCACGAGCTGATGAAGATCGAGCAGCTCACGGTGGACGACATCCGCGCGATGATCGACGACGATCTCGTGCGCGCCCACCGTGCCCGCGCCCTCTCGCCCGATCATCCGGTGATGCGCGGCACCGCGCAGAATCCGGACATTTACTTTCAGGCGCGCGAGACAGTCAATCCGTTCTACCTCGCGACGCCCGCGATCGCGCAAAAGACGATGGACAAATTCGCCGCGCTCGTCGGCCGCTCGTACCATCTGTTCGATTACGTCGGCGCGAAAGATGCCGAGCGCGTGATCGTCATCATGGGCTCGGGCGCCGAGGTGGCGCAAGAGGCAGTTGAGTACCTGAATGCCCAGGGTGATAAGGTGGGTGTGCTCAAGGTACGTTTGTATCGTCCTTTCTCGGTCGAGCATTTCGCCAAGGCGCTGCCGGCGACGGTCAAGACGCTGGCCGTGCTCGACCGCTCGAAAGAACCCGGCAGCGTGGGCGAGCCGCTCTACCTCGATGTCGTGACCGCGATGGCGGAATGGGTGGCGGCGGGGGCCTGGCCGGCGATGCCGCGCATCATCGGCGGCCGCTACGGCTTATCGTCCAAAGAATTCACGCCGGCGATGGTCAAGGGCGTCTTCGACGAAATGAAAGACAAGCCGAAGAATCATTTTACCATCGGTATCAACGACGACGTGACGCATACGAGTCTGAGTTACGATCCGGGCTGGTCGACCGAGAGCAAAGAGACTGTGCGCTGTCTTTTCTACGGGCTGGGTTCAGACGGCACGGTCGGCGCCAACCACAACTCGATCCGCATCATCGGCGGGGACACCGAGAATTTCGCACAGGGCTACTTTGTGTACGATTCGCGAAAATCGGGGACGATGACCACCTCCCACCTGCGCTTTGGGCCCAAGCCGATCCACTCAACGTACCTCATCGGCTCGGCAAATTTCGTCGCGTGCCACCAGTTCTCTTTCCTGGAACGCTTCGACGTGTTGAAAGGGGCGGAGCCGGGCGCGGTCTTTTTGCTCAACAGTCTCTATGGTCCGGACGAGGTGTGGGACCATCTGCCGCGCACGGTGCAGCAGCAGATCATCGACAAGAAACTGAAATTCTACGTCATCGATGCGTACAGCGTCGCCAAGGAAACCGGGATGGGCACCCGCATCAACACCGTGATGCAGACCTGCTTCTTCGCGGTCAGCGGCGTGCTGCCGCGCGATGAAGCCATCGCCGCGATCAAACGCTCGATCGAAAAGACGTACGGCAAACGCGGCGAGGCGGTGGTGCAGAAGAACTTTGCCGCGGTCGATGCCACGCTGGAGCGATTGCACCAGGTGAAGGTGCCCGCCAAAGCGACGAGCACCTTCGATATCCGGCCCGCAGTTCCCGCCGAGGCGCCCGAGTTCGTGCAGAAGGTCACCGCAAAAATGATCGCGGGCAATGGCGACGATCTACCGGTGAGCGCGCTGCCGGTCGATGGCACCTATCCGACCGGCACCACCCAGTGGGAGAAACGCAATGTCGCCCTCGAGATACCGGTCTGGGAGAAAGAAATCTGCATCCAGTGCGGCAAGTGCGTCCTCGTTTGCCCGCACGCGGTGATCCGCGCCAAAGTGTACGACCCGAAATACTTGAAGGGCGCGCCGGCGACATTCAAGAGCGACACGGCGCGCTGGAAAGAATTCCCGGAGATGAAGTACACCTTGCAAGTCTCGCCGGAAGACTGCACGGGCTGTACCCTCTGTGTCGAAGTGTGCCCGGCGAAAGACAAGAGCCAGGTCGGACGCAAGGCGATCAATATGGCTCCGCAGCCGCCCATCCGCGAACAGGAGAACGCGAATTGGAAATTCTTCCAATCCCTGCCCGAGATGGACCGCACGAAAGTGAATGTGCAGTTGGTCAAAGACGCCCAGCTCCTGGAGCCGCTGTTCGAATTCTCCGGCGCCTGCGCGGGCTGCGGCGAGACGCCGTACCTCAAGCTGATCAGCCAGTTGTTCGGCGACCGCGCGATCATTGCGAACGCGACCGGCTGCTCGTCGATCTACGGCGGCAACCTGCCCACGACGCCATGGGCGCAGAACGCCGACGGACGCGGGCCGGCGTGGTCGAACTCGCTGTTCGAAGATAACGCCGAGTTCGGGCTGGGCTACCGCCTCACACTCGACAAGCGGCACGAATACGCCGGTGAGCTCTTGCAGAAATTCGCCAGCACCTTGGGCGGAGAATTGGTCGACGCGCTCTTGAAAGCCGATCAATCGAACGAAGCCGGCATTCTGCAGCAGCGCGGGCGCGTGCAGTTGCTGAGAGAGAAATTAGCACGCGACCGGTCGCCCGAAGCGAAAGAACTGCTGAGCGTCGCCGATGCCCTGGTCAAGAAGAGCGTCTGGATTGTCGGCGGCGACGGGTGGGCGTATGACATCGGCTACGGCGGACTCGATCACGTCCTCGCATCGGGTCGCAACGTCAACGTGCTCGTGCTGGACACGGAAGTCTACTCGAATACTGGCGGGCAGATGAGCAAATCGACGCCGCGCGGTGCGGTCGCCAAATTCGCGGCGGGTGGCAAGCCGCTGGCGAAAAAAGACCTCGGGCTGCTCGCGATCACGTATGGGAACATCTACGTCGCCAAGGTCGCGCTCGGCGCGAACGACGTGCAGACGATCCGCACTTTCCTCGAAGCGGAAGCGTACAACGGCCCATCGCTCATCATCGCCTACAGCCACTGCATCCAGCAGGGAATCGATACCGCGCGCGGCTGGGATCAACAGAAGGCCGCCGTCGCGTGCGGACACTGGCCGCTCATGCGGTACCATCCCGATCTGATCCATCAGGGCAAGAATCCGCTGATCCTTGATTCGAAAGCGCCGACGCTTCCGCTGGAGAAATACGCCTATAAGGAGACGCGCTACACGATGCTCGTCCAGAGCAACGAGGAAGCGGCAGAGAAGCTGCTGAAGCTCGCACAGGAAGATGTCAATACGCGCTGGAAGTTCTACGAGCAGCTCGCGGCGATCAAGTACGATGCAGAAAATAAGTAGGAGGCGCGCATGCCTGACCTTTCCACCACGTATCTTGGTCTCAAGCTCAAGAGTCCGCTTGCGCCATCATCCTCGCCGCTGATGCAGAAGATAGACAATCTCAAGCGGATGGAAGAGGCAGGCGCAGCGGCGGTTGTGCTGCACTCGTTGTTTGAGGAGCAGATCGTCCGTGAGAGCGAGGGGCTTGACGCGTCGCTTGAGCAAAGCACGTACCGGTTTGCCGAAGCCCTCACCTTCTTTCCAGATCTGCAAAACTACAACGTCGGCCCGGACGGCTATCTCGAGCACATCCGCAAAGCGAAAGCTGCCGTCAGCATTCCGGTCATCGCAAGTCTCAACGGCGTGTCGACCGGCGGCTGGCTCAAGTACGCGCAGAAAATACAGCAAGCCGGCGCGGATGCGTTGGAACTGAATATGTACTATATCGCCGCCGATCCGGCGCAGACCAGCACGCAGATCGAGCAGATGTATATCGACCTGCTGCGCGATATCAGAGCCGCGGTCAGTCTCCCGATCGCAGTAAAGCTCAGTTTGCACTTTAGCGCGTTCGCGAACATGGCGCAGCGCCTCGACCAGGCCGGCGCGAATGGGCTGGTGCTGTTCAATCGTTTCTATCAGCCCGATCTTGATCTGGAAAATCTTAAAGTCGTGCCCAACTTGGAGCTTTCCACTTCGGACTTGCTGCGCGTGCGGCTGCGCTGGATTGCCTTGCTGTACGGAAGAATCAAAGCCGATCTGGCGGTGACCGGGGGCGTGCATACGGCTGAGGACGTGCTGAAGGCGATGATGGCAGGCGCGAAGATCGCGATGATGACCTCCGCGCTGCTGCGCAACGGGATCGATCACATCCGCGTCGTCCGCGCCGATCTCGTCAAGTGGATGGAAGAGCACGAGTACGTCTCGATCGAGCAGATGCAGGGAAGTATGAGCCAAAAGGCGGTCGCGCAGCCGGCGGCGTTTGAGCGCGCGAACTATATGAAGGTGCTCCAGTCGTACGAAGAATCCGCGTGATGGCACGCGGTTCAGCCCGCAAAGAAACGACCCGGTCGAAAACGACCGGGTCGCTGCATTTCTACACCTGCTCTGCCAGGATGATGGCTTCTGCCACCGCGCGCATCGATTTGCGCGACGTGCGCGCTTGATGCTGGATGCGGGTAAACGCGTCCTGTTCGCCGATGCCGTGCCGCTTCATCAGGATGCCTTTCGCGCGCTCGACCAGCTTGCGCGTCTCGAGCGCTTCCTTCAGCCCGCCGATCTCCTCGTACAATACCGCTTTCTCCAACTCGCCGGCCGCGACATCCGCGATGATCGACAGCAACTCGATTTCATCCGGCGAGTACTCGCGTCCCTCACGCGTCTGGACGTTGATCGCGCCAATGGCTTTACCGCGCGAAATAAGCGGCACTGCGAGCAATGACTGAAACATCGATTCCTTGGTCTCAGGCAGGTACTTGAAATGGGGGTCGCGCGACGCGTGGCTGGCGGCAATCGGTTTGCCGACTTTCGCGGCATGCCCGGTCAAGCCCTCTCCAAACTTGAGCCGGGCGCGCCCGACCGCTTCTGCGGCCAAGCCGGTGGTCGCCTTGAGTACGAGGTATTCATTGCCGTCGTCGAGCAGATAGATCGAGCAGGAATCCACATCCATCACGCGTGCGGACTTGCGCGTGATCAGCGCGAGGATCTGGTCGAGCGACCACGCCGCGCTGATGGCGCGGGTGATCTCGCGCAGCGCCGCAATCTGCGCTTGGAGTTTTTTCGCGTGCGGTTCGGTGGTGGTCATCACCTCGATTATAGAAGAGGGACGGACATCCGTCAAGCGAGTGGGGAACCGCAGGGCCGCCGCCGACGCGACAAGCCCTATTCGGCAGGGTACGCTTCCAGAAATCGTTTTACCTTCTGCGTGAACTGATCGCCGATGGCGCCGTCGAGCAGACGATGGTCAATCGTGATCGACAAGTAGATCATCGGGCGAATCGCGATCGCGTCGTCGATCACGACCGCGCGTTTCTGGATCGCGCCGACGCCGAGGATAGCGGATTGCGGCTGATTGATCACCGGCGTGCCGAAGAGCGAGCCGAAGATGCCATAGTTGGTGATCGTGAAGGTGCCGCCCTGCACCTCGTCCGGCTGCAATCGCTTTTCGCGCGCACGCGTCGCCAGATCGTTCACCGCGCGCGCGATGCCGAGCAAGCTCTTCTCGTCCGCGTGCTTGATCACCGGAACGATCAAGCCCTCCTCCGTCGCGACGGCGACGCCGATGTTAAGGTCGCGCTTCATCACGATGCCCTGGTCGGTGTACGACGCGTTGACGATGGGCCACGCTTTGAGCGCAGCCACCACGGCTTGCACGAAGAACGCCGTGAAGGTCAGTTTCACGCCTTGCCGGGCAAACTCGGCTGCGTGCTCCTTTTGGTACGCCATCACGCGGCTCATATCCGCCTCGTGCACGCTCGTCACGTGCGGCGCAATCGTTTTCGAGCGCACCATGTGCTCGGCAATCGCCTTGCGCATGGGTGAGACTCGGACGATTTCATCCTGAGCCGAGCCAGTTGTTTTTGCGGGCCAAGTGGAAGGAGCCGGTTTCCCGAAGATTTCCTCCGTCGGCCGGAAGAGTTCGCCGGTGCCGGGCTGCTCCCACGCCGGCAATTCCACATTCCTCTCCCCGGTCATCGGCGGGGGTGCGCCGCGCTGCGCGACGAACGCTTCAATGTCCTTCTTCGAAATGCGTCCACCTTCGCCGGTCCCTTTGATCGTCGCGAGTTCCACGTCGCTGATCTTGTGCTCGGCAATTATGCGCGCGACGACCGGCGTGAGGCGCGTGGGCGCGAGAGTACCGCCGTTGTGTTTTGCCGACGCCGCCGGCGCAGCCGAAGCGGGCACGATTTTGCTCCCCTCCTCTTTCGTTGCCGAGGGAGGGACCGGGGTTGGGGATTCTCCCGCTGCGCCGATCACGGCAAGCACCGTGCCGGCTTTTACCGTCGTGCCCTCAGCCACGACGATTTGCAGCAGCGTGCCAGCCGCCGGCGATGGAATCTCGGTCGTCACCTTGTCGGTCACGACCTCCATGATCGGTTCGTATTGGTCGATCTTATCACCAACTTGCTTGAACCACTTGCCGACCGTTCCCTCGATGACACTTTCACCCAGTTGGGGCATGACGACGTTGGTAGCCATTAACAACTCCAGTAGTCAGTAACCAATCGTCAGTCGTCAGAAACCAGTGATCATTTAGGCCGATCTGGCTGCTGACTGGCTGCGGAAGTGCGCCACAGTCATGACGACTGGCGACTGACCAACGTTCTCAATATGCTGCCAATTTCCGGATTGCCTTCTCGATCTTGTCCGCGTTCGGCATGAAGAAATCTTGCATCGGCTGGCTGAACGGGACCGCCGGCACATCCGGCCCCGCCAATCGCATCACCGGCGCGTCGAGATGCTCGAACGCCTCGCCCGCGATGATCGCAGCAATCTCCGCGCCCAGCCCCAGCGTCAAGTTATCTTCATGCACGATCAGCGCTTTGCTCGTCTTCCTCACCGATTCCAAGATCGTTTCCTTGTCGAGCGGATTGAGCGTGCGCGGATCGACCACCTCGACGCTGATGCCGTCCGCCGCGACGCGCTCGGCGGCTTCCAGCGCGAGGTGCAGCATCAAGCCGTAGGCGATGACGGTGAGGTCTGTGCCGGCGCGCTTGACCTCGGCTTGGCCGAACGGAATGGTATAGTACTCGTCCGGGACCTCACCCTTGATGAGGCGGTACGTTTTTTTGTGTTCGAGGAACAGCACCGGATCGTTCACGCGAAACGCGTAACGCAGCATTCCGACGACATCATACGGCGTCGATGGCGCGACCACGTACAGGCCGGGCACATGCGCGTACGTGGCTTCAATCGACTGCGAATGGTACAGCCCGCCGCCGATGCCGCCGCCGTACGGGGCGCGCATGACCAGTGGGCAGGGCCACGCGCCGTTCGAGCGATAGCGAAATTTGGCGGCCTCGTTGACGATCTGGTTGAACGCCGGCGCGATGAAATCGGCAAACTGGATCTCGGCGACCGGGCGCAGACCGTACAACGCCGCGCCCATCCCGATCGCGACGATCGACAATTCCGCGAGCGGCGAATCGACCACCCGTTTCTCCCCGAACTCTTCGATCAACCCTTTGGTCGCGCGGAACACGCCGCCCCGCACACCCACGTCTTCGCCCGTGATGAAAATATCCGGATCGCGGCGCATTTCTTCAGCCAGCGTTCGCGTGACCGCTTCGATGTTAGTCAGAGTGGCCATCTGAAATCTCCAAGTGGCGCGTGTCGAGTGTCGTGCGACGAGATAGATCTTTCCTCGTCACCCGTCACCTGTCACTCGTCACGTTTTAGGCAATTCTCCCCAGACGTTTTCCAGCGCGGCTTCCGCCGGCGGGAACGGCGCATCCTTGGCGAACTGGTTCGCGTCGTCCACGACTTGTTTTGCGCGCGCTTCGTACTCTTGCGCCTTGGCGTCATCCATCAGCCCGACGCTGACGAGATACTCGCGCATCCGCAGCACGGGGTCTTTCTTCTTCCACGCCTCTACTTCTTCGCGCGAGCGGTACGTGCGGTCGTCGTCGTCGGACGAATGCGGCACCGGGCGATAGGTCTTGGCTTCCACCAACGTCGCGCCTTCGCCGCGCCGCGCCCGTGCGACCGCGTCGCCCATCACGCGATAGACCTCGAGCGCGTCGTTGCCATCCACGATGACGCCAGGCATCCCGTACGCCGCGGCGCGGTCGGCGACATTTTTCACCGGCATTTCCTTATCGGTCGGGACTGAAATGGCGTACTGGTTATTCTCGCAGAGGAAAATCACCGGCAGTTTGTGAATACCTGCCCAGTTCAGCCCTTCGTGGAAATCGCCTTCCGAAGTAGAGCCCTCGCCAAAGCAGGTGAGCACGACTTCATCCGTGCCCCGGTAACGAATCGCGAACGCGATACCGGCTGCCTGCGGAATCTGCGTCGCCACTGGGCTGGAGCCGGTGACGATGTTCAGCGCACGCGAGCCATAATGCGCCGGCATCTGGTGCGCGCCGGATGATGGCTCACCCTGCTTGCCGTACAGCGCCAGCATCAGGTCGCGCGGCGTCATTCCGATGGTGAGCGCGAGCGCCATATCGCGATAGTACGGATGGAAGAAATCGTACCCGCGCTTGAACGCGAAAGCCGCGCCGACCTGCGTCGCTTCGTGCCCGATGCCGGAGATGTGGAAGGCGACCTCGTGCTGGCGATGCAGAATCCACATCCGTTCGTCGAGCCGGCGCGACAGCAGGATGTACCAGTACATCTCCAGCGCTTGCGCGTCCGTTAGACCCAGCGCGCGATGCTTCGTTTCTGGCTTCTCCATTGTTTTCTCGGCGACCTTTGCCGTTGCCATACCGACCTCCCGGGGCGAAAACGGAATGAGGAATGGCATTGCTCTCCATTCCTCATCGGATGTTTCTGGTTTTTACTTGGCCGCGAAGCGTTTGGCAACTTCGGGCCAGTTGACCACGTTCCACCACGCCGCGATATAGTCGGCGCGGCGGTTCTGGTACTTGAGATAATAGGCGTGCTCCCAGACATCGATACCCAGGATAGCGATTTTGCCATCCATGATCGGTTGATCCTGATTCGCCGTGCTCTCGATCGACAACTTGCCATCGTTCTTGATCAGCCAAGCCCAGCCGCTGCCAAACCGTCCCATCCCGGCTTTCGCGAGCTGTTCTTTGAACGCCGCAAAGCTGCCGAACGATTTGTTGATGGCATCCGCCAGGGCGCCGGTTGGCTCACCGCCGGCTTTCGGCGCCATGATTTGCCAAAACAGGGTATGGTTCATGTGGCCGCCGCCATTGTTCCGCACGGCGGTCCGGATCTCCTCTGGCACGCTGTTGATCTCGCGCAGCAGCGCCTCGATACTCTTGCTCTGGAGATTCGGATATTTTTCGAGGGCTGTATTGAGGTTGGTCACATACGCGCCGTGGTGCTTGTCATGGTGGATTTCCATGGTCTTGGCATCGATGTGCGGCTCCAACGCGTCAAACGCGTACGGCAGCGCGGGTAGTTGAAAAGCCATTTCGACTTGCTCCCTTCATGAGATGAAATTTTTCGCGTCATCACGAAATGATGCGCCAGCCACGTCGGACTAGCGCGCGGGGATAATAGCACACTCCTCGTCGGGTTGTCAAGCGATTTTTCGAGCCAGAGGTGAATTCGCGCCGTAGGTCTAACAAAAGATTAACACGGCAGAATCCAAAACAAACAGCCATCGTCGAAATCTTGTCGATGGCTGCTGTGTCGTGAACACCTGCCTAAGAAAAATGGATTAGGTCAGTTTCACTACATTGGTGGCTTGCGGTCCCTTGGGGCTGTCCTCGATGGAAAACTCCACCTTGTCGCCCTCATTGAGACTGCGATAGCCTTCGGTCTGGATCGCGGAAAAGTGGACGAAGACGTCTTTGCCGCCTTCGTGCGCGATGAAGCCGTAACCCTTCGCCGCGTTGAACCACTTGACCGTCCCCGTGATACGATCGGCCATTCCCCTTTTCACCCCCCTTCATTTCGGATTCCAGATGAAGGAAAAGTTCGCAGAAGCAAAAGAAAAATCGCCAGGGCCGGAAGCACTCGCCTTGGCGATCCATCAGACCGAACCAGACACACGACTTGCCGTTCCTACGATTTTATTATCACACAAACTGGCCGAGTTGTCAAGCGCGCGACAAGGAATTTTCGGGTGTACGAAAGAAATCCCTCGCCCAGACAGGGCGCGGCAGGGTCCAACCGACGTTAACCGGGGCAGCCGCTGTCGACGGCCGCCCCTCTGGTTGCTTGCGCCTAGCTCTTCTTGCTCTCCCCTTCCGTTTCGGCTAACTGACTCGCGTAGCCAACAAATGGCTTGAGCAGATTGGTGAATTCCATGGGGAAGACGAATTTCGTCGCGGGGCCAGCACCCAACGCCTTGAGTGCGTCGAGGTACTGCAGGCTCATGGTCTTGGCGTCAACTCCCTTCGCCGCGTTGAAGATCGTTTCCAACGCCATGGCGTACCCTTCCGCGGCGAGGATTTGCGCCTGCTTGCCGCCTTCCGCGCGCAGGATCGCGGATTGCTTGTCGCCTTCGGCCACCGTTACCGTGGCTTGCTTCTTGCCTTCCGCTTCGGTGACGACCGCGCGGCGCGTGCGCTCTGCCGACATCTGCCGCGTCATCGCCTCCTGAATTTCGCGCGGCGGCAGGATCTCACGGATCTCGACCGCGGTCACTTTGTTGCCCCAGCGCTCGGTCACCTCGTCCAGCTTGGTGCGGAGGACGGTATTGATGTGCTCGCGCTGCGCCAGGACGTCATCCAGCATAATGTCGCCGATGACCGCGCGCAGCGTCGTCGTCGCGATACCTTGCGACGCCGCCGCAAAATTGCCGACCTGGATCACGCTCGCGACCGGGTCGACCACCTTCCAGTAGATCAAAAAGTCGACCGAGATGGACGCATTGTCCTTAGTGATCGTCGTCTGGTGCGGCACTTCGAGGAACTGCTCGCGCAGGTCAACCCAATTGGCGTTTTCGATGAACGGAATCAACAACACCAAGCCGGGGCCGCGTTGCCCAACGCACTTGCCTAGCCGAAACACGACGAGACGCTGGTATTCGCGCACAATCTTGATCGCCAGCGACAGGATCACAATGAGGAACAGGACGAAAAAGAACCCGACGCACGTGAGAAACGTCAACGTTGCGTTCATACGCACATCCTCCTTTGGAGATTGCAGACGACAGATGGCAGATCATAGGCCAAGGACTTGCCGGTCGCCTGCTGCCGGATATCTATCGTCTGTGGCTCTATTTTTTCACGACCTTCAGCCGGAGACCTTCGACGGCGACTACTTTGACCTCATCTCCCTTCTTGATCGAACCCTCTTGCGCGGTTGCCGTCCATTCTTCGCTCTTGACGCGTACCATCCCCTCAGGCGAAAAATCGGATATGGCGAGTCCGGTCGTTCCCGCCAAGGCCTCGGCGCCGGTCAGCACTGGGAAATTCCGACTGCGCACGACGGCGCCAAGAATGAACAGGAAGAACACCGCCATGGCGCCGCCCAGCGCGAACAAGACCAGCGGAGAAATCGAAACACTCGGCATCGTCGGCGGCTGGGGCGTGAGGGGTGTAAAGAGCAACAGCCCGCCCAGGATGAACATTACCAAGCCGCCGGCGGTCAGCACAATGCTGTTGATCTTGACGTCGACGATAAACACAATGACGGACAACACGATCAGGATCACCCCGCCCCAGTTCACCGGCAGGTTGCCGAGCGCGACGAAGGCAAGCACCAGACAGATACCGCCGACAATCGCCGGAATGGTCGCGCCCGGGTTGTACAATTCGACGGCGATGGCGAGAAGCCCAATCTGCAGCAGGATGAGCGCGAGGTTCGGATCGACGATGGTGTGCAGGAAGATCTCCGGCAGGTTCATATCCAGGTTGTTGATCCCGGCGCGCTGCGTGTGCAGTGTAATCTCGCCCGCCGCTGTCCTGACCGTCTTGCCGTCGATCTTGTTCAGCAAATCGTTGAGATCGTTCGCGATCAGGTCGATGACCTTGAGGTCAAGCGCTTCTTGCGCGGTTGCGGCAACGCTATTCTGCACCGACTTCGCCGCCCAGTCCGCGTTCCGCCCGCGCTGCTGCGCGATGTTCTTGATGATTCCGACCGAAAAGTTGGTGACCTTGGTGTTCTCGTCACTTGGAATATTCTGACCGGACGAGTCCACCGGGTGCGCGGCGCCGATGGTCGTGCCGGGCGCCATCGCCGCGATATTCCCCGCCAGCGTGATAAACGTCCCCGCCGATCCGGCCCACGCGCCCTGCGGGTAAACGTAGACGACTATCGGGACGCGCGCGTTCAGCATCCGGGTTGTGATGTCTTGCATCGCGTTGAGCGCGCCGCCCGGCGTGTTCAAGACGATGATAGCCGCTTCCGCGCCGTCCTGTTCCGCCACGGTGATGCCGCGATTGATATAGCCATTCACCCAGGTATCGATCGGGCCATCGACCGAAATCACGTCGACGTGCGAGCCGCTCTGCGCCTGCGCGACAAAAGGCAGACTGGGCAGCGCAAATGCCAACAAAATCAGACCGATCGCAAAAACGCGAGATATTCTTCCCATTTCTACATTACTCCGACAGTGACGAGTGGCGCGTGCCGTGAGGCGTGAAGACCAATCGCCAATCTCCCGTCACCCGTCATTCGACACCTGTTACCCTCATTGCACCTTCTGCCAATCAATCACCACATGACAGCCCGGAGCGTTCCCGCCCGGATACTCCACGTCCGCGGCGAGTCCGGCCGGCGTCTTGCCGTCTGTGCCCAAGATGACGACGTGGAACAGTCCTGGGTCTTTGCCCCAGATCAATTGGTACAGCCCGTTCACGTCCGTGCGCGTCGCGATGAGATTGATACCATCGGCGTAATACCCCACTGCCGCGTCGGCGATCGGATGCCCCTGCGCGTCGCGCACGGCGCCGCTCACATTGCCAATGCCGCTGCAGGGCTTGTCCGCCGACGTAGTTTTCGTGAAGATATATTCCCCCGTGCCGGCCGGGATCACCGGCGTCGGGGTGGCGGAAATCGCCTGCTTGCACAGCGCCATGGCTTGGGCGCGCTTTTCGGCAAGCGACGCATCCTTATTGATCGCCAGCGCCTTGTCGTACGTGCTCGACGCGAGGCACGGCGCGTTTTGCTTGAGCGCAAGCTCGGCGTACTGCGAGTACGCGTCGATCAGACGTTTTTTCACATCGTAATAGTTCGGGGCCTGCTGATACAGCGCCGCAAGCTTGCTGATCGCGGTCTGCCAGTTGTAGCCCGTCGCCTGCTGACCGTCGAGATACAGCAGCGCCAGGTCGCGCTGGCGGACGACCTCCGCGTCGCCGTTGCGAATCGTCAGCGCGGCTTCAAAGCGTTCACGGGCGATCTCGATCTGCCCCAATACCACTGCATCCCTGCCGCCCGCCACATAGGCGTTGTACAACATGTCGTTGACCTGAGCCGTGCGGTAATCGGGCTTGAGCGTTCTCAGTTGCTCCAGGCGCGTGATCGCATCCCCCCAGAGCTTCTGGGCCATCAAGCTGCTGGCGTCGTCAAACAGCGCGGCGGCAACGCGGTCTTCCTGCGGCGCGCCGGGCGTCCCCTTCCCGCCGAGGGTCGCCTCCATTTCTTTCAATTTCTGCTGCGCCGGGTCGAAACTGCCGTCGAATTTGACGGCGATCTCAAATTCGGTGTATGCCAACTCAGGGTAATTCTCGGCCAGAAAACCTAGCCCGCGATTGAAATGCTGGATCGCCAACTCATGATTCTGCGCTTGCAGCTCCTGATAACCGACGATGAACCCCAAGCCGCCCGGAATGAAGACGGCTCCCAACACGCACGCCAACAGCGAGCCCAGCAGAAAAAGCACAATCCAGGACCGGCGCGCGCGTTCTGGCGGATCAAGCGGCGCGGGCGGGTCATCTGAATAGTACGGAGCGTAGTCGGTCTGCCATGCCGGCGCGGCATTCGCGTTTCGAGCCGCGCGCGCATAGCGATCATCGTACGATTCGGTCACGAAGCAAAACCTGTGGGCAAAATCAATCGCATTGTTCCGGGTCAATTATAGTCCCAATCGAATGGATTGTCGAATACGGGGAACCGCAACTTTGACACACCGCGCGGTGTGGGATAGAATACAACCGCCCCCATGATGTTCTTCCTTGTCTTTGTCACGGCATTCCTACTCTCCCTCGGCCTCACACCGCTGGCCGCTCGGTTTGCCACTTGGACCGGCGCGGTCGATCTGCCTGCGCCGCGCCGCGTCCACGACAAGCCGACCCCGCGCCTCGGCGGGCTGCCCATCTTCGTCGCGTTCGTCGCCGCGATCGGCGTCTCGCTCTTCTACCCGCGCACAGACACGTACGAAATGCCGCGACTCGCCGGCCTGCTGATCGGCAGCGGGCTGATGTTCGCCATCGGGGCGTACGACGACCACCGCGAGCTGAAAGCGCTCCCGCAACTCGTAGCGCAGGTGCTGGCCGCCGGCATCGCAGTGGGATCGGGCGTGCTGATCCGCGAGATCCCAAACCCCTTCGGCGAGCGACCGCTTTCGTTCGAGACCTGGTTCGCGATTCTCTTTACGCTCTTTTGGCTCGTCGGGACGATCAACACCGTCAACTGGCTCGACGGCATCGACGGGCTGGCGGGCGGCGTGGTCGTCATCGCCAGCGGCGTGATGTTCGTCCACACCTATCGCCTGGAGCAATACTCGATCGCGCTTCTGGCGCTGGCTTTGGCAGGAATCGTGTTGGGGTTCCTGCCGTTCAATTTCTTCCCGGCGAAGATTTTCCTGGGCAGCGCGGGCGCAAACGTCCTCGGTTTTGCGCTCGGCGTCCTGTCGATCATCGGAGGCGCGAAGGTGGCGACGGCGCTGCTCGTCCTCGGCATCCCCATCCTCGATGTGGCGTGGCAAATCGTCAGCCGCTTGCGCGCACACAAATCGCCTTTCTCCGCCGACCGGGGTCATCTGCATCACCGCCTGCTCGACCTCGGACTGTCCCAGCGGGCGATCGTGATGTTGTATTACACGTTCACGGCCATCTTCGGTGCGCTGGCGCTCCTCTTGCCCACCGGCGTCTACAAGCTGATCGCGCTGGTCGTCATCGGGTTCGGAGTGCTGTTACTGCTCATCCTGGTCCGTAACCGCATAGAAAAACCGCGAGCGTAACTCGCGGTCTCCCAGTCTGCCGCTGGCGGCTGGACGTCTAACGTCTTCTGACCCGATACTCCACGCGCTTGCCGCTGAGCCGCTCGACCGTCCGTTCCAATACCCACAGTGCAACGGCGACGACGCCATTCACAATGACCGTAATGCCAAGCGCGAAAGTCAATGCGTCGAGCAGTTGGCGCGCGAGCATGACCAGGTCTTGCGGCACGCGCGGCGTCCAGCCGAGCAGGAGCAGAATCGCGACGCCCAGCCCAAAGAACGTAATGACCGGTCCCCACGGCTCGCGATCGGATTCGCTGGGGATCATCGCGGTGCTCACCGCGAAGACCAGGTACAGATCAAGCCAGGTCGTCCAATCGTATGCATAGTCGCGTACGCTCTGTACCATCTCCGCCAGCCCGAGACCGGAGTTGGGCCATACGCCAAAGCCCCAGCCGACGATCAGCCAGATCGCCGTCAGGCCAACGACAAACGGCGCGATGCCGACCAGACTTTCGCGGACGGGATCGGTCCGCTCGATGTTGACTGAGCCGAGACTTATCTGCTTCCTCCGCGTATTGCCGACGCCGACGCGAATTCCGTTGGTGCGGACAAGCAAAAGTCTAGCCACGATGTAATGGCTGCCTTCGTGCAGCACGATCCCCGGCAGCAACAGATAGAAGAGTGCCCGCACCGCACAGCCGGGATTACCCGTCAGTGCGAGCGCAAATCCCTGGATGTGGCGATGCAGCCACTGCTGCAGAAGGATCGTCAGCGCGAAGACGATGAGGAAAAAGATGATGGACATGGTAGAATACGGAACACGCAGCATGCCATACGTCTACTGCGTGCTGCGTGTTGCGTGATGAGCGCTACTTGCCTGCCGCTTTGCAAATCGCAACAAAATCCGCGGCGACCAGACTCGCGCCGCCGACCAACGCGCCATCAATCTCCGGCTGCGTGAAGAACTCGACTGCATTTTTCGGGGTGACGCTACCGCCGTACTGCACGCGCACCGCCTGCGCGGTCGCCGCGTCGTACAGCGCCGCGAGCGCGCCGCGGATGGTCGAGCCGATCACGGCATTTGCGCCTACGCCGCTGGCGGCCTTGCCGGTGCCAATCGCCCAGACCGGCTCGTAGGCGATGATGAGGCCGCCCGCGGCGTCGCGCGGAATGTCTTTGAACGCCCCGCGCACCTGTCCGCTCACCACGGCTTCGGTCTGCCCCGCCTCGTTCTGCGCGAGGTTTTCCCCGACGCAGACGATCGGCTTCAGGTGATGTGCGAGTGCGACTTTGATCTTCTTGTTCACGCCCTCGTCCGTCTCGCCAAAGTACTGCCGCCGCTCCGAGTGCCCGATGATGACGTACTCGCACACTTGGCTCAGCATCGGCGCGGAGACCTCGCCGGTGAACGCGCCTTTGGTCTCCCAGTACAAGTTCTGCGCGCCGACACGGACCGGTGTGCCCTTTACCAGCGCGGCTACTTCGGGGACCGAAATGAATGGCGGGCAGAGGACGATCTCAACCTTGCCGCCGGCGGCGAGCTGAGTCAGGTCGTCGCGCATCGCGTTGACCAGCTCGCGCGCCTCTGTGATCATCTTGTTCATTTTCCAATTGCCAGCAATGATCGGTGTACGCATTATGCCTCCAGTATTCAGTCGTCAGCAGTCAGTCGCCAGACATGGGTAGTCAGCGATCTGACTACTGACGACTGGCTACTGCGGTCTGCCTGAGCCAAGCTTCCGCACCCTCGCCCAAGCGAGAGGAATGCGTGCGAGACGGACTGCTCCGTTGGGTCAGTTGACGTATCAAGTGAGCAGGTGCGAAATCTTGGCTCAGTGGTCCCCGATCCAGCGCAAATGCCACGCATACGCGGCGAGTGCCAGTGTCAGCGAGTAGAGCGCGCGGACGTAAATGTGCAGTCCTAGCATCGGCTGCATCGCCTCGGGTGCATGCCCAAAGTCATACAAATCGAGCAGAAACAGGAACGCGCCGCCAACCAATATCACAATGCCCATTCCAACTGAAACGGAGATCACTTTCATCGGCTGGACATAATCGGGCACTTGATAGAGATAATGCATGTAACGGACATAGAGCAGAAAACCATGGAACAAGACCATCCCGAAAAGGGTGTAGACGTAAATGTCCCGCAGCAACGTGGAACTGGCAGTCAGATCGAACTGGACCAGATAGAGGAGCAGCGCAAACAGGATCACATTGATCCCGGCGACGATGCCGGCGGACCACGCGGCGAGGTTGATGAGCACTCCCCAGGGACGCGGATGATCCCAGGTCTTGATGAGCGTCGGCGGGAAGAAAAACGAAGTCAAATACCCCATCAGCGCAATCAACGTGATGGAAACGACCAGGGGGGCTGCCTCGCTCAGCGGACGATGCGGCCAGAAATTGTAACCCGCCCAGGCCTCTTCAGTGTACAGCAAGGCAAGGGCAAATGAAGCGAGAACCGCAAAAGGACGATGCTCTCTCAAAATTGGCGTAAGATCAATCTCAGACAACTGGCTGGCCTCCTAATTCCCCGGCATTATAGCATCGGTACACGCGAAAAACAAAAATGGGCAAACCGCAACACGTGCGATTTGCCCAGCGGCAGACAGATGGACTTAGGCAGATGGACTGCGTTTGGCTTTTTCCGCTTCCAAGCGCGCCATCAACTCGTCGCGTTTCTTGGCGGCGGTCTCCTTGCCTTCCTCGACGGCATCCTGCAAACGCGAGCGCTGCTCATCCAGGGCGAGGCGTCCGCGGTGCTGCGCTTCCTCGGCGCGCTCGCGCGCTTCAGCGGCCAGCTCTTCCGCGCGTTTGCGACTTCGCTCGCTCAATTCCGCCGCGCGGCCACCCAACTCGATCCCGCGCTCGCGGATTTGCTCGCGTGTCTCCTCACCCGACTGCGGCGCCAAGAGGATCGCGCCTGCGGCACCCACGATCGCTCCGAGCAGAAATCCTGCCAGAAATCCCCAACCGCTGCTTTCATCGGCCATTAGTGTGCTCCTTTTCTACACGTCCTACGAGGACGTGGTGCTTGGTTTTTTCTTACGCCAAAGATCGTGGAATAAGATCAGCTGCGCCGCGTCAGAATGCGCAGCGCCTGCACAACGCCCGACGCGAACCCGGACACGCGAATCATCGGGTTGACAAACGTATCGCTCACGAAAGTCGTAGTGCCGCGCACGGTGCGCACCGTTTCATCGGCTGAATCCAGAATCGGTTTGATCTCCTCGCGCAGCAACTTGGCCAGATTGCGGATTTCGAAAATCAAAACGATCAACGCCACGCCGATCACAAGCGATTCGAGCGCCAACAAGACAATCGCCAGATCGCGCACAAACGCTATTGCGGACACTAGACCTCACTTTCGAGAGCGATTATAACACAGTTCAATTCAACGCGCAATGCGCCTAGCGCCGCCAAGCGCGTGCGGCAAACAGGCTGACCCAGCAGACCAGAGTACCTTCGACCAAGTTCAGATCGCCAAGATTGAAGATACTCAAGCCAACGATGTTCGCAATCCACTCTCCCAGGAAAAACCCAATGGTGCCGACCGTCCAATAGAAGAACAGCCGCAGCCAGCCGTGTCCGAAAATCAGAAAAAACACGAGACTGTAAAACGTGGAGAGCACGAGCGCAAGAGTGATGGAAGGTGAAATCAGCATCAATGGACCAATTATCCAATGAACCGACGAGCCAAACCTTGCCAACATGCAGAATGGGATTCCATTGGCACATTGGCCAATTGGTTCATTGGCTCATTGCAGTATTATCCCCCCGCCCAAACACACAGCGCCGTCGTAAAACACAACCGCCTGCCCTGGCGTAATGTCGCGCAGCGGCTGGTCAAAAATGACACGCACCTCTGCGCCCTCTCCCCTCACAGGCGGAGGACCGGCGTGAGGGTAAACGGTTGCCGGCACTTGTCCCGCGCGGTAGCGAATCTTCGCTGACACACGGATTTCGCCGCGCGGCGCACTGCCCGCGATCCAATTCACCGCGCCGGCGAAAAGCTCACGCTTGCCCAACTCCTCAGCCCGGCCAACGGTCACCACGTTGCGCGCCGCATCCAGCGCGAGCACGAAGAGCGGTTCCCCAACCGCGAGGCCCAGGCCCTTGCGCTGGCCGATGGTGTAATACGCCAGCCCTTCGTGCCTTCCGATGACATTCCCGCGTGTATCCACGATGTCGCCGGGCGCGAGACCTGCCCTGAGCCAAGTCGAAGGGGCGTTGGGGAGATTGCGCCGTAGAAAGTTGCGATAGTCGCCGTCGGCGATAAAGCACAAGTCCTGGCTCTCGTGCTTTTCCGCCACGCGCAAGCCAAACCGCCGCGCCATCTCACGCGTCTCTTCTTTGGTGAACTCGCCGAGTGGAAACATCGCGTGTGACAATTGCTCTTGATTCAGAACGTGCAGCGCGTACGACTGATCCTTCTTTGGATCGATCCCTTTCAATAGCTCGAACGCGCCGCTGCGCTCGCGCACGCGCGCGTAATGTCCGGTCGCAAGATAACCTGCGCCGAGCGCGCGCGCTTTGTCGAGCAGCACGCCGAATTTGACCATGCGGTTGCATTGCAGGCATGGGTTCGGCGTCACGCCGCGCGCGTAGCCGTCGAGAAAGAAATCGACAACATGCGTCTTGAAATCGGCTTCAAAGTTCAGCAGGTAGAATGGGATGCCGAGATTCTGGCAGACGCCGCGCGCATCGGCAACGGCTTCCGGCGAGCAGCAGCGGTTGAAGACCTCACCCCTCACCCCAACCCTTCTCCCCTCTCCTGCAGGAGAGGGGAGAGGGGCAAGGGGAGCGGCGTGAGGGGGTTCGCTCCACAGCCGCATCATCACCCCAATGACGTTATAGCCGCGCTCCACCAGCAGCGCGGCTGTCGTCGAACTATCCACACCGCCGCTCATCGCGACGACGACGGTCTTGCTATCACTCACTATCGCCAATCCTTATCACACGTAACTCGTACAAGAACTCACGGATTTCTCGTGGACCTTTGTGTTCTCCATGGATTTACTTTTCCCGTCTCAGCTTCCGCACCACGTCCGCTACCGCGTCCACCGCGTAGGCGACCTCTGCCTCCGTGTTTTCCCGTCCCAGCGTCAAACGCAGTGCGCCGCGCGCGGTGTCTGCCGGATAACCCATCGCGGCGAGGACGTGCGACGGTTCCGCCGATCCCGCGGTGCACGCGCTGCCCGTCGACGCCGCGACGCCGGCGAGATCCAATCCCAACACCATCTCGTCGCCGATCGCGCCGGGGATGACGAAACTCGCGTGACCCGGCAAGCGATTCTTTGGATCGCCGGTCAGTTCTGCGCCCACCACGCGTTCCAGAATTCCTTCGATCAACTTTTCGCGCAGCGCGACGAGCCGCGTGTTGGTCGTCTCGCGCTCGTTCTGTGCAATCTTGAGGGCGGTCGCCATGCCGACAATGTACGGAATATTTTCCGTCCCGGCCCGGCGGCTGCGCTCGTGGCTGCCGCCAGTCTGCATCGGCAGGAGGGGCGTGCCGGCGCGGACGTACAGCGCGCCGATCCCCTTGGGCCCGTGGAATTTGTGCGCGCCCAGCGACATCAGATCGACGCCGAGCGCGTCCACATCCAGCGGCAAATAGCCGCCGGCTTGGACCGCGTCCGTATGAAAGACGATCCCACGCTTTTTCGCAATCTTGGAAATCTCGGCGAGCGGCTCGAGCGTGCCGACCTCGTTGTTGGCATACATGACGCTGACGAGCACGGTGCGCGGCGTGATCGCTCGCGCGAGGTCGTCTGGACTGACGACGCCGCGTCGGTCGACCGGCACGCGCGTCACCTCGAATCCAAATTCCTTCTCCAACTGCGCGGCCGTGTTCAAAATCGCGTGGTGCTCGATCGGCGTTGTGATGATGTGATTGCCACGCGATCGCAGCGCAAACGCGACCCCGCGCAGCGCGAGGTTGTCCGATTCCGAACCGCAGCCAGTAAACACAATCTCTTTGGGGTCGGCGTTCAGAATCTCCGCCATTGTTCGCCGTGATTCGTCGAGCGCGGCGAGCGCGGCTTGTCCCCAGCGGTGCAGACTGGACGCGTTGCCGAATTTTTCGGCAAAGTATGGAATCATCCCATCGACGACGCGCGGGTCAACCGGCGTGGTCGCGGAATGATCGAGATAAACGTTTCTGGTCTTCATGGTTGCTCGATTCTAGCACAGCGGTAGAGCGTTGTCAAAGACTTTAGCCACGCTTTCGCCCCCTTGTCCCAGTGAAAGGAATGAAGGTGGGCAAAGTCGTTTTGCCATGTCAGTTGGCTTTGCAAGCGTGCAGGTGCGAAATCATGGCTTAGGATTTGAGCAGCTTGGCCAAGCCGGAGACCAAGACCATTGTTCCTGCGCCGGCAAAACAGCCGCCGAAAGCGAGGCCGGGCAGCAGATCGGTCTGCGCGATGAGGGCGCCCGCGCCAATACCAATCAGCAAGAAGAGACCCCCAATAGCGATCGGCGCGACTTGCGGCGAATTCAACGATTCGAGAATCGAGCTGGGCATCAGCGCAGAAATCAGAATCGCGGCGATGAGAACGCCGAGTTCGAGCGCGAAGAAGCCAAGACCACCGGTCTGACTGAACGCGTTCCAACCGATTACGAGTGGAAGACATCCGAACAAGCCGCCCCAAACCAGGAAGAAGATTGTGCTTACCGAAAATCCGTTCCTCAGCCCGCGCAGGGCTGAACCGATGGCGATTCCGCCGATGAGGTGAAAGAGGCAGACAAAACCCAGTTGAATGAGGGGCTCTTTCATGGCGCGCTCCTTTTCGTCGCCGTGGCAACCGCGACGACGCTGACGTCATCTCCGACCCATTCGATGTTTGGCTCGAAACCCGCGCGTCCAAGCAAGCGCGCCATCAAACGTTCATACTCGGCTTCACCGCCGACAGAACCGATCCAGCGATTGACGAGCCGGCCCCACAGACCTGGCTCGACGAACCGCGCCGCATCGACCCAGACCAATCGGCCGCGTTCATCCAGCACGCGGTGAATCTCGACGAACGTTGCGGGATCGAAGATAAAACTCGGCGGGAATGTCATCACAACCGAATCGAACGCGCCGCTCGGGAACGGCAGTGTCTGCACGCGTGCGCGCGCCAGCGGCGGCGAAGCCCACCCAACGCCGAGTTTGCCGCGCGTGATGCGAAGCATCGACGTGGAGAGATCAACGCCAATCGGCGCGTAGCCCGCGGCGTGCAAGTCGAGCAGCAGATTGCCGGTGCCGCAAGGGACTTCTAAGATACGCGGGCCCCGGATGCGCGGGATCGCCGCGCGCGTCCACGCGCGCCAGCGTCCCCGTGAGACAAACGCACTGACGAGATCATACGTGAATGCGAACGGATTGTAGAAGAGGTGGAAGGCAAAGCGCAGAAAACGCGACAGAACGCGTCCGGAAAACATCGACGACGATTATACAATCAACCGCCCAATGCGGCAAGAGCGAATTTCCTCTATTCCGCTCTCTGGCACAAGCCCTTGGTTCTTGGCTCGGCGCACAATTTGACACTCCCAGTACCCCGGTAGCATGACAAAAGTACTAAAGACACGCGATGTGTCACGTGATAAGATGCAGGCAGAATCAGCGAGCGCTTCCCCCCAGCGCTGCTGAACAAAACGAAAACTCAGGGTCCCTCCTCCCCCTGAGTTTTTTGTTTGCTTCGAAAGACCTGGAAGGTCTTGGAGACCTTCCAGGTCTTTATACTTCGCGCTTGAGTGCCACCATCGTCACATCGTCAAAGCGGACGCCCTCGCCGGCAAAATCGGTTACGGCACGCATGATCTCATCGACAAGGCCTTCAACACTCAGATGCGCGTTTGAGACGACGACCTCCGCCAGCCGGTCCACTCCGAACTCCTCCTCGCGCGGGTTGACCGCATCGGTCACGCCGTCCGTGTACATCAAGAGCAGATCGCCCGGCTCCATCTCGAGCGCGTGCTCTTCTAGAGCAATGCCCTCCAAGACCCCCAGCGCAAGCCCGTGCCCCTTCAGCGTCGTCAGTTCCTTGCGCGCGGCGCGATAGAACATCGGCGGGTTGTGACCCGCATTGACGTACGCCACCCGGTGAGTGTTCGGATCCAGGATGGCGTAAAAGACCGTGACGAACATATCCGAGTGCGCGTCCGCAATGATCAAGTTGTTCGAGACCTCAAGTGTCTCGTGCGCGGTCTGCTTGCCAAACGCCATCGTCCGCAGGATCGTGCGCGACAGCGCCATGAACATCGCCGCCGCCATCCCCTTGTCCGACACATCGGCAATCAACATCCCTAAGCGGCTGCCATTCAGCGGAATGAAATCGTAAAAGTCACCGCTGACTTCGCGCGCGGTCTGCCACATGGAGCAGATTTGATACCCACCGATGGCGGGACATGCATCGGGCAGAAAGCTCTTCTGGATTTGGCGCGCCGTCCCGAGCTCGTACTCCAGCCGTTGGTTCTCTTCGGCTGCCTGGCTCAGCCGCGCACTTTCGATCGCGACCGCGGCCTGGTTCGCAATGCCCATCACCACCTCGATTTCGTGTTGGGTGAAGCGCGTCGGACGCGAGCCTTGATCGACCAGCATTGCGCCGACGATTTCGCCGCGCGTCATGAGCGGCGCAATGAGCAGCGAACGGACGCCAAACGTCTGCAAGTATTCGCCTTCGACCAGACCGCTGCTCGCGGCATCTTCAATCATGAGCGGCGCCGGTTCGCGCACGAGCTTGCCGAACGCAAACTCATTGTCCGCCGGGAAAGACAAGCGCCGAAACTTTTCATCCAATTCTCGCGGCAGACCGTACGCTTTGGCGGGCAGAAAGCGTTTGCCCGGCGCGTCGTAGAGGAATACCACACAGCGCGCTACGCCGACGAGGAGCGGAGTGATGCGCACGACGGTTTCCAGCGCCTCGCCCAAATCCATCCTCGCCGAAAGGTTCTCCACAACCTGGAGCATCACGTTGAGGTAATACGCTTCCTCTTTTTGCGAATTGAACAGCCGCGCGTCCTCGACCGCAACGGCAATCTGGGCGGCGAGCGTTTTCAGAATAAACAGGTCTTCATCGCCAAATGCATTCAGCTCGTTACTCTCGACATCCAGAACCCCAGTGACCTTGTTCCCAATCACGAGCGGCACGACAATTTCCGAGCGCGTTTCGTCGATCTCCATGTCCGGATACGGGACGAAGCGCAGTTCCTTGCTCACGTCGCCCGCGATGAACGGCTCACCGGTTGCCGCGACCCAGCCCACGATCCCTTCCGAGCCGACCCGGTAGCCCAAGCCACGCTCGCGCCACTCCGCTCCGCGGGGGTGCGTGCTGGCGCGGAAGGCCGCGTAACCGCTATCGACTGTGAAAATGTGAACGTGGGAGTAGCCGAACCGATCACGGACTTGATTGACTATTCTCTGCAGCAGTTCGTCCAAATCCATGAGCGCGGCGACCTGCCGGCTGACCTCGCTGATGGTGGCAAGTTGCGTGGCGCGTTTCCGCTCGACGGCGTAGAGCCGCGCGTTCTGGATGGTGACCGCCGCCTGATTACACATCGACGCGAGATTGTGCTCGTGAACCTGGATGTACACACGGGGCCGCGCGGCGAAGAGCGACAGGACGCCGATAAAATCATCGCCGGCGAACAGCGGGACGAAGAGGGCGCTGCGGGGTGGATGGCCGCCGATCCGCGCCTGGTCGCCAGCCGCCGTAGCGACGCCGGTCGCATCGA
>Ga0163210_1000132_pt1 | contig 27051 bp, 21 predicted proteins | sample Kivu_220m_FD_113536 | JGI IMG/M metagenome (GOLD analysis project Ga0163210, IMG submission 113536) | Freshwater microbial communities from Lake Kivu, Western Province, Rwanda to study Microbial Dark Matter (Phase II) - Kivu_220m | ecosystem: Environmental > Aquatic > Freshwater > Lake ...
CGGAACCCCCATGAGGATGCAATGCAAAAGGCAAAAGGCAAAACAGGCAATGCAAAAGCACGGGATCGGAACCCCCATGAGGATGCAATGCAAAAGGCAAAAGGCAAAACAGGCAATGCAAAATGGTGGGTCACTTTGACCTCGATTTGACGGTCAATACGGACTTGGCAATGATTCGCGCGAGTTCATCGGCCTCGGTGGCGCCCGGCTTCACGTCTTCCGCGGATAGCAGACCCGCACGCCCGGCCAGCTTCAGCCAATACTCGGTCTCTCTGAGTTCCTTAAGTACGATTTGGAGCTTGTGGGCGAAATCGGCACGGCTCTCAGCACCGCAAGCCTCATGGTAGTTGGCGCCCGAAGATGCGGCAGAACGCATGAGCTGACCTCCGACATACCTCCCGGCAGCAGTGCGGCCCAGCTTCGTGCTCAGTTTCAGACAAGTGGTGGCGAAGTCCAGCAGCCGTTCTCCTATGTCCCTCATTTTGCCTTTTGCACTTTGCAGTCTGCAGTTTGCATTGCGTCCGCGGGTTGTTCTGCCAGCACCAGCACAAGTCGTTCCACTGTCTCGCGTATGTCTATCCCGGCGGGGCACTCACGTATGCATCGTCCGCAGCCGACGCAGGAAACCTCTCCGACCTGGTCCACCGTGTACTTGAACTTGTCCATGACGCGGTTGCGGAACCGGGAAGCATGGGTCTGTCGGGGGTTGTGCCCGGACGCATGCTGGGAGTACATACAGAACTGGCACGTGTCCCAGACTCGGATGCGCGCGCCTCTGCCCTTGCGCATCTCGTCGGTGATGTCGAAGCAGTGGCAGGTAGGACAGACGAACGTACAGGCACCGCAGTTGACGCACGGCAGACTCAGCTCCTCCCAGATTGGATTGCTGTCAGCAGCGTCAAGTAGTCCCTTCAGTTGCCTGGTGTCGATACGCTCGGTGATTGCAACGGCGGCTTTGTCCGCCAGTTCCGACTTCTTCGCCAAGTCAGGGGCCGAAGCCTCGGGCAGGCCTTTGACCAAGGCCGAGCCCTTGTCGGTGACCGGCTCGGCCAAGTACTTGCCGCCAAGGTCGGTAAGCAGAAGGTCGAGCCCGCGCGTGCCTGTCGGCGAGCCGCCCACCGCCGAGCAGAAGCAGGTATCGGCCGGTGCTGAGCAGGTCAGGCCGACCAGCGTTGTCTTCTCCCGGCGCCGCTGGTAGAACGTATCGGTCTCCCCCTGGCCGGCAAAGAACTTGTCGAGCACGGCGATGCCTGCCGCATCGCAGGGCCGGACGCCGAGAATGACTTGCGCCCCGGGCTCGGCGGCTTGCTCTGCCCTGTCCGGCTGGCTTGTATCGAACCGGAACATCGTCTCGCACTGTGGAAACAGCAGGCCCCTCGCGGAGAGCTTGGTATTCACCTGCGTCAGGTCCGCCTCTGCCAGAGAAGAAACGCGGCGGAACTCGGTCCAGTCTTTGACCTTGACCGGTGCATAGACCGCTCCGCTCTTTGCCCACTCTGCGACAAGCTTGTCGAGGGCGGCGGCGGTCAAGATACGTTGGGTCACACGCAACTCCAAACGCCAAACGCCGACCGCCGAACTCTGCAATCTACAATCTGCAATCTGAAATCTGAAATGGTCAGCGTATGAACTCCTGCTTGTCGTTCGGGTCAAAGGCGGCGAGCGCCGGCGGTTCGTCGGGGTTCATCCCGGCGACCGCGCCGAACCGTTCTTTCACGACCTTCGCCACCTTGCGGTTAAACTTCATCAGGTCGATGCCCATCGGACAGCCACGGCTGCAGGTGCCGCACTCGACGCAGCGGCCGGCCATGTGCATCGCCCGCATCAGGTGGAACATAATGTTGTCCGAACCAGCGGTTGTCTTGCCGACCCACTGCGGGTTGTTGGCGTCGACGAAGCAGGTGGGACAGTAGCAGTTCGGACAGACCTGACGGCAGGCATAGCAGCGGATGCAACGAGAGACGTCGTCCATCAGGGCCTGCCAGCGCTGGTTCGGCGTGAGCTTCTCGAAGTCGGCCAGTGGGTCGGGTGCGGGCTCGCGCTCGGCAACCTTCTCCCCGATCATCTCGTCGCAGAGGACCGGGTTGGGGTAGGCGCAGGTGGTGCAGGAATCGCTGAGCCGGCCGTTATCTTTCACGCCTTCGCAGCCGACACCGAGAATAACGAGCTGGCCGCGGTCAACCTGTTTCTCCTTGAGCAGGGCGACGATTGAACGCGAGTCACAGCCCTTGGCCACGATGCCAATCCTGCCTCGGTGCTTGACTCGCGGCAGGTAGGCAGCGAGGTTGATACCGCAGCGGTCGTCGAAAATGAGGCCGTCGGCGTCTTCCGGCCGGGTGACGAATGCGGGTGTTGCCGAGCCGGGACGCTTGCCCGCACGATAGCCGAGGACCAGCACGACTTCCTTCTTAGCCAGAAGTTCCTTTGCCCGTTTGCGGAGTTGGTCCTCGCGGCTCACGCGATTGGTTCCTTCAGCAGCTTCTTGTTCGGCCCGAGCTGCCGCACCTTCTCGGTGACATCGCGCACGACCTCGGCGAACCGCTCGCCCTCGGCGGCCGAGACCCAGGAAAAGCTGACCCGGCCCGGGTCGATGCCGGCGAACTCCAGCAGGTCATTTAGCACGGCGAACCGGCGTCGGGCAACATAGTTGCCGGTCAGGTAGTGGCAGTCGCCGGGGTGGCAGCCGGAGACGAGCACACCGTCGGCGCCGTTCTGGAGTGCCTTCAGGATGTAGAAAGGGTCAACCCGACCGGAGCACGGAACGCGAATGACCCGGATGCTCGGCGGATACTGGATGCGCGAGATACCGGCAAGGTCGGCGCCGGCATACGAGCACCAGTTGCAGAGAAAGGCCACAATCTTCGGCTCGAATTCACCGCCGGTTGTCTTGTCGGCCGCAGCGGCTTCCGGCATGCGCGGTTCTTCCATCGTCTAGTCCAGCAAGGCGGCGATTTCGCGGCTGATGTTGTCGGACTGGAAGCCGCGGATATCGATGGCGAGCGAACGGCAGTTGGCCGCGCAAGCGCCGCAGCCTTTGCACATCGCTTCGTTGACCACCGCGGCCTGTTTGCCCGTACGTTCGTTCACGACCTTCACCTCAATCGCGTGGTAGGCGCATAGTCCCTCGCACATGTGACAGGCTGAGCACTTGGCCGGGTCCACGTTGGCAATCGTGGCCTCAGCCTCGAGCGTGTCGCGGGAAAGAACCGTGGCGGCGCGGCTGGCAGCGGCCTGGGCCTGGGCAGTGGCCTCGTCGATGAATTTGGGGAAGTGACACAGCCCGGCCATGAACACGCCGTCGGTCGCGAAATCCACCGGCCGCAGCTTCATATGTGCCTCGAGGAAGAACCCGTCGCTGTTCAGCGGGACCTTGAGCATCTGGGCCAGTTCCTCGGAGCCGGACTGCGGCACGATTCCAGACGAAAGCGCGAGGATATCCGGCTGCAGTTCGATTGCCCGGCCCAGTATCGGGTCTTCGACGGTGACGAGCGGCCGGCCGTCGACGACCCGAACTTCAGGCTTGGCCTCCGGTGCGAAACGGATGAAGACAACACCCTTCTCGCGTACCTTCCGGTAGTACTCCTCGCGCATACCATATGTGCGGATGTCGCGGTAGAGGACGTAGACGTCGGTCTCAGGGTTCAGTTCCTTGATTGCGAGCGCGTTCTTCACGGCTTCGGCGCAGCAGATGCGCGAGCAGTAGGGCCGGTCAGCCTCGCGCGAGCCCACGCACTGGATCATGACGACGCTCTGCAATTGGCGAATGGCGAGTGGCGATTGGCGATTGCCCGAGAGCACCTCTTCGAGTTCCTTCTGAGACAGAACGCGGTCCGACTGCCCATAGCCGTACTCGGCCGGCGTCCGGTACTGCGCCCCGGTGGCAACTACGACCACCCCATGCTTGAGCGACTCCTCCTTCCTCTCTCCTCCCTCCTCCCTTTGTATCGTCGTCTGGTAGTTACCCACAAAGCCGTCTATCGCCTTGATGCGCGCGTTAAGGAACGTCTTGATACGAGGGTGGCTGGTCACCCGGTCGGCCAGTTCCTTCAGGCGCTTCTGGACGTCCTCGCCCTCGACAGTCCGGGCGATGCTACGTGCATTTCCGCCAAGTTCTTTATCCTGCTCGACCAGGAATGCATCGAATCCCTCGCCGGCCAGTGACAGGGCAGCCGTCATGCCGGCGATACCGCCACCGATGACCAAGCCGGCTCTCGTCACAGGTAGCTTGACCTTGGGCAACGCCTTCAGGCGCATGGCCCGTGCGACCGCCATCTTCACCAGGTCCTTTGACTTCTCAGTCGCCTTGTCCGGCTCCTTCATGTGCACCCACGAGCACTGGTCACGAATGTTGGTCATAGCGAACAGGTGCGGGTTCAGACCTGCCTCGGCCACTGTCGCCTGGAACAGCGGCTCGTGCGTCCGAGGCGAGCAGGAAGCGACCACGACCCGGTTGAGCCGATGCTCGCGGATCCGGTCCTTGATCTTGTCCTGCGTGTCGCCCGAGCAGGAGTACAGGTTCTCCTCGGCATAGACGACGTGCGGCAATGTGCGCGCGAACTCTACAACCTCGGGTACGCGCACGATGCCACCGATGTTGATGCCGCAGTGGCAGACGAAGACGCCGACCCTCGGCGCCTCCCCGCGCACGTCGGTCTCAGTCGCCGTCTCCTCGACTGCGACCAGCCGGCCGCGCTCAGCCGCAAGAATCTGCTCGGCCGCGGCGGCAGCTCCCGATGCACCGGTTACGGTCTCAGGGATAGCCATCGGCTGGGCAAAGCTGCCCGCCACGCTGACACCAGGGCGGCTCGTCGCGGTGGGCGCCCAATCGTCGGTGGCGGCGAACCCGTATTTGTTCAGCTCGAAGTCGAGCCGCTTGCCCAGGTCCACGAGTTCGGGCGTCGGCACGAAGCCGCAGGAGAGCACGACCATATCGAACTCCTCGGCAAAGCTGCCGGCGTCCGAGGCATAGCGGAGAGTGAGGTTATGCGTGCCCGGGTCCTCGCGAATTTCCGGGACCCGCGCGCGGACCAGCCGCACACCATACTGCTGTTCGGCCCGATCGACGTACTTGTCAAAGTCCTTGCCGTAGGAACGCATGTCCATGTAGAAAACGGTCGGCTCAACACTGCTCGAGTGTTCCTTCGTGATGACCGCCTCTTTGACTGCGTACATGCAGCACATCGCCGAGCAGTAGCCGCGCTCGACCGAGTCGTCACGCGACCCGACGCACTGCAGCCACGCGACCTTCTTCGGCGCCTTGCCGTCGGACGGACGTTTGACGTGACCGCCGTATGGCCCGGACGCAGACAGGATCCGCTCGAACTCAAGGCTGGACACGACGTTGGGGTATCGGCCGTGGCCGTACTCGGGTCGGAGCGCGGTCGGCGCGACCTTCGAACCGGCCGTGACCACGACCGAACCGACGTCGACAACCACTTCTTCGTCTTGCTGAGTGTAGTCAATCGCTCCGGCCTTGCACGCTTTCTGGCACGCTCCGCACTTGTCCTTTTGGAACTTGATGCAGTGCGCTCGGTCGATGGCTGGCGCGTTCGGCACGGCCTGCGCATAGAGGCGGAAGATGGCGCGGCGATTCGAAAGCCCGCCCTCAAACTCGTTCGGCAGGTCTTTGACCGGACACTTGGTCAAGCAGTCACCGCAGCCGGTGCATTTCGACAGGTCGACTGAACGGGCGTGGCGTTTGAGCCGCACCTTGAAGTTGCCCGGCTCTCCCTCGACGCCCAGTACCTCGGTCAGGGTCATCAGTTCGATGTCCTTGTGCCGTCCGGCAGCGACCAGCTTCGGTGAGAGGATGCACATGGAGCAGTCGTTGGTCGGGAATGTTTTGTCGAGCATCGCCATGATGCCGCCGATGGCTGGTGCGCGTTCGACAAGGTAGACTTTGTAGCCGGAATCAGCCAGGTCGAGAGCTGATTGCACCCCACCTATTCCACCGCCGACGACCAGCACAGCGCCAACCTTAGACACAGGGAACTCCCGGAGTCAAGTCAGAAGCCAAAGGCCAAAAGCCAAATCTCAAAACCGTCACCTCCGGCCCTTGGCAGTCACGACAGACTTGGCGAGAATTCGAACCAGGGCATCCGCCTCGCCAGAGAGCGCATCAGCCGTCCCACCTGGGAGCAAGTTCGCGCGTCTAACCAAGGCCAGCCAGTACTGCGACTCCTTGGCTTCCTTCAACGCAACTTGGAGCTTGTGTATGAAGTCGGCGCGGCTCTCGGCTCCTCTCGCCTCCATGTAGTTCGCCCCAGCCGAGGCACTCGAGCGCATCAACTGCCCAGCCACGTATCGCCCCGGAGTACTCCGGACGAGGCGGCCACCGAGCTTCAGACAATCGGCGGCGAAGTCAAGCAGCCTGTCCCGCAAGTCCACAGGATGCCCGCCGTTTTGACTTTTGGCTGTTGACTTTTGGCTTCTGATTTCCTCAGTCATACATCTAGCTTCGACCGTCCTGTCTCTCCAGCGCCGCAAGCGACTCCGGATACGTGTAGCCGTCCTCTACTGCGCACTGCTTGATGGCATTCATTATCTTGCTGATCTGCACTCCCTGCGGGCAACGGGAAAGGCAACGAAAGTGAGTAGCGCAGATGTCTTTGAACTCGTCGGCCAGCGCCGCCTCACGCAACCCGAGGTTGACCTTGCGAATGAACCGGCGCGGGTCCTTCTCCGGGTCGAACAGCGTCTCCGGGCAAACGGCAGTGCAGGAGCCACAGGTGAAACAGGCCGAAACGCTGCTGGCCGCCTTCATCACCTGCTGCTTGAAATCCCGGTCCCGCTCCGCCTGCGTCACCTTGCCCTCGTGGGAAGTCGGCCGCTTCCGCTCCTCTTCCGCCATGCGCGAGACGGCATCGGCCACCTCGCCAATGTTCACCTTCTGTGGGCAGCGGTTCAGGCAGGTCGTGTGGTAGGAGCACATCCAGACGAACTCGGACCCGTACACCTCGTCCTTCATGCCCAGGATCGCCATCCGGATAATGCGCCGCGGGTTGTACTTCTCCTCCAGCTTCCGCACCGGGCACGACGCCGAGCATGACCCGCAGGAAAGACAGTGCATGAAACCGGTGTCACCGTACTTCTCGGCCAGCCGGTACTTGAACTCGGTGTCCAGGTCGTTGACGAGAAGTTCCGCGGAAGAGGAATCAAGGGATCGAGAGATCGAGGGACCGAGTGCCGGAGTTGGATCCTCCGCCACTGTATCCCTTTGTCCCTTTGTCTCTGCCATCCCTATTCCTCACCTACCCTAGCGAACTCAGACTCGCGGAACGTCGCCAGCGGCAGAGGCTCGTCGAGGCTGCTGCCGGACACGTAGTCGAACTCCTTCTGTGCGTTCTGCGAGACCTTCTTGAACAAGGTTGCCAGACCAATGGTCACCGGGCATGAGTCCTCGCAGATACCGCACTGCACGCACGAAGCCATCATGTGGTTCATGCGGGTCAGGTGGAACAGGAGCGTCTCGGATGGCATCCGGGTCGCGCCCTTACGCAGGGAAACGCGCACATGCTCCGCGATGTCGCGCTGGAACGTATCGGAGTCGAAGAAGCACTCCCGGCAGTAACAGACCGGGCAGACCTTCATGCAGTTGTGGCAGTTGAGACAGTCGGCGAAGTACTCTACCAGCTTCTCCGGCCCCATCACCGCCTTGTCGAGTTCCTCGATGCGGGCGGCGGTCTTGGCCTTGCGGGCAGCGCTCAGCTTCTCCAGCGTTTGCTTCCGCTTCTCCGGTTCGTCCTGCGCCTGAAGCTCGACGCCCTCAAGCAGCGCCTTGCCCTTGTCGGTGGCTGCCTCGACCCATAGTTCCTTGTCCGGGTCCATGCCAACGAATCCGACATTGAGGTCGAACACGAGCGGCTTTGCGTACTCGCACATCTGGCAGGCCGTCCGGAAGTTGACGTTCTCGGCGTAGCCCGACTGGTCGCGCACGTATTTGTTGTCGAAGTCATCGTCTTCGCCCCGCACGTTTCGGAACCCGGCCGCCTTGTACGTACCGGGGCAGTCAGCGCCGATGAGCACAAGGCTATCGGGTGCCACCTGCTTCAGCTTCATCAACTCGACCACGGCGCGCAGTTCACAGGGCCGCAGGAACAACCCGACCTTCGCGTTCGCGGATGCATCCCGCGCGATCTCAGCCACGATTGACGCCGCGTTGACGGCCATCGCCGGCAGTAGCGGGGCGGCTTCAGACAGTTTCTCAGGGTTCGAGAAAAGCGCTACCGTGGCTATTCCGCCAGCGGAGTAGGCCGGCACCAGAATCGCCGAGAGTCTGCTATCTTTGAGCCACCTGGCGAACAGGCCGCGGATAGTCGCTTCGGGATTCTTCGCTTCTACTTTGAGTGTGCCCTTCATCGTCGCCTCACACTTCCCACTTGTCTTTGAAGGCGCTGGGACCCTTCTTGCTGAGGTGCTCGGTCATCTCGGTAATGGTGTCCGCGAACTTGCGGCCTTCGGCTGCGGAAATCCAGCGGAGCCACACACGGTCGGTATCGAGTCCCAGCGAGTTCATCACCGAGTTGAACAGTACCATCCGGCGACGCGCCTTGTAGTTGCCCGATACGTAATGGCAGTCACCCGGGTGGCATCCGCCGATGAACACCCCATCCGCTCCCTCAAGCAGCGCGCGCAGGATGTAGACTGAATCGACCGCGCCCGAGCACATCACTCTTATCGGCCTCATGTTCGGCGGATACTGCATGCGCGACGTCCCGGCGAGGTCGGCACCCGCATACGTGCACCAGTTGCAGAGAAACCCAACGATCTTCGGTTCGTAGTTAGCCATCTATTGCGCCTCCATCAGAGAGCCGCGTCGACCATCGAAATCACGTTCTTCGCCTCGAAGCCCTTGAGCTTGATCGCCTCGGACGGGCAAGCGGCCGCGCACGCGCCGCAGCCCTGGCACAGCACCGCCGTCACCTCGGACTTACCGGTCTCAGGGTTGAGCCGCGCCGCTTCGTACTGACATATCTCCTCACACATGCCGCAGCCCGTGCACCAGCGCGGGTTAACCTCGGCCACGACCGCCTCGGTCATTAGTTCCTTGCGCGAGATAATCGAGCAGGCGCGCGCCGCGGCTGCGTACGCCTGCGCCACGGTTTCGGGAATCCGGCGCGGGCTGTGCGCCATTCCCGCCATGAACACACCGCGCGTCGTGAAGTCCACCGGCCGCAGCTTCATGTGTGCCTCAAGAAAGAAGCCGTCCTCGTTCAGCGGTACCTTGAGCAGCTGTCCGATTTCAAGGTTCGACTTCGCCGGGACTACACCGGCCGAGAGCACCAACAGGTCAGCGTTGATCCCGAGCCGGCGCTGCAGCACGGGGTCGTAGACCGATACGTGCAGGCCTTTGTCTCCGGCCTTCACTTCCGGCTTCGTTTCCGGGTCGAACCGGACGAACATCACGCCGGCCTCGCGTGCATCACGGTAGAGCTTCTCCTTGAATCCGTAGGTGCGCATGTCTCGGTACAGGACGTAGACGTTCGCCCTGGGGTTGAGGCTCTTCAGCTTGAGGGCATTCTTCACCGCCTCGGTGCAGCAAATGCGCGAGCACCACGGGTGCTCCTTCTCGCGTGACCCGACACACTGGACCATCACGACGTGCTTCAGGTCCTTCGCCTTCTCCGGTGTGTCGTTGAGGATCGCTTCGAGCTCAGTCTGGGTTTTGACTCGTGGGTCCTGGCCGTAGAGGAACTCGGTCGGGTGGTACTCCTCGGCACCGGTGGCAACGATGAAGACGCCATGCTCGATGGTAGTCGGCTGTCTGCCGTTGCCGGTCGGACGTATCGTAGTCTTGTAGTTACCGACATAGCCGGTAACGGCAGCAAGCTCCGAGCCCGTGGATATCCGTATCTTCGGGTGCGATCGGAGTCTCTGCTCAAGCCGCGCGGCGTAGCCGGCAAGGTTGTCGCCGGTTTCGGTATACTTGAGCCGCAGCAGGTTGCCACCGAGCCGGTCGCTCTTCTCTACCAGGAACGTCTCGAATCCCTGGTCCGCAACCGCGATCGCCGCAGTCATCCCGGCCAGCCCGCCGCCGATGACCAGTGCCTTCTGGACGATTGCCTGGGGCGAGGTCGTGAGGGGACGGAGCAGTCTGGAATTGGCAACCGCCATGCGCACGAGCTCCTTCGACTTCTCCGTCGCAACCTCCGGCTCCTGCATGTGGACCCACGAACACTGATCCCGGATGTTGGCCATCGTGAAGAGGTAAGGGTTCAGACCCGCCTCCGCCAAGGTTTCCTGGAAAAGCGGCTCGTGCGTCCTCGGGGTGCAGGACGCGACGACCACACGGTTGAGCCTGTGCTCGTCGATAGCGGTCCTGATCTTCTGCTGCGTGTCCTGCGAGCAGGTGAAGAGGTTGTCGTCGGCGAAGACGACATTGGGCAAGGTCCGGGCGTAGTCCACTACGCTCGGCACCTTGACTACACCGCCGATGTTGATGCCGCAGTTGCATATGAAGACCCCGATACGAGGCTCCTCGCCGGACACGTCGCGAAACGGCGGATACTCCTTGGGCCTGACCATCGTATTGCGGGCCGGGGCAAGCAGAGCCGCGACCGCGCCAGCCGCGCCGGTTGCCTCAGTCACGGTCTCGGGAATATCCTTGGGCTCGACCATCGCGCCGCAGGCATAGACGCCCGGCCGTTCGGTCAGAACCGGTTCGAACCGGTCGGTCTTCACGAACCCCTGGTCGTCAACGGCGACGCCGATGCGGCGTGCCATCTCGGCGACGCGCGGGTTGGCCGCAAGCGCGGTCGAGACCACGACCATGTCATACTGCTCCTGCTGGAGCGTCCCAGCCTCGTCCTCGTACGATATGGAGAGGTCCTCGCTTCCCTCGACGCGACTGAGCGCGCTCACCTTGCAGCGCCGGAACTGGATGCCATACTCGTCCTTTGCCCGGTTGTAGTACTTCTCGAAGTCCTTGCCGAAGCAGCGCATGTCCATGTAGTAGATGTGGCAGTCGAGGTTGCCGCCGCAGTGCTCACGGGCGATAACCGCTTCCTTGGTCGCGTACATGCAGCAGACCGACGAGCAGTAGTAGTGTTCGGCGTTGCGTGACCCGACGCACTGGATCCACGCGACTTTCTTCGGCTGTCTCAGGTCGCTCGGCCGCTTCACGTGGCCCTCATATGGGCCTGAGGCGGAGAGGATCCGCTCGAACTCAAGGCTGGACACGACGTTTGGATATCGGCCGTAGCCGTAGCCGTACTCGCCGGTCGGCTTGTACTCCTTGAACCCGGCCGAGAGCACAACCGCGCCGACCTCGATCTCCTCTTCGACGGCGGTCTGCGTGTGGTCAATGGCCTTCGCCTCGCAGACGGTGACGCACTGCATGCACTCAGAGCAGATGCCGCAGTTCAGACAACGCTGTGCCTCGGCGACGGCCTGTTCCTCAGTGAAGCCCTGAACGACCTCGCGGAAGTTGCCCTCTCGTTCGCCTGCCGGCAGAAACGGCTCCGAAATACGCTCCCGCCGCTCTATCTTCGCCCGCGCAGCAGCCGATTCCTCGGCCTTGGCCGCCTTCTCTTCTGGCTTCGCGCGTCCCTCGCTCAGATCCTGTCGGTTGATGAACCGGTCGATGGAAATCGCGGCCTCATGCCCGGCATTCACGGCCTCAATGACCGACGCCGGCCCGGAGACCATGTCGCCGCCGGCAAACACGCCCGGCATCGAGGTCTCGAGCGTCAGCGGGTCGACCTTGAACGTCCCGCCCGGCCCACGTTCGAACCCGTCGAACGCATCGGCTTCGACTGCCTGACCGACGGCGAGGATGACGGTATCGGCAGGCACGAATCCTTCGACGCATCCGAACTGCGGGTTGAACCTGTGAGCGTCGTCGAAGACCCGAGTGCACTCGATGGTCCTGAGACCCGTGACCTTGCCATTCTCGCCGGCAATCGCCTGCGGACCCCAGGATGGGTTAAGCTTCACGCCCTCGGCCAAGGCGTCCTGGATTTCCCATTCGTGGGCCGGCATCTCCTCGCGGCACTCGAGGCAGACCATGGTCACGTCGTCAGCGCCCATCCTGCGGGCGCATAGCGCGACATCCACCGCAACGTTACCTCCGCCAATGACCACGACCCGCTCGCCGACAAGGGACATGACCGAATCCCTCCCGGGGGATTCGGATCGTGTCCCGTCCGTGCGGTTGACCTCGTGCAGGAACTCAATGCCGTGCAACACGCCGTCGAGACCTATCCCGTCAATCTTGAGCGTCCGGCTCTTCCTGCATCCGAGAGCAACGAATACGGCGGAGAAGCCCTGGCCGAACAACTGCTGGACGCCGGCAGTCCCGTTGACCGGGTTCTTGAGCTTCAGTTCGACGCCGGTGTCGACGATATCCTTGATTTCGCGGTCGAGCATCTCGCGCGGCAGGCGGTAAGCCGGAATGCCCCAGCGCATCATCCCGCCCGGCTGTTCCGCCGCGTCGAGAACGGTAACCTTGTAGCCTTTGGCCCGCAAGTCGAGGGCACAAGTCAGGCCCGCCGGGCCGGCGCCGACCACCGCGACCTCCTCTGTCCGTTCTGCGGCCGGTTCCTTGATAACCGGGTACTCGACCTTGTTCGAGTAGACATAGTCGGCAACGAACCGCTTCAGGGCCCGGATGGATACCGGTGACTCGTAGTCCTTCCGGTTGCACTCCTGCTCGCAGGGATGATGGCAGACGCGACCGCAGATGCCCACGAACGGCAGGCGCTCCCGCACCAGTTCGTAGGCCTCCTTGAACTTGCGCTGCGAAATGAGCGCAACGTAGCCCTGGGCGTTGACCCCGGACGGGCAGGCGATCCGGCACGGTGCCTTGCCTTCGTTCTTCTCGATGACGACGGCGTTGGGAATCGCCTGCGGATAGAGCTTGTAGGTCGCGCGGCGCGTCGCCAGCTTCTGATTGTACTCGTCCGGCACCGCCACCGGGCAGACCTTGGTGCAATCCATGCAGCCCGTGCACTTGTCAAGCAGGACGAAGCGCGGCTTGCGGCGAATCCTCGCCTTGAAATGCCCCGGTTCGCCTTCCAGGCTCAACAGCTCGCTGTAGTTCACGAGCTCGATGTTCTGGTGCCGGCCGGTGCCCACGAGCTTGGGCGAAAGGATGCACATGGAGCAGTCGTTGGTCGGGAACGTCTTGTCGAGCATCGCCATCACGCCGCCGATGGCCGGCCCTTCGTCAAGCAGGTAGACCTTGAACCCGGCCTCGCCTAGTTCGAGGGCGGACTGAATACCGCCGATACCCGAACCAACCACCAACACTGCACCAACCGGCGCGTTGCCATTGCCGCCGGGCGGGTTGGTTACTGCTTCTTTGTCTTGGGCCATACTAGAAGCTGTCCGCCATCTCGAAGATGGCTTTCTTGGTTGCGTTCTTGTGGGTCATCGCGCCTGAAGGACAGGCTACCGCGCACGCGCCACACCCCTCGCAGAGCGCCGCGTTCACGACCGCCTTCTTCTTCGCCGGGTCGACCTTGACCGCCTCATACGCGCAGGTCCTCTCGCAGTAGCCGCAGCCGACGCAGATCTCCTCATCCACTTGTGCGGTTGTCGGCGAGTGGGTCAGCCGCGTATTGCCGAACATCGCCAGCACCTTGGCAGCGGCTGCCGAAGCCTGGGCTACCGTCTCCGGGATGTCCTTGGGTCCCTGGCCGCAGCCGGCGAGAAAATACCCAGCGGTCAGAGTCTCTACCGGCCTGAGCTTCGGGTGCGCCTCAGTCATGAAGCCGTGAGCGTCAATCTGAGTCTTCAGCTTCCGCGCCAACGCGACACCGTCAGGATTGGCGACGACGGCGGTCGCCAGCACCACCAAGTCCGCCTCGAGCTCGACCTTCCTCCCGGCCAGCGTGTCAGCGGCCCACACTACGGTCTTGTCCCCGCGCCGGAATATCTTCGAAGGCTTGCCGCGGATGTAGGTCACGCCATCATCAGTCGCCCGCTTGTAGAACTCCTCGAAACCCTTACCCGGTGTCCGGACATCGATGTAGCAGATGGTCGCCTCGCCATCGTGCACCCGGTGCTTGTACAGGATGGCTTGCTTCGCCGTGTACATGCAGCAGATCTTCGAGCAGTAGGGCACCCCGTTGGTCGAGTCGCGCGACCCGGCGCACTGCACGAACACCACTTTCTTCGGCACCTTCCCGTCTGACGGCCGCTTCACCTCGCCCGACGTCGGCCCGGAGGCCGACAGCAACCGTTCGAAGGCAAGCCCGTCGATTACGTCAGGCACCAGGCCGAAGCCGTATGACCCGAGCCTGGCTGCGTCGAACAGCTCGTATCCGGTCGCGAGCACGATGGCGCCGACTTCTTCCTCAACGTACTTGTCCGTGTCGTCGTAGCGGATGGCACCGGTCGGGCAGACCTTGGCGCAGTTGCCGCACTTGCCCTTCTGGAGGTAAATGCAAGCCTCGGCATCGATCACCGGCTTGTTCGGCACCGCCTGCGGCAGTAGTCGGTATATCGCCTTGCCTTTGGTCAGTCCGCGCTCGAACCGCGACTCGGTTCTGCCCGGGCACTTCTCAAGACATGCTCCGCAGCCCGTGCAGGTCTTGAAGTCAACGTACCGCGCCTTCTGTCTTATCTTCACCTTGAAGTTACCCACGTAGCCGGAAACGCCGTCGACTTCCGAGTAGGTCATCAACTTGATCTTCGGATGCCGGCCGGTCTCAACCGTACGCGGCGTCAGAATGCACTGCGAGCAGTCGAGCGTCGGGAACGTCTCGGAAAGCTGAGCCATATGTCCGCCGATGGAGGGCTCTTTCTCAACCAGCACAACTTCAAACCCAGCATTGGCGATGTCGAGCGCCGCCTGGATACCGGCGATTCCCGCGCCAATCACGAGCGCACGCTTGTTAATGGGCACGGTGATGGCCTCCAGCGGCACGTCGTTCTCGACCTTGGCCTTGGTCGTGCGGATAATCTCCGTCGCCTTCTCGGTCGCCTTGTCTTTGTCCTCGGTCACCCATGCGCATTGCTCGCGGATATTCGCGATCTCGCACTGGTAGGGATTGAGCCCGGCCTCGGCGCAGGCGTTGCGGAAGGTCGTCTCGTGCAGGGTCGGAGAGCAGCAGGCCACGACCACCCGCCCCAGGTTATCGCTCTTGATTGAATCCCGGATCATCTGCTGGCCCGGGTCCGAACAGCAGTACTTGTAGTCCTTGGTTACGGCTACGCCCGGCATCTCGCCCACCCGTTCCAGAACCTCGGGTATCTTAACCGTACCGGCGATGTTGATGCCGCAGTGACAGACAAACACGCCCGTCCGCGGTCGCTGCTTCTCTTGACGATTGACCGCTTCGTCCATGCCCTAGAGCAGACCCTTTGACTTCAGGAAGCCGACCGGGTCGCCGGAGTTGTGGTCGAGCCCCAGTTCACCCTGCCCCAGCCCGACCGCCACACCAAGAAGCTGAGTGAAGTAGAACACGGGAAGGCAACCGTCGGTTGTGGCCCTCAGCTTGTCCAGGTTGTACTGACACAACGGGCAGGTCGTGACAATTGCCTCCGCTCCCCACTCCTTGGCGTTGTCCAGTATCTTCTGCGATGCGCCCTTGGCTACGTCCCGGCGGTTCACGACCAGGTAGCCGCCGCAGCACTCCGCCTTGAAGTCAAACCGCGTAGGCTCTGCACCGAGGACCCGCATCAGGTCGTCCATTACTCGGGGATTCTCCGGGTCGTCGAACTCCAGCACTTCCCTGGGCCGTACCATCAGACAACCATAGTAGGAAGCGACCTTCAACTTCGCCAGCGGCTTGACGACCTTGGACTTGATTGCCTCAAAACCGATGTCCTGTTTCAGGACTTCAAGGTAGTGCAGGACGCGTACCGGTTGCACGAATTCCTCATCAACAAACGTCTTTAGCCGCTCGCTTTGGACCTCGTTTCCCGGTGCGTCCAGCCGGTTCTGCACCCGCTTGAGCACGTTGTGGCAGGCGGCACACAGCGTCACCAGCTTGTTGCCTATCTGGCTGGCCTTGGCGAGATTGCGGACCGACCCGACTTGGGCCGCGAGGTCATCGTTCGTGGCGTTGTAGATCGCCCCGCAGCAGTTCCAGGACGGCATCTCCGTAAGCTCGAACCCAACCTTCTCGGCTGCCTTGCGTGCACACTGGTCCAGACTTCGTGCCTTGGTGTAGAGAGTGCAGCCCGGGTAGTAGACGTACTTCGTCATACCGATGATTTTCGGAAGGCGGCGATGAACGCCTGCTGAGGTATCTCTTCGAGTTCCGGGGCAGCCACGGTGTCAGGATCCACCCTGCTCAGTTTGGACCGTAGTATCAACGCACGGCAGGCTTCGGCGATCCGGGCGTAGTCGACGCCCCTGGGACAACGCGTCCCGCAGACCATGCAACTCGCGCACATCCATATACCATCCGAGTCCAGCAAATCGGCGGCCCTGCCGAGCTGAAGCAGCCGGATTGCCTTGCTGGGCGGCGGGTCCATCGCTTCGCCGATCGGACAGCCCGACGTGCAACAGCCGCACTGATAGCAGTCGCTGACAGCTTGACCGCTCAGAGCCTCTATCTGATCGAGCAGTTCGGCCGACGAATATGCTGTCGCCATTGGTGGACTAAAATCTTAGACTGGCTGGGACACACTGTCAAGCAACCCTAAGCGCCGCCGCAACAAAACTTGACTTGCCATGGGGGAGGCCCTATATTTGTGCAGGTTATGACCGATGAAGAGTTCTTCGATACACTCCTAGCCGAGTGCATCAAGCGGAATGCATCCGACCTGCACCTGACGGTGGGGCGACCCCCGACGCTCCGCATTGATGGTTACCTCCACCCGATCGAGGGATGCCCGGTACTGATTCCCGAGATGACCGACAGTTTCAAGAACATAGCAACCAAGGACCTGCGGCACCTACGCGCCCAGATCGACAACGGCGGTGGCGGCGACTTCGCTCTTAACTTCCGCAATATGGCCCGTTTCCGTGTGGCCGTGTATAAGCAGAAAGGCTACTTCGGCATGGCCCTGCGGCTCATTCCTCGCCGCATTCTCTCATTCGAAGAGCTGTTCGTGACAACGCACCTCATCCCGCGCATCAAGAACCTGCTCGACCGACCGCACGGCCTCATCCTCGTCACCGGCCCCACCGGCATGGGCAAGACTACAACGCAGGCAACCTTCGTCGACTACATCCTCGAGAGCCCGCGGCACGTCCTCACCATTGAGGACCCGATAGAGTTCAACCACGATCACAAGAACGGTCTCATAACCCAGCGCGAGGTCGGCGTTGACGTTTCGTCATTCCGCGAGGCAGTCATGAAAGGCCTGCGCTCGAACCCGAACGTCATCCTCGTCGCCGAGATTCGAGACTTGGCGACATCAGAAGCAACCATCTGGGCCGCCGAATCGGGCCACTTGGTCATCGGGACCCTGCATACCACCAACGCGCCGGAGACTATTACCCGTTTCATCGACATCTTCCCGCCTGAAATCCGGGACCAGATTCGTATCCAGTTCTCCCTCTCGCTGCTGGCCGTCATCTCTCAGCGCCTGTTGCTCAAGGCCGGCGGCAAGGGCCGGGTCGGCTGCTATGAGATAATGATAGCCACGCCCGCGGTACGCAACCTCATCCGTGAGCGCAAGACCGAACACCTGGCCTCCGCCATCCAGACCAGTCAGTCCGAAGGCAGCATTTCGTTTGATATGTACCTGGCCGAGCTGTATAGGGCCGGCAAGGTCACATACGAGACCGCAATCGCCTCTGCGTCTGACCCCAAGGGATTCCGAGAGCTCGTGGAATTCAGCCAGCGCACCGGCGCCGCCGTCAAGAAGTAGTACTCGCCGGCGCGTAGGAGTATGCACGGCCCCAAGGGCCGTTTTCTTTGTACGCGGGGTCTCAGTGGAAGGGTTTGGCAGCGAAGAAGCGACCAGTTATCGCCGGTCTGAGCCCGGCTAGGGCAGCTCGCGGCGCGTGCGGGTGATGGCGAGCACAGTCCGGTTGGGCATCGCCTGCCAGTGGACCTCAGGCAGAGAAACCAGCGGCTTGGTGCTGTAGTATCTCGCCAACTCGCCTTCTCCGACCCACAATCGTCCGGTCGATTCCGCCGCGTCCCCGTACCAGCAGCCGACCAACGCCATCTCGGCAGACGTCATGCAGAACGACAGGGAATCCTCCTCCCCCAGCGCAGCCATGGCGCTCGTCAGTGATTCGGCCGGAGACTGCTCCTCAAGCTTGCTCAGTAGATACAGGAAGTACCGTTCGCTCGGGTTTCTGGAATCGGTGATCCGGCCGCCGGTGTCAATACGGTCCTGGTGCTTGACGAGGCCGGAGTGCGCAAATGCCCAGATGTGACCGGTCTCACGTCGAATATAGGGTCTGAGTTCACGCGGCGAGGCCGGGGCCATTCCGCCGATGCAGATCAACGCCATGTCCGTGCGAATCTCATACACCTTGCCGAAGTCCGGGTCCTGCGAGCACGGCTGCGCCGACCTGATAGTCTCCAGTCGGTTGCCGTAGCAGTGAGCCACACCCCAGCCGCCGGAATCACAGTCGACGCCCGCTGCCGCACGCGTCGCCCGAGCGAGAACGTCCATCTTGAATCTGCCGGCGGCGGCAACCAAGGTGCTCACTGCTAGAAATCCATCGCGATCCCGGCTCGCATCGGGCTGAACGTGAAACGCATCTCTCGGTCGAACCCGTACATCTGGGCCGAGACGTAGGCGTCTGCCATTGAGAAAGCCAGTACCGCACCGGTCCACCAGAGAAGTGCGGTTCTCGTGTCCCGATGCCGTACGTAGTTCGCGCTGTCGCTTTGGTCATGACTGAGTCTGAATTGAGTCAAGTAATCAGACGCGGACCGGTGTTCCTTGATAGAGAGATACCCCAGAGTCACCTCGGCTGGCGCAATCAACGCCGCTTTCCACCAGTTGCCGGTGTAGACCTGTCCGCCGCCGGGCAGCAAGAAGGAAAGCAGGACCGCCGTGCCTGTGGACTTGGCCGGGCGATAGGCAGGAACCGAATCGGCCCTGGCCGTGCTGTCGGCTGGATTCGATTGTGACTCGAGAAGGTCTGGCGTCTGCGCCGAGACAAACCCGGCCAGCAGCGCCAGGCCCACGAGCGCGCGACCGGTCACTGATTCCTTACGACGATCTGCACTCGCTGATTCGCGACGCCGGAAGCCGACCCGGACGTGCGCGGGTCGAGAAGACTCAGGACTTTGATTCGGTCAGGAGCCACACCCCACGCGGCAAGGCGGTTTGCGACCATCCCGGCCGCAGCCGCCGCATAGTCCCAGTTGCCTGGGTACCTGTCCCTGATTGCCGGCGGCGCCTGGGTGCCGCCGGCGTGGCCGACGACTTCGACCGGTCCGGCGTACGACTGCACGGAAGTGACGCATGTCCGCAGTAGTGACTCGGCCGACGGTACGAACTTTAGGTCTGCCGCCCCGCCGAACAGCTCGTCGAAGGAGTACGACACGCTGAACACGGTGTCCCGCTCCCCTCCAACCCGCTTGATGCTGTCGTTCACCTGCTGTAACTGCCCGATCCACATATTTATCTCATTCTGCTGCCGGACGATTCGGTCCGCGCGCGGTGCGTACGCGAAATTGTAGAAGACAAGGAAACCGACAGCCAGCGCCAGGAACATGATCCAGCCGAGGCTCGACATGAACGATTTCACACTAGAATCCTAGCACAACGGCGGCGAGACACAAGCAAGCCGCCGCGCTCAGGCCTTGTGGTGCAGAAAACTTGGTACAGAAGCCGGGAGGATTCTGACACCGGAGGGATTTCATCTCCACGAGTCAAGCAGTTTCTGCAGACGTTTCAGCTTGCTGGTGAACTCAGCTCGCCGTTCGCGTTCGGCCTCAACCACCTCGGGCTTGGCGCGAGAGACGAAGTTAGGGTTGGCGAACTTCGCGTCGATGCCGGCGGTGAGTTGCTCCAGGTTCGCGATCTCCTTCTTCATCCGCTCCACTTCCTTCTCCACGTCAACCACGCCGGCGAGCGGCACATATGCCTCGCAACCGAGCAGCACGGCAATCGAGGACTTGTGCGGGCGGGCCGCGCCGAACTCCAAAGCTGAGACCTTTGCCAGTTCCCGTATCAGCGCTTCGTTTAGCCGCAGGAATTCAACCAGTCCGGCATCAGCTGAGTTGACGATGCACCCGACCGGCGTCCTGGCCGGCACTTCCATCTCTGCCCGGATGTTCCGGATCGCGACAACCAACTCGCGCATCGTCTCGACTCGCGCGGTCTCACTCTCATCCAGCGCGAGCGCTTCCGGCCACTGCGACTGCAGGATCGACCCCTGCCCCTTCCCGAATCCCAACCTCTCCCACAGCTCCTCGGTGATGAACGGCATGATCGGATGCAGCAGTTGCAGACTGCCACGGAAGACGTCATACAAGGTCTGCCTGACTGCCGCGTCGCCGTTCTTCAGACGCGACTTGGAAAACTCAAGGTACCAGTCACATAGATCATGCCAGAAGAAATCGTACAGCGTCGATGCCACCTGCGAGAAGGTGTAGTTATCGAACCCCTCGTCTACCTTTGCCAGCGCCGCGTTGAATCTGCCCCTTATCCAGTTATCCGGCGCCTGAGCTTGGGCCTGGACTTGCGGCTTGCCGACTTCGTCCGCAACCAACCGGCAAGCATTCCAGATCTTGTTGCAGAAATTGCGCCCCAGTTCGAACCGCTCGTTCCACAGCCGGTAGCTCTGGGACTGGCTTTCAAGGTAGCAGATCGTGAACCGCGCTGCGTCGGTTCCGTAGAGGTCGAATATCTCCAGTGGGTCTACGCCGATACCCTTGGACCGGCTCATTCTCGCCCCGCTCTTGTCCAGCACGGTCGAATGGATGTACACATCGTCGAACGGCACCCTACCCGTAAACTCCAGCGCCGAGAATATCATCCGCGCTTCCCAGCGGAAAATGATGTCCGGGTCAGTAGTCAGGAAGTCAGTCGGGTAGAACTTCCCGTAGTCGGCAGCCTGCTCATCCGGCCAGCCCATCGTCGAGAACGGCCACAGCGCCGACGAGAACCAGGTATCAAGCACGTCCTCATCCTGACGGAAGTTCCGCGAATGGCACTTCGGGCATTCGGTCGGGTCCTTACGGCTGACGAGGATCTCGCCGCAGTCGCAGTACCAGACCGGAATTCGGTGCCCCCACCAGAGCTGGCGTGAGATGCACCAGTCCCGGATGCCCTTCATCCACTCAAGGTAGACCTTGGTCCACCGCTCGGGATGGAACTTCACCTTGACTTCTTCGACCACGCGGATTGCCGGCTCGGCCAGCGGCTTCATCTTCACCCACCACTGCATGCTCGCCAAGGGCTCAATCACGGTCTCGCACCGGTCGCAGGTCCCGACCGAATGCCGGTAGTTCTCAATCTTCTCCATCAGGCCCTGCGCCTCAAGGTCGGCCACGACCGCCTTCCGGCACTCCTCGCGCGTCATGCCCCGATATTTCTCCGGCGCCGCATCGGTCATCCGCGCATCATCGCCGATGACCTTGATCCGCTCCAGCTTGTGCCGTTCGCCGATGTCGAAGTCAACCGGGTCGTGTGCCGGCGTCACCTTCACCGCACCGGTCCCGAACTCCATCTCGACGGCCGCGTCGGCTACGACCGGGATCTTCCTGCCGGTCAGCGGAAGATCGAGCATCTTCCCCACCAGGCCCTTGAACCGCTCGTCCGCCGGGTTCACCGCCACCGCGGTATCCCCCAGCATCGTCTCCGGCCTCGTCGTCGCCACAATGACATGTCCCGTGCCCTGCGCTATCGGATAGCGAACGTACCAAAGGTGCGCGTTCTCCTCCCTGAATTTCACCTCAAGGTCGGAAACTGCGGTACTGCAGCGCGGGCACCAGTTCACGATTCTCAGGCCACGGTAGATGAGCCCTTTCTCATAGTACCTGACAAACGCCTCGCGCACCGCCCGGGAAAGCCCCTCGTCCATCGTGAACCGCAGCCTCGTCCAATCGAGGCAGCAGCCGAGTCGCCGCAACTGAACGATGATCTCCCCGCCGTACTTCTCCTTCCACTCCCAGGCTCGCTTCAGAAACCCCTCGCGCCCGAGGTCGAACCGGGTCTTGCCCTCTTGGGCCAGCATCTTCTCGACCTTCACCTGCGTGCCGATGCCGGCGTGGTCCATGCCGGGCAACCAGAGCGTCTCAAACCCCTGCATTTTCTTCTGCCGGATGAGAATATCCGGCAGCCCGTTATCCAGTGCGTGGCCCATGTGCAGGGAACCGGTGACGTTCGGTGGCGGGATTACGATTGAGTACTTCGGCTTCGGCGACTTCGCGTCGGCGGTGAAGAACCCGTTCTTCTCCCAGAACTCATACCACTTCTCCTCGACCGGCTTCGGGTCGTACCGGGAAGGGAAATCGCCTGCGTTCGCTTCTGGCATAGGTGGCTATTATAGAGGCGAACCCGACGGTGTCAAAACTGAGAAGCTCCCGGCGCTGTTATTGACCAGGCTGCCGGCATCACGGTGCAGGTCGCCGGAATAGCCGCCACATGAACTGCGTCACGGGTCGCGCTCCCGCTCGCATCCGGGACCGTGAAGGAAGTCACGTGCTGATTCGCTGGCCGCATGCTGCGGCCAATCAGTCTGCAGACTGCATCATGGGTCTACTCGTGAATCGAGACCACAGTCTGACTCCAAGTGGTGACGTGGATCCCGCTCCAGCTCAGCTCGCGAGTAGCTTCCGGAACCGCCCTGGGAACCGTGCCGGGAACGGTTCCCGGGGCGACGCCAGCAGTCTCGATTCAGACTATGTCTCTTGTGGATAACATATTGACCTGTAGCGTGTTAGGATGTAGGAAGCGCCACTTGCCGTTCCTGTGAGCGACTCAGCCCGCCAGCCGAGCTTCGTGGTTCAGCAAGACCCGCGGACTATTCAGGAACGCACGACCGGGCTACGCCGGCTGCTCAGCCGGTCCAGTGCGGCCTCAATCCGGTGCCGGTGCTGGTAGTAGAGCAGGCCGAGGATCGCCGCGGCCAGCCCGACTACTGCCCATTCCCGCCAGCCGAAGTGCGTCGCGCTCGCACCGACGCCACACTCGAGCAGATTCGAGGGCAGCCGGGCGACGAATACCAGGCCGAGAAAGACCGGCAGCGGCAGCGACGTCAGGCCCGCAAGGTAGTAGACCCAGTCCCCAACCGGGTTGGGCACGAGCAACAGCAAGAATATGTAGAACGTGCCGCGGCGCAGGATGAGAGCATCAAGCTTTGCCAGCCGGTCCGGCGGCAGGAAGTACTTGAGCAAGCTGCGCCCGAGCAATCTGATGAGCAGGAAGTCAAGGGTAGCGCCAATCATCACTCCGGCCATCAACCAGACGACGGTCGGCCACAGCCCGAGCGCGTAGCCCGCCGCGAATGACATGGCGTTGCCGGGCAGGGGCGCGACGACAATCTGGACGACTTGCAGCAAAACGATTCCTGCCGGCGCCCATGCACCCCAGCTCCGCACCAACAGGCGCAGCTCATCGGGGTGACGGAACAGATGCCAGACCCTGCTGCCGGCGAGCACGAGCAGAACCGCAATCGCTGCCAGTGCCGCGATGGTGAAAGCCATCGCGGCCCTCTGGCCCACCGTGTGTGGCGGCGGGACGGGACGCCTCGGTCGCCTGTCTGACGTAGAACTACCCGACGAGGACGGCTCCACCGTTGACGTTCAGGATTTCGCCGGTGACGAAGGTCGAAAGTTCGGAAGCAAGGAAGAGAACCGCGCCGGCGAACTCCTCGGGCCGACCTACCCGGCCGAGCGGAATCGTCGCGATGACCTGCTCACTCGCTTCCGGTCTGCTCAGGGTGGACCGCGACATGTCGGTGTCGAACCAGCCCGGCGCAATGCAGTTGACGAGAATGCGGTCCGCGGCCAGTTCCGGCGCGAGTGACTTGGTCAGGCTGATGACCGCACCCTTGCTGGCGGCATAGTGCGAATGGAACGCCTCACCGCGCTGGCCCGCAGTCGAGGCGACGAGGATGATGCGCCCGCCGCCGGTCTTGCGCATCAGCGGCACTGCCTCGCGGCAGCAGTAGAAGACGCCGCGGACATTGAGATCGAGCGTGCCGGCGAGCTGCCGGTCGGTCATCTTCTCGATGGCCGCGCCTTTCCAGATGCCGGCATTGGCGACCAGGATATCCAGCCGCCCGAACTGCCGCTCGACGCCCGCGAACAACCTCTTGACCTCGGCGGATGACGCCACGTCGGCCTTGATTGCGGCCGCCCGGACGCCGAGTTCCTCGCAGCCGGAGGTTGCATCGCGGGCAGCCCGGGCATCCCGCACGTAGTTGACGGCAACATCCGCGCCGGCCCGCGCCAGCGCGAGCGCTGCGGCCCGGCCCAGACCCCGACTGCCGCCGGTCACAAGGGCAACCCGGCCGGCGAGATCAATCCCGACCATCAGGCAACCGGCTTACCTCTGGCCGGCAGCGCCGCGCAGAACCGCTCAATCTCTTCTTCGGTGTTGTAGAAATGCGGGGATATGCGCAGCCGGTTCTCGCGCAGCGAGCAGATGAACCCCTGCTCCTTGAGCCGCGCGAAGAGAACCGCAGTGTCGATGTCCCGACGACTTGCCGCGACGATCCCGGCGTGACGCTGCGGGTCTGCCGGCGTGATGATTTCGAAGCCCCTCTCCTCCAGTCGCCGCCGCAGCAACTGCACCAGCGACTGCACTCGGTCCGCGACCTCGCTCATCTCCGCATCAAGCAGGATGCGCAACGACTCGCGCAGCCCGTAGATGCCGATGTAGTTCTTGGTGCCTTCCTCGAAGCGGCTCGCGCCCGGCTTCAGCGGCTTGCGCGTGTAGATATCGTTGAAGTCGTCCCATCGCGCCGACAGCCAGCCGAGGTTGGCCGGCTTGAGCCTGGGGAGGATCGCCGAGTTGACGTAGAGGACCCCGCTGCCCTGGGGCCCGAGCAGCCACTTGCCGCCGCCGGCGAAAGCGAAGTCGATGCCGAGTCCCCCGAAGCTCTGGTTCACTGCCCCGAGCCCTTGCATCACGTCGAGCAGAATGCGGATGGCGCGCGTGCGGCAGAACGCGGCAATCGCGCCGATGTCCACCCGCACTCCGGACAGGAAGTGAACCCAGTCAATCGCAATCGCCCGCGTGTGCCGGTCCACCAGTCGGAACACGCAGTCCGCGCCCCCGGTCAGTTCCACGCTCGTCACGTACCGCTTTTCGACGTACGGCAGCAGGTAGTCGTACGGGTAGACGTTCACCGGGAATGCATCCCGCATCACTATCATGTTGTCGCCATGCTGCCATTCGACTGAACCGATGGCAATGATGGCCCCGGACGACGCGTTCTTCACGAACGCGACTTCGTCGGTGCGTACGCCCATCAGTCGTGACGCCAGCTCGCGGCATTCCTCGACCGCCGCCTCGGCCTCGGCGTAGGGCACCTCGCCGTGCCGGCTGCATCGCTCGATGTAGCCGTTCATTGCCTGGACAACGGGCTCGGCGAGTGGTCCGTTTGAGGCGTGGTTCAGGTAGACGTAGCGATGCGTGACCGGGAAGAGCCGACGGATTGCTTCGAGCTGTGCGTCAGTCACAACTTGGGATTATGCCGGGCAAATCAGGCCTGGCAAGCCCTGCCGACGGGCCGGGTTTCAGCGCACGAGGACGACCGGAACCGTACCCGCTCCGGCCGCGGAAACGTAGTACACTCCCGGTTGCAGGTGGCGAAGGTCAAGCGTGGCCCGCGAACTGCCCGGCGGTACGACCGTCCGCACCACCAGTCGGCCGCACACGTCGTGGATTCGCACTTCGCGCGCTGCCGTCGCCGGCAGCAGTGCGACCCACAGCATACCCCGACAGGGACTCGGCGCCACCCGCAATGGCGCGGTCGAGAAGGTCAGGTGTCGCTCCTCGGCAGCCGTGCCCGACAGGTCCAGATCAGCCAGTTCGTGCAGGTACAACAGGATGCGGACTTCGTTCTGCAGTTCCTGCAACTCGGGAATCCAGACCGGCGGTGCCACCAAGGTGTAGACCTCGTTCGTCGGATTCATAGCCGAGTCGTTGACCCGCGTCCAAACGCTGATTCCCGCCCCGCCGTCCTCGACGGCCGTGGCGCTGTCAATCAACTGGATGGCGTGCCGGTTGTCCGAGAGCCTCGGGTTACTGTCAACCTGCGACTGCATCCGCAGATACGCGGACGGCACCTGCTTCATGAACCGCGCCGCCTCCCGCTCCTGCCAGAACGCGTCGGAGTCGGGCGGCGGCGGCACAAACCCGCCTGAATCCAGGCAAGTCTGATACCGATCTGCCGGCCCCTCGAAGTCGAGCAGAAACTTGACCGGCGGCTCGGCATGGCGCGCAATCATACCCGAGGCCATCGTGATCCCATCCCACTGGCTGTACACACCCAGCCGGCTTGTGTCCACGTAAGCGCGGCTTGCGAGCACCGACAGGCACGCGTGCATCCCGTCCTGTTGCACGTACCCGTCCCAGTCCTCCGGGAACGCGCCGCTCTTGCCCCGGCCGTCCGGGTCGAAGTGCAGGAACGCAAAGCCGTCCGATGCGATGTCGTCAGGCAGGCCGGTTGTGTCGAACGCGCTACCGTACCAGGGCCAGCCCGGCACAAAGACCACGCCGGGCACGCGATTGCCCGGCCCGGCATAGGCCGGCCGGTGGATATGCACATACAGGCTGCAGCCGGAAGTCGGGTTGACGACCTGCAGCGTCTCAACGACTACTGCTACGGTGTTCGGGTACTGCCAGACCACGCTGTGCGCCGGCGTCAGCTCAACCACCCGTGAAGCCTCTGAAACCAACGTGTTGCCGTTGCCAAGCCGCACCGCAGTGAACGGCAGCTCCAGGCCGCTCGCGCTCCAGACGACGGTTCCGGCAGTATCCACCTCTAGCACCCGATTGTGCCGGCTGTCGGCAATCAGCGAATTGCCGTTGCCGAGCCGCTGGACGCTGCGCGGCCAGTCGAGGCCGGTCGCGTACTGCCAGACGATGTTGCCGGCCGAGTCGACCTCGATGACCCGGTCTCCGTCCGAGTCGCTGATGAGTGTGTGGCCGTTGGCCAGCCGGTTGCCGTTGTGCGGGCCGACAAGATTCGAATAGCCCCAGACAATCGCGTGCTCGGATGCGACC
>Ga0163210_1000134_pt1 | contig 27042 bp, 19 predicted proteins | sample Kivu_220m_FD_113536 | JGI IMG/M metagenome (GOLD analysis project Ga0163210, IMG submission 113536) | Freshwater microbial communities from Lake Kivu, Western Province, Rwanda to study Microbial Dark Matter (Phase II) - Kivu_220m | ecosystem: Environmental > Aquatic > Freshwater > Lake ...
AGTTCCGAGCCTTGCTTATCCGCTACGACAGGCGTGACCTCTACTTCTTGTCCGCTCACCACATCGCTTTCGCCATGATCAACATCCGAAATCTCATCGAAATCTAAAACCTTGAATCAGTTCTACAAAAGCCAGTTGCCATTGTTGAGAGAATTGTTAGATAGCTTCATCCGCACGAACGAACTCTTCGCCCAGCCGCAGCCTGCCACGCTGGCGGACTTGAGTTCAGGAGACGCTCACGATCCGGCCTCCTGGCAGGATGCCGGCGGTCAAGCCATCCCACCAATCCAAAAGGACCCGGTGCAGGATTTCTTTACGCGTGATGCCATCTCCTCCGCAGACCTGGTAGCCGCGTACGCGGTTCGGACGCCGGATGCCAGCCTGGTGCTCTGCGGTCAGGTGCGAGACGACGCCGATTCCCCATTGAGCTATACCCTGCGCGTTCTGGCAGTTGGTCCACAGGGCGTCGTTCACCGCATCTATAAAAATCATGCTGCCAAAAACGGGAGTCGAGCGACGCTATCTGGCCCTTATTTTTGCAGCTCAGAGGCTCTTTCCGACCTGGGCGATCCCTGGCTGATATTCGTCGGCGCGGACGTGGAGGAGATGGGGGTCGGCATCCTCGATCAGATTGCCTGGCAGCAGGTTAATCTCGAACCAGGCCCCGGGTCCGGGAAGTGACGAGAGGCTATGGCAGAGACCGGCATCCGGCCTTATACGTCTACTAATCGCGCCGCAGTCTTCCGCATCGCTGCGGATACGGCCTTCTTCGGCGAGCCAGTGGAAACCTTTCTGGAAGACCGTCGCCTGTTCTGTGACCTTTTCTACCGTTACTACACCGACTTGGAACCCGAACATGCCTGGGTGGCCGTCGCGGATGGTCAGGCCGTCGGCTTTTTAATGGGCTGCGTGAACACACCTGCCCAGCGCCGCTTGTGGGCCAGGAAAATCCTGCCAGCCGCAACCTGGCGGATTCTGCATGGAAAGCACCGGCTGGGGGCGCGGTCCTGGCGCTACGCCTGGGGGACGGTAAGGGGGATTCTGCACGGCGAACTCCTGCGCGTGGACATGAGACAATACCCGGCCCACCTGTACGTCAACGTGGATGCAGCTTGGCGCGGTCGCGGCCTGGGGCGGCGGCTGATCGAGGCATACTTGAGTCAATTGCGCCAATTGGAAGTGCCAGGCGTCTACCTGGATACGACGGACATGAACCCGGCGGCTTGCCGGTTGTACGAAAAGATGGGGTTCCAGGTGGTGGACTCGCGCCCGACGCGGCAGTGGGGTCAGCTTGTTCCCAGGCCAGTTGTCAATCTTTGCTATACAATGAAATTGGGATGAAAGGGGGTACTATCGGCTGACGGCGATGCGGTTGCGGCCTTTGTGCTTGGCCACGTACATCGCCTGGTCGGCGCGGACGATCATCGTTTCAAGATCGAGAGTGTTTTCATCATACATTGCCACCCCAATGCTGACCGTCACACCTATCTCGCCCTTATCGGTAGGGATGGACAGGCTGGCAATCGTTCTACGCAACCGTTCTGCAATTTCCTTGGCTACCTCGAGATTCGTCTCGGGCAAGAGAAAGACGATTTCCTCACCGCCGTAGCGGCCTACCAAGTCAATCTCACGCACGCCGCGTTGGCAATGCTTTGCCAACGCTTGCAAAATCTGGTCACCGATAGGGTGTCCATATTTGTCATTAACTCGTTTGAAATGGTCTATATCCAGCATCATGCTGGCGAAAGGTCGTCCAAAGCGGCGCGTGCGGGCAAATTCGATCCGCCCAAAGCCAAATAGGCCGCGCCGATTATACAAGCCGGTAAGGGGATCGGTGATCGCCAGATTCTGCACCTCAGCAAATAGACGCGTATTCTCAATGGCGGCTGCCACCTGATTGGCAAAAATGGACATTGCTGCCAGGTCCGCCTCTTTCAGGTTCTCGCCCCAGAGCCAGAGTAGACCCAGTACTCGCTCCTCAATTATCAAAGGGAAGTGGCCGATTGAGGCATCTTTGGTCATCCCACTAGGCCCCAGCACGCGTTCAATCACTGATTCCGAGAAGCCTTCCAAAATGTTCGATACGAGGGCGATGGGATTTTGTATAATCACTGCGCGTGGATTGTGGGTCAGATCGGCATATTGTGAAAATTTTTCTGCAGGAAAGCGAAATTCTTCTAGTGTGCGGCCAGCGGCACGTTCAATGATCCTAATCCGCTGCTTATCAAGAGAGGTATAACGAATTACCAGCTCCGAAGTTCCCGGTACGAACAGCACCACCAGGCAGGTCAGGTTAAGCTTTTTAAGCTCCTCGCCCAAGGTTTGGAAAATATTGTCCGGATCGGATTCGGTTTCTATGCGCGCGGCAACTTGCGCCAGGGCACTGATGAGCATATTCGCCCGCGCCAGCGTAGTGGCCTGCTGGTAGATCTTGTCTACAGCCCTTAATCGCTCTATCCCGATTGCAAACTGACCGGCCAGGGTGGTCAACAGGCGCTCATCGTCGGGGGTGAAGGCGTTTCGCTGCGCACTTTCCACATTGATCGCGCCGATCACCTGATCACCGACCTTGAGAGGCACACATATCTCGGATTGTATTCTCGAATCCACACTGATATAGTCCGGATCTTTGGTCACGTCGGCCACGCGCTTCGATTGCCCCGTTTTAACGACCATACCGGTAATCCCTTTCCCAACTGGAACCGAGAACGCATCCAGATGGATGCCCAGGCGATAAGTCGAATGCAGGCGAAGTACATTGGCTGTTTCATCCAATAGCAAGATGCCAAAATTATCCGGGAAAAGTTTTTCACCGATCAATTGTGTCATACGTTCGAGCAACTCGTCACCATTCTTGGCTTCGGTCGCAGCCAGGGCAATGGTATGCAGCACAGCCAGCTCTTCGAACTGCCGATGCTCTCTGGCAAATAGCTCTGTACGGGTAAGCGCCAGGCCGATGAGGTTGGCTGCTGTATTAATCACGGCGCAGTCGTGCTGGCTGAAAGCAAGCGGCTGGGCAGACTCGATGACGAGGGCGCCTCTTACCTTGTCCCCGATCCGGATGGGCGCGTCCACCTCGGAGCCGTGGATGCCGGGAACGTAGCGCGCTTCCTGCGTCACATCCGGTGTGTAATGAAGTTGGCCGTCTAGCAAAGGAAGCTCACTCAAACCTTTGCCCGGCGGGATACGCTCGGGGAGAGTCTGGCCGGGCAGGCCTATGCCAGCCCGGAGCACTCGATCCCCGCTTTCTGCATCTACCAGGAACGCGGCCACGTAATCGAACTTGAGTGTATCCTGCAACCTGAAGACAGCACGCCTGCAAACATCCTGCTCAGGGAGAGGCATGGCAAGCTCGGCGCTGAGCTGCAATAGCGCTTCCTGGCGTTTGGCCTGTCTTTGTGTGGAACCAAACAAGTTCGCATTTTCGAGGGCGATCGCCACCTGGTCGGCGAAAGCAGCCGCCATCTGGACATGGCTGTCCGAGAAATGATGGGTTTCGACGCTATCTATTGCCAACAGCCCGGTCACTCGATTGTGGACGATGAGCGGCACCCCCAGCCAGGAGCGAATGTGACTGTGCGGCGGCTGGCGAAAGGCTGGATAGAACTTATCCGCCTCGTGCAGGATGTAGGGCTTTTGGGTCTGGATCACGACCGAATTGGGGTTATCGCCAGGGATGGGGAAGCGGATGCCGATCACGCTGGCTGGATCCGACCAGCCGCGCCCACCGACGATTTCCAATTCGCCGTCGCGCAGCAACTGCACCGAGGCACTGTCGTGAGGCACGACATGCTCCAGTTGTTCCAAAATCCGGCTGACGGCCTCTTTGGGATCCAACGTCGCCGCGACCACGGCCCCGGCCTTGCGCAGTGTTTCGGACTCCTCAGCACGCTGGTAAGCCTGTTCCATCGCCAGGAATTTCTCCACGGTCAGCGCGATCAGGCCAGAAGCCTGTTCGCCGACGGCAATTTCATCTTCGCTGAAATGGTGGTGGTTGCTAAAACTCAACAGAACTGCGCCTAATTTGCTCTCGCCAGCCATCAAAGGTGAGACCAACGCGGAGCGGATCGGAAATTGCTCGACGAGGCGTGAGCTGACGTAAGGAGAGTGAAACGCATCCTCTATCACCAGGAGATGACCGGCCTCGAGCACAGAGGCCGTAAAAGTTTTTTCCCCAGGTTCGACAGCCAGTGAACGAAAAGTATCGCGATAAGGACCATAAGCAGCAGTGGGGATAACCTTTTGAGCGGACTCATCCCATAGGGTGAGAAAACAGCCATCCGCCCCAACCAATTTCCCCAGGCGGTCCACCAGTGTCTGGGCCATGGTTTGAAGGTCCGGGGCCTGCAATGCGGTACGAATGATCACATGCAGCAAGTTCAGGGTACGCTGGCGGTCATGCAGACTCACCTCGGCGTGGTTGCGCGCCACGGCCGCGCTGAAAACACCCGCCGCGGCGCGTAAGGCTTCCATTTCAACATTTGTCCAAACACGTTCAGCGTGGCATTCAGCAAAACCGATAGCGCCCCAGCCTTCATCCTCGACATAGATAGGCATCATCGCCAGGGAAAGGATACCCTGCGCCGACAGAAACTTTTTCTCTGCCTCAGGAAAATCGCGGACCAGGCCGAAGATGGGCTGGCGTTGTCCGAGGACCACTTCCCAACGCCCAAGACCGGCCGACTGGTAAGCCAGGTTTTGCAAGATCAGGTTATCCATCTGCGGTGAGATACCAGCTGCAGCCCATTCATAACGCAGGCTGACGAGCTGGGTGCCATCTTCGGCCTGGTGGCGTTCGAAGACAAAGACGTGGGAGGTCTTTGCGGCTTTGCCCAATTGCGCCAACACCTCCGGCATGTTCTGTTCCCAGGCGCCCAAGCGAAGAAATTTTTCGGCTGCCAGGCTGACAGCCTGCAAAATAGCATCGTGGTGCTGCAGGGCGACCTCGGCTTGTTTTTTCTCGTGTATATCGCGTAAGATGATTAGATGGCCAATTTTCTCAGGTTCGTGCTGCCGGACAGAGGTATAAATCGGTGATATGTGAATATCGAAGAAACGACTTTCGTCCCCAACCTCTAGTAATAGTTCGACATGCGTTTCTTTTTCATCAGACTTCTGAGCCACCAATTCGGCGCACGCTGAGAAGAACTCCTGCATCGGTTGGCCGATAACTTGACTGGCAGTCAGGTTGAAAAGCTGTTCGACGGCTGAGTTCAGGTAAAGTACCCGACCGCGGGAATCCACAGCCAACACACCATCGTGAAGATGCTGCAGAATGAAATCATGCGCCAGGGGCATGATCTCCAGCAAGCGATAGCGAACGAGGCTCCACACCGCCGCCAAGCCGGCCGGGATGAAGGCAAAAGGTGTCCAATCCAGGCCAGGCAGAGGGTTAACGCCTGAAAGATAAATTGCATTTCCCAGCCAGGGAAAGAAGATTCCAACGAGAATGATTATGGCCTGTCTGCGATAAAGCGCAGGAGCGCGAATCACTTCCCAGGCTATGAGCAACGCGCCAATGATCATCAACGCGTAAGCATAGGCAGCAAATATCCAGAACCACGTACCCTTTACATTTTCTAAAACGTGGAGGCCGCCCGTGGTATCAACCCACATACTCGTCCAGATTAACTTATGCCATGGGTTGGTCCAGACCAACGCGACTGTAATAAGGGGCATCAGCCAGAGGACAGCCTGATTGCGCCGCTTCAAAAAGCTGCGCCGGCCGGTATACTCCAACGTAAAAATCAGCCAGAAAACAGGGGCACTAACAATTCCAAAACATTGGACTTTAACCCAGAAGAGCTTGGTCATTAAATCTGGGGCTGACCATTCCATGGCATAGCCCAGCGACCATTCGGCCATTACAAGCATCAACCAAGCCAAAGGAGCTGCAGCCAAAGCTGGACGACGACGCCAGACAATCCACCCCAAACTGACGTACAGCACAGAAGCGAGGAGGAGGCTTATTGGTATCAGGTAGTAAAAATGTTCTGCTAGCATCTTTATCTAAAATAAGTAAAAAAACGGGTGTTTTTCTTCTAGGTACTTAGGAAGCCTGCCCAGCGATCTTAGGACAGGTTCTAAATATAATTCGGGTCCATTACATATTGCCACCAGTTGTTAGAAATGCCGCTGGTACGACCGGCCACCTTGGGCAGGTGCTTCAGCCACCACGTGTGGTGAGCGCGGATGTCGCCATTGCCCCATTCGTTGGCGTTGACTTGGCGGACATCATCCTTGAATACAGGGAAGTTGTCCCAATCGTAGCAGTTGCTGAGCACTTGGCGCGGGTTATTCCAGTCGTAATCACGTTCGCTGTTGGGGGCATGATGGATCGTTCCAATGGCTGCCTGGTTTGGCGCGATCTGGTCGAAGCAAATATACCTTTGGAATAGATTCAGGCTGGCAGTGGGATCTACAACAGCCCACAGCCGGCTCGGATTATAGGCCCAGGCCACAAAATTCTGGCAATCGAATGTTTTCGCCAGGAGGCTTTCAGCCCGGTGACCGAAGGATTCGAGCATCTCACCCACACCGCGCTCGTACGAAAAGTTCATCAGCACGAATCTGCGGCTGCAGCCGGCAGTGCCTGACATCGGGGGAGCATTGCACCAGAAAGCGCCCGCCCCGCCCATGATCGATTCGTAGAAGCCAGCGTATGGAAAGGAAAAGGCCCATACTTCGTCAATCTCGCGGCTGGCAATGCGCGGCAGGATGCTGAAACCGGTCAGGATGGCTTGGTAATCCACCGTCTCCGGCTCGTGCGGAGCGGTTGTCTTGTTGATCACGGCCGTGTACGTGTCCGGGTCGTAGCGATAACCGTCTGCCAGGGCTGGGAATTCGTTCACATCAATGCGCTGAACGATCTGGTAACGCGCCAGGCCGCCGCTGGCCTCCTCGATGTCGGCCGTGAAGCCACTGATCAGTTCCTCCACCCGGTTCCAGTTCATCGCCTGCGAAAGTTTTTGGCCGCTGACCGGATCCATGATGGGGTCATAGACGATCAACAGGACACGCGCGGTGATGGCGCGCGCCGGTTCGGTGGTGTTATCGGCTGGCACCATCGTAATAGTCTCAGCAGTCGCAGTCGGTTGAGGCTCCATCGCGCCGCCCGCGGCTGGCTTCGAGCTGCTGAGCAGGGCGCGCAGGAGGTCAATGAGAAAATTGATGAATTTGCCGAGGCTGCTGGGGGAATTGCTCATGAGTACTCCATTAAGGCACATCCGTTGCGTAGTAAACCTGGTTATCCATGCTCAAGAAAATATAACGATTCGGACTGATTGCCATGGCCGTCACAGGTGAAATAAATTGCACCTTGCGCTGGTCAACGGTCGGTTGGAACTGGCCCTGCAAGTTGAGCGCATCGAGACGCGCGCTGAAACGATAAATGGCTTTGGTCTTCGATTCGAGCATATAAAGTGCAGGATCGGATGGTCCTGCGAAGAGCATCTTGGTGAAGACTGCATCGGTAATCGTCACACCGGACAAGTGACCGGGGCGAGGGTCATCGAATGGGAGAGGTTCCGCACAGCGAGAACCACCAACACAGACGTCCACGTGTCCATCCTGAAAGAGCAGGTACAGGTCTTCACCCCTGACCGCCAAGTCAATGGCGGCGTTCATACCCTGCGGCACCTGCTCGCCGAAGAACAAGGTCGGGTCCTCGAACTTGTCCTTTACCCAGAAATAGCTCCAGACCGCATTGCCGGTCGGATCGAGCACGTAGAGGGTCTTGCTTTCGGCATCCAGTGTGAAGGCCAAGACGCTCTTCCAGCCCAAGCCCGGCACTGCAAGCGGGACTGCAGACGGTTCGACACCCCTAGTGCAATAGAGCAATGTGCCTTCAGCATCTATGGCGAGTAAGGTCGCATTATCATAGACACCGCTATCCAACAACGCCACCAGGTCAACCAGTTGGCCGACAGTGTAATTGCCGTAAGTGCCAGGGCCGCACCTGAAGTCAGGGTCAATCTCATACCCCTGGCTGGTGCGCATGGCGCGTAAAACATTGCCACTCGTCGCGTTGAGCAGATACAGGTCGGTCTCGGTGGCTGCCATGTGGCTGACGTGGATCGTCTTATCCAACCCGCTGATGATGGCCGGGTGGAATTCCAGGCGGACGATCCGATCCAGGTTGTCCATCTCGGCCTGGGCCTGCCAGCGCAGAGCCTGCGAATCCTGGGTCACCTGGTAAGCCTCGGCCTTGTCGAGGTAGTAGAGCGTGCTCTCCCAGGCGTGGCGGACAACGACCGGGTCGGTTTGGCCAATCGCACTGATCGCAGCCGTAACCGCCTGCTTGTAATTTTCATCATACTGAGACAGCCGTCCATAGCGCATGTAGACCATGGCGGCAACTGTCACGATCAGCAGCGGCACGGCGATAGCGATGAAAGCCATCGTCGAGCCAGACATGACCGCCATCTCGCCCTCCTGCGGCGCGGGGAGCAGGCGCGGCAAGATCTTGCCAATGCCATTCGAAATGGATTGGAAAAACCCACGTCCGGCCTGCAATCCTCTCGCCAGCCAGCGGAAAAGCTCGGCGCGGCGGTGGGAAACCGGGCGAGAGATTACAGGAATGTTCGACGTATCGCGCGAGGTAATCAGACGATCTGGACGTGCTCCTACGGCCGGCGGAGGCTGCACGCCCGTCCCCTCGGCCGGCATGGACGGAGGCCGACTACTATCCATCGGCCGCACAAAGCGCCCCGGCCGGATCATGTGCGGGCGAGGAGAGGTGCCCCGTACGGGCAGCTTTTGTTCTGCTTCTGTCGGGATGGTGAATGGGGAAGCGAGCGAGGCTGTTCCCTTTTCCATTTGGCCGATATGCTGCGGCGCAGCCTGTTCGGGGGAGAAATCGGCCGCTGGTGTGGGAGCCGAACGGTCGGGGGAAGGCACCGAAGCTGCCTGGACAGGCGGAGAAGCCTGGCGCGTGGACACAGGTGCAGGAGCGCGAGTCGTCGGTTCCGGGGCGGGCTTGAGTGTCTGTACAACATTCACTTTCCCGCTCCCGGCCTGCGCCTGGATCAAGATCGCATTCAGGTCCTCATCGGTCAGGGCGAGCAGCTTACGACGCAGGGCATCTGGCAAGGAAAGGCTGCGTTCGTTTTGGAGAGCTTCATCCCAGCCAGTGGAAGGGGCAGCACACAGCACGACCAAGTCACCGGTGTGCAAATCCACTTGGGAAAAATATAACGGCGTGGTCTGGCTGAAACCGAGGCCGCGGCCAGAAATTTGCGGGTCGTAGAAGTGCTCCACCTTTTCGCTGGTCAGATGATAGACATGTGTCGGGCCACATTGGACGAAGACGAATTGCACCCCGCGCAATACCCCCACGATCAGGCGGGCGAGAATGAATTGGCCACGCCCGGTGCTGCGCATATTGCGGTCTACCAGAGCCTGGTTGAGGGTTTCGGCTGTGGTACGCAACGCGGAGGTCAGCGAACCAGCATTCTGGTAAAAGCGCTCCGCCATTTGGGAAGTGATCTTGCTGTATTCGCCAGGGGAGAACGGCGTGTTGCCGGAGAGGGTCAGGTAGATGACCAGGCTGTCACCCCGGCGGCTGCGCGCCGCGCGGCGCGGCGGCGTGGCGGCCAGAAGTCCTGGCAGTGCCGGCCATACCTGCCCCTTGATGCGGTAAAGAGAAAACAGCTTCAGGTCAAATTCGGCAGCCACGTATTCATTATACGGTAAAATTCGTTCCAATAACAACCCATCAAGGAAGGCTCATGGACTTTTCTCTCATCCAAACCCTCTCTGACTTCGACGCACTGGCCGCAGGATGGAATGCCCTGCTGGCAGAAAGCGTCACCAACGTCCCTTTCCTGCGCCACGAGTACCTGCGCACCTGGTGGAGCACGCTGGGCGGTGGCGAGTGGCCCCGCGGCGAACTGGCCATCGTCCGTGCGAGCGAGAACGGACGGCTGGTCGGCCTCGCGCCCCTCTTCCTGACGGAGGACCATGAAGGTCAAACCTCCCTCATGCTCTTGGGCAGCACCGAGATTTCGGACTATCTGGACCTGATCGCCCGCCCGGCCGACCTGCCGGCCTTCATCGGCGGTCTGCTGGATTTTCTCGTTCGTTCCGGACCTTCAGCCTGGCATCTCGACTGGTACAACCTGCCCGATACTTCCCCCACGTTGCCCCTGCTGAAAGCCGAAGCCGGGAAACGCGGCTGGGCCTTCACGCAGGAGAATTTCCGCCCGACCATTTCGGTGCCGTTGCCCGGCGATTTCGACGTTTACATGAGCAGCATAGACAAGAAACAGCGTCACGAAATCCGCCGCAAAATGCGCCGCATCTTTGAATATGGGCTGTCCGTGCGTTGGTACATCGTCGAGGACGAGGCGGCGTTGGATGCCGAGATTGAGGGCTTCCTGGCGCTGATGGCCAACGACCCGGCCAAGGCCGTTTTCCTGACCGAGGCCATGCGCTCGCAAATGCGCGCCAGCGTCCACGCGGCCTTCCGCGCGGGCTGGCTGCAACTGGCCTTCCTGGCCGTGAACGGTGAGAAGGCGGCCGGCTATCTGAATTTCGACTATAACAACCGCATCTGGGTCTACAACTCGGGCATAGACTACAAATACCTAGAGCTTTCCCCAGGTTGGGTGCTGCTGGGATATTTGCTCGAATGGGCCAACGAAAACAAGCGCGCCGAGTTCGACTTCATGCGTGGGAACGAGGATTATAAATACCGCTTTGGAGGGGCGGAGAGATGGGTAATAAGGGCGAAGGTGACGAGAGGCTAGCGCGTTAACGTAATCTTGTGCAATCCTCGCGGCTGATCGGGGTCAATGCCTTTGGCCTGCGCCATGCCCAGGGCGAATAACTGCCCAGGCAGGATAGCCACAAGCGGGGAGAGCCATTCGGGAATCCCGCCAGGTATGGGGATGGCCGTAGTCGCCAAACCCAAGGCTGATTGGCGCGGCGACACGACCACCAGTCGCGGGGCGCGCGGCTTTAGTTCCTGCAAGAAGCTAGTCAACTCCGTCGCCGTCTCGCCCTCCGGCACGATCGCCAGAACGAGAAAGCCGTTTTCAACCAACGCCACCGGCCCGTGCTGGAAATCGGCGGACGAGTAAGGCTCAGCCAGCACGTAGGTCAATTCCTTGAGTTTCAGCGCGGTCTCAAAGGCGGTGGCGTAGTTGTAGCCGCGTCCGATCACCACACAGGCTTCAGCTTCACGATAGGCGGCTGCGGCGGAGATTACCGCATCAGCCCCTTCCAGCGTCTGGGAGAGGAGAGCAGGCACGCCGTCGAGAGCGCGCTGTTGTTCTTCATTCCCCGAAAGAGAAGCCGAAAGCATCGCCAGCGCCAGCAAGGAGGAGGTGTACGTTTTGGTGGCAGCAATGGAACGTTCCAGCCCGGCGCGTAAATTGATGCGCTGCTCCGCAAAGGCGGCCAACGGCGAGAGAGTGTCGTTGGTGATGGCGACGGTCAACGCGCCCTGCCGACGCCCCTCCTGGATGACGGCCAGAATGTCCGGCGAGCGTCCCGACTGCGAGATGGCCAACACCAGCGCGTCGCGCAGGCTGGGCGGCGATTTGTAGACGGTGAACAGTGAAGGCGTCGCCAGTGCCACCGGCAGGCGGTTGTGCGCGCCGAAGAGGTACTGCCCGTAGCGGGCGGCATTATCAGAGCTGCCGCGCGCCGCGATGACCACGAAACGAGGGGCGCGCTGCTGGATGGCTGCGGCGACTTTTTCGATGTTGGCGGCCTCGTCATTCAGCAGCCGCCGGAGGGCTTCCGGCTGTTCGCAGATTTCGTGTTCCAGGAGTGATGTGGGCATATTCATCAGACTTTATTCACAGCAAGAGATTCCAGCATCGAATGGCACGAATTGACCGAATTTTTTCGGGCGATTCGCAAAATTTCGATGTAAAAAACAGCCTATCTTTTCCACAACTCTGCCAGCATCTCGCTAGCGGCATCCAAGGCAATTTTCTCACATTCTGCCGCCAATTTGCCAGGGTAACGATAGGCGTACGGGGCCACGTCCACTTCGTAGCCGCCTTCGACGTGCGCGGCGGCAGTGTGCAGGTAACTGATGCAGCCGTCGGTAACGCTGGCAAAAAGGGTATGCTTTGCAGGTGAGGCCGTCTTCACTGCCATGCCAATTTCGGTGAACGTCTCGGCGGCAAAGGTGACCAGCGCCAGTTCGCCGATTCGCACCGCGTTGACGCGCATCGGCACGCTCCAGAATCCATCCCGCGCCTCGATGCGCGGTTTCCACGGGTAGCGCTGGTCGAGCAGCCGGTCGGCCAGGAACGCCATCCAGCCAGGCAGGTGCGCCATCGCCAGCAGCGGCTTGCCGTAGCCTTTCGGTGGACGAGGTGTGATGGCTTTTGCTTCGGTTGGAAGCCAAGCTTCGGTGCGCTCGATTTTCAGCGGCAGTCCATCCAGTGTTCTCGATTCGTCTCTTACCGCGGCTAGAACAGATCGAGCCACACTTGCGCCTTGTCCGGCAACCATCTCGAAGGCGCGGGTGCCTTCCCAATCCATGTCGGGATTCAGGTTGCCGGTCGCGCCTTGCAGGAAGAGCGCCATGCCGCCGAGTTCTTGCTCCACTCTGGCGCGCATGGCGCCGATCCAGTCGGCGGAAGCGAGCAAGTTATCCGGCCCGAGCACGGTGCCGTGGCAAGCAAAGTTGACGAGAGTGGCTGCCCTCACCCCCGGCCCCTCTCCCGATTGCGGGAGAGGGGAGAAAATGCTGACGATTTGCACCGAGCGATCCACTACGCCTGCGGGATTGCGGCCAATCTCGAAGTGACCATCCGGCTGGCGCTCACGGCGGTTGATGGCGATATCCGCCTCACCCTGCGACCATTCCAGACGGGCAGGGACGAAACTGGCAGCCGCTTCTTTCACGGCCTCGACGATGCGCTCAACTAGTGTGTTGATGTAGTCACGATTGAGGCGTTTGGATTTTTCGTCGGCGTAAGCAATTGGCCCGGAGTGGGTGTGTGAACAGCACAGCAGAACTTCCGTCCCTGGCAATTTGGCACGGACGCGATCCACGACGAATTCGTTGATCGCCAACATGTCCAGAGCGACAATGGCAATGCGCGTCTTGCCATCGTCCAAAACGAGCGCGGTGGCGGTCAGGTCGTCGTGGACACCAAGGTTGCCTTTCGTCCGGTCGCCGTAGCCGATGAGGAAAATCCCCCTCGGCGGGGTAATGATGCGCCGGGCAACGCCGGCGCGGAGAATCGGTCGTTTGGTCATTTATGTTATCTCCACTGCCCTGAGCGGGAGCCGGAGGACTGAGCGCAGTCGAAGTCCGAAGTCGAAGGGCATGCTCCGATCGCAGTGCGCTTCGACTGCAGCGTTGCTGTCGCTCCGCCTCCGCTCAGCGCGGAATATTCATAATCCCATATTCCGGCGCGTCTCTTCCGGCGTATCGCCCAGGCGGTATTTCTGAAATATTACAAACCCAACGAGCATGAAGATGGCCATGGCGATGAACGCCAGCCGCACGCCGAGAGGATTGGCGCGGGTGTAGCCGAATGTCTGGAGAAGCAGCGGCAGGATCAGGGTCCCGACCGCAATGCCGAGGCCGTTGGCGAAGGAGAAGGTGCCGTAATATATCGCCTCGCGGCGGCGGCCGGTGCGCATCTCGTCATAGTCCACCACGTTGCCCATCATGGCGTAGACGACGATGAAGTACCCACCGAGCGTCAGCCCGACCAGCAGCAGGAAGATGATCACTTGAATAGTAACGGGCATGCCAGGCACATCGCCGACGAAAAAGCCGAGGCCGAATGCAACTGCCAGCCCAAGCATGGTAATGTTGAGCAGCGCCCGCTGGGAGAGCTTCTTGTTCAGCAGCGACCAGATTGGGCCGGTAATCGCCATCAGGAGGATCAGGCCACCCAAATAGAGGCTCACGTCGCCTTCGCTGCCGCCGAGCACCAGCGTGACGAAGTAGGGGAAGTTCGCCTGTACCATCATGTAGGCCATGTGCACGAAAAGCGTGGAGAAGAAGACGATCAGGAATTGTTTGTTTTGGAAGGTGGCTTTGAGGCCCTCGATGGCCTTCATCGGTTCGCCGGCCGGACGCTTGCTTTCGCGCAGGCCGAGCAGTGTCAGATAGAAGGTCGCCACGCCGATCACGCCGACCGCCGCGCCCATTGCTAGCGGGCCGATGCTGCTGAAGAGCAGGCCCGAGAGGATGGAGCCGATCAACACTCCGATGACGCCAAAGGCATATTTCCAGTACGAAAGCCCAACGCGGGCCTTGGCGTCCGGCGCCATTTCGGGCAGCGTGCCATCGTAGGGAATGCCGACCAAGCTGTACGCAGTGTGGTACATCAAGATGATTGCCATCAGGTAAATTGCGTTGACAAGATAATTGCTCCCACCGGGCGGTACCCAGATGAGAATCGCACCGAGCAGGACGAACGGCGCAGCGAACATCAGGAACGGGCGGCGGCGGCCCCAGCGGCTGCGCAGCGTGTCGGACCAGTGGCCGATGAACGGGTCAATGGCCGCGTCCCACAGGCTGGCAATCATCATCAGGATGCCGAACAGCGCCGCTGGTATGTAGGCGACGCGGCCGGAATCGGCAGGCGGGACGTAGAAGTAAAGTATCCAGGTGCTGATGGTGATAGCCAGGATGTTCAGTCCCAGCGAGGCCATGCTGTAAAGCGCAATACGGCCAAATGAAGGTTTGGGCTGGTTCGCGTTCATGGAGTCGCTCCTTATTTTCTATATTGCCGCCGCAGTTCCTCGGCGGCTTTTGCCAATTCCTGCGCATTGCGCTGAATCTTCTTGACGGCGGCCACGGCGTCGTCCACGCCTTTGCATCCGCCCCGGAAGATGGACTCATCTAACCAGACAGCTTCGTGCTCGCAGGCGCGCTCGGCAACCGGCAGGCGCATCTTCTCGAATTGAAAATATTGTGGGAAGGCGTTCGGCACGGCTAGTTTGGACTTGCCCGGCTGGAACAGGGTGTAATGGTGCATGGCCTCGTAGCCCATCCAGCAGTCCACGCCCTCGGCGTCCAGCGCGGCGCAAAGCACATCGTGCTCCACGCCGAAGACTTGCGGATCAATGGCGAACATGTAACGGTAGAAGGAACGCGTGGTGTGGCGCGAGTCGCGTTTGAGGACGCGCACGCCGGGGACCTCGCTCAGGGCTTCGTCCATGTAAGCGGCCATTTCTTCACGCTGGCGGGCCTGCTCCGAGAAGCGTTCGATGCCGACCAAGGCTAGCGCAGCCTGGAACTCGGCCATTCGGTAGTTCGCGCCCATCAGGAAGTCCGAGCCTTTTTCCTCACCGCCGCCCGGGTGCGAACGGCCACAGTCAATGATGCTGGCAGCCTTCGCCGCCAGTTCGGGCGTGCGGCACAACAGCACACCTCCTTCGCCGGAAGTCAGCGTCTTGGAGGATTGCAGACTGAACGAGCCGAAGTGACCGATAGTGCCCGCGCCGCGCCCGCGCCACTTGGCGCCGTGGGCGTGAGCGCAGTCCTCGACCACGACCAGGTTATGCTTTTCGGCCAGCGTCATGATGGCATCCATATCCGCCATTTGGTGGCCGAGGTGGACAGGGAGGATAGCCTTCGTCTTCGGTGTGACAGCTTTGGCAGCGGCTTTCGGGTCGAGACAATAAGTATTTGGGTCAACGTCCACGATGATGGGAATGGCGCCAGCGGCCATCGGCGCGGCTGCGGTGGCCTGGAAGGTATAAGCCGGGACGATCACCTCGTCGCCCCAGCCGATATCGGCGGCGCGCAGGGCCACTTCCATTGTGACCGTGCCGTTGACCATCGGGACGGCGTACCCGCCGCCTTGCATCTCGGCGAACGCTTTGGCGAACGCGGCGGTCTGCGGACCCGGGTACGGGTAGCCGCCCCAGCGCCCGGATTTGATCACAGCAGTCACAGCCTCAAGATCGCGTTCGTCCCAGACGGGCCATTCTGGGTAGGGTTCGGTACGGGTTTTGGAGCCGCCGAGGATCGCAAGTTCAGACATAGGTGCCTCCATACGTTTGACGGGTGACGAGTGGCGGGTGGTTTACGGTTCGAGCAGTTCGCGGACAGCTTTCATGACCGCCGGTCCCATCTCCTTGCTGATGGACATGGTTTCTTCGTAGTGCTTACCGGGCTTGAGCGGGTTGAGCGGATAGCGGAATTCCTCCACTGGCAAGATGTAGCCCAACTCGTCGTTCGCCAGGCCGAGGATGCTGGCTACTTCCGCGCCGGCTTTTCGCATCTCGGCCTTCAATTCCATGCCGAGTTTGGGCAGCAACTCGCCGGGGATGGTTGCAAACCAGAGAGAGCCGATCTTCAGCAGGTTGGCCTCCGTGGTGACGCGACCGCGTTTATCGCGCACGTCCGGCAGCAGCTTGCGCGCGAAGGCGAATTTGAACAAGATGTTGATCAGTTTTACCTGAATTTCTTTCTTCTGAAAACTGATCACTGAACACTGATTACTGTTCACTTTTTCTAACGTTGCCAGTCCCTCCTCAGCCAATCTCTTCCCCATAAACTCCGCTTCTTCGAACGAGTGGTCTTTCACGTCGGGGGTCATCATGCCGCCCAGGTCAGCGGAAAAGAAAATGCACGGCGCGCCGGTGAGACGCTCGACCCCGGCGCGTAAATAGCCAACGTAATCAGCAGTGATGTGCGGGTTGTGTTCCCACAGCACTTCGGGATGACAGGGAAAGCTCATCAGCGTGACGTGGGTCGAGATATTATCTCGACCTACAAACTGACAGACAATCAATTCGTCGTCCACGATTTCGGGATTGCGGGCGTTCTTGGCAAGTCCCGGCACGTGTACGGAAGCAAATTTCATGCTGGCAGGTTGCAGTTTTTGGAGAGAGGCGAGAATGGCTGCGATAATCCTGTCTTTCAGCCAGGCCATATATTGTGGGTCAACGCCGGAATGAGACATGTCCGCGCCCCACAATCCCATCGTGTCGGGGCCGTGGTGGTTGTGGATGGATGCGATGATAATGTCAACGTCTGAGACTTCGGGGGTCTGCGCCTGCACGCGCTGGATGACCTCCTGTGCATCCGGGCGGAAGAACCCGATCAGGTCGAGCGCACACAGGATCAGGGTCCGGCCGGCACCGTCCCGCAACACCAGGGCGCGGGCGGTCAGCTCGTCGTGGATCGTCTCGGCGCGGCGGTTCGTCCCAAATCCAGCCAGGTAGACCGGTCTATCCAGGGAAGGGATGATGATGGTTTGTGCGTAGCCAATTTGCATGGCTCATTCCTCCTGGTCGGTCAGGAATTTGCGCGTGGATTGGATCAACTGCGGACGCTTTCCGAGAAAGTCCACGCCGGCCGCCTCCATGCCGAGCAGCACACCGCCGACCACGGGCGGGACGTTCAGCCGCACCAGCCGCGCCCCGGGCGCGACCTCCCGGATGGTCTCACCGAGAGCTTCTTGCAACAGCGGGTGACCGTCGAACAGACTGCCGATCAGCACCACGTCGAAGCTCTCTTTTTGGAGGCCAAGCTGGTTGACGACGCCGACTGCCATGCCGCCCAATTCCTCGCCTGCCCAGCGCAGCACTTCGAGGGCAGCCAGATCGCCCTGCGCGGCGACCTGGAAGAAGAGCAATGTCATGCTGGGGTCGAAGCCGTAACGCATGAGATAGATGCCTTCGATCAGGTCGTCCAAATCCTTCGCGCCGAGGTGCTGGATGAAAGCGGGAGTGAGGGCCGTCGCCGGGCCGCGCTGATCCCACTCGAAGGTGACGGCACGCATGGCGCGATAAATGATGTCGAAGCCTCCCGCTGCCTCGCCGGACCAGTAGCCTCCGCCGCCGACGACGCGCCCCTCGCGCTGATGGCCTCTGCTCAGGCCGCGACAGTTGCAGCCGGTGCCAGCGACGACCGAAATGCCCCAGCCCTGCTCCGAGCCAGCCGCGATGCCCAGCACGGCGTCGTTGACGATCTTCAGCGGCGCATTCAGGCCGAGCGGGGCGATGGCGTCGAGGTGCTCCTGCCTCTGGCTGGGCCAGTCGAAGCCGGCAATGCCCATGCCCGCGCCGGAAATCTGCTCAGCGCGGAGGCCGGTCATCTCGAGGGCCTGACCGAGGACATCCTGCAACGTGGCTGTCAGGCCGTCGTAGCCCATCATCTCGTGGCTGCCCGGGCCGCCCTTTCCGAAGCCGAGCGCCTGGCCGGTCTCATCCGCGATCAGAGCATGGGTTTTGGTGCCGCCGATGTCTACGCCGAGAAAATATTCCATTACGCTTCTCCACGTTTTGCCTTCAGGAAATCTTTTATCTCCTGCAATCGCTTGCCGTGCAGGGGATAGAGCCAGAGCAAGAAGATGGCAAGCAGGAAGCCGATGGAGGTCGGGATGGTCAGGAAGAGACGAAAGCCCAGGTTCACGGTGGCAGGCTGAACGTCCAGAAGAGTATCGTAGCCGAAGGCGGGCATCATCAGCCCGAACACGGACGAGACCAGCAGTCCGCTCAAGGTGATGATGAAGCCGCTCATGCCGAAGTACATGCCGGCGCGCTGATGGCCGGTCTTGACCTCGTCCTCGTCAATGACCTCGGTCATGATCACGTCGCCGATGAGAACCAATCCGCCCAAGCCAATGCCGATGACCACCGCTGCAGCCAGCGTGAAGGGCAGCGACGGGCTGAAGCCGAGCGGGACGATGCCCACGATCATGACCGCGTTGGCGAGCATCAGCGTGCGGCGCGAGTCGAGCTTGTTCGCCACCCAGTTGCGCCAGGGATAGAGCGAGAGCATGGCGACGAGGAAGGCGATGCCGAAGATGACGCTGAACATTTCGTCGCTCACCTGGAGGCTGTATTTCAAATAGAACGGCATGCCCATTTGCAGGACGCCCGTGGCGAGGAAGCGCATGGCCTGCGCGCCGGTGGCGGTCAGGTAGCTGCGGTTCACGAAGGTGTCTTTCAGCGACTGCAGGAAGGGATAGCTGGTATCGGTCTTGAGTTCTTCGCGCTCGAACAGAGCGGGGAAGCCAACGTAGAGCGGAATGACCGAGATGACCGCCAGCGCGATGGCCATGCCAGCCCAGCCGATGCTGTTCCAAAGCAGGGGCGGCAGGACCGAGGCCAGCACCAGGGCGATCACCTGGAAGATGTTCATCTTGGCGGCCACGTCGGTCCGCTCTTTGTACGAGCCAAACATCTCGGGCAGCAGGCCATAATAACCGGTGGCCAGCGCGGTGTAGAGGCCTTCCCAGATCACAATGAAAACGCCGAAGTAGATCAACAGCGCCACGGGATTGAATTTCCCGTCGAAGGGCGTGGTGAAGATCAGGGCAAAGGTCAAAACGTAGGGCAGTCCGCAAAACAGGATGTAAGGCCGCCGCCGTCCCCAGCGCGAACGCGTCCGGTCGGAGGCATATCCCAAGGCGGGATTGTTCAGTGCGTTGTAGATAGTGTAGAAAAACCAGAAGGATGCGAACCAAGTGGCCGGCAGGTTTTTCACGTCCACGATGTAGTAGAGGGCGAAGGCTGACAGGGTCTCGACCGGCGTGGCCACGCCCAGGCTGGTCAGCGAGTAGAGGATGCGGGTCTTGAAACTGGTCTTGAATTCGGGTGGGGCAATGGCGGTCATTCTTGCTCCTTTTTCGAGTGATGAGTGACAAGTGACGGGTGACAAGCGGCGGGACTCGTTACTCGTTTCTCAACAGCTTTCTCAAATCACGATAGCCGATGACGTGAATACCAGAGTTCTTCAGGAAATCCTTGACCTCCTTGCTCATGAAAGTGTGGTAGTTTGCCACGCGGCCGCGCCAATCCGGCGTGATGGCGCGCAGCTCGGGCGTATCCACTGACGGATGGAAGAGGAAATGCGTTACGCCGGCCGGCAGCTCGCCGAGCAGTTTCTTGGCGATCTCGATCTGTCCTTCCGATTGGTCGAGCGGCATGGAAGCCACCGCGTCCACCAGCGGCATGCCTTGCTCCTCCAACTGCTGCGTGAAGGCAGCAAAGCCGGCCGCGGTTTCGGCGTCCAATCCCATCTCTGCGTAGACTGCGGCGCTGCCGCGCGGGATCATGGCGGGCAGACGGTTCTGCGTGGCCGCCTGGAGATAGGCGCTGATGAACTTCGGATGCGCCACCGTGCCCATGTGCGTGTCCACGTGAGTGGCGTCCACGCCCCAGGCGAGCGCTCTCTGGACCTGTAACTGGAGTTCCGTTAAAACGGCATCCGGGTCGGCCTGAGCCTGTGCCTCCTCCGAGGAGCGCCAGAAGAAACCGTCCGCATCCATCAGGCCCGAGCCCATGTCGCGCGTCGAGAGCGGACTCCAGCGGTAGGTCTGCCATTCGGCGGTCAGCGTGGCGTGCACGCCCATGTCCACGTCGGGATGCGCCTTGCAATAGTCCGCCGCGGCCTTCGCCCATGGACAGGGCATCATGATTGCCCCGGAGGAAATGCCGCCGAATTCCCACAGGTCGGCGTAGGCCTGCACCGAGGCCAGGCACATGCCAATGTCATCGGTATGAAGGATGACGAGGCGGTCGGTGTTGGAATAACCGAGCTTCTTGAGAACAGGGTTGGGTTGCATGTTTTGTCCTTTCAGTAGTTCGTAAGGTGCGAAACGTAATTTGCTCTCTACGGATTACGTTTTACGCATTACGTTTTCCTTCCAAAATTGGGGAAGATACTGGCGATTCGTCTCCAGCATATCCTCCAGCACCGCCTGCACCTTATCCGCTTTCGGGCCGAGCGGATGGGCAAGTAGCGCCTGGTAAGCGGCGTTCCGGTCGCCGCGGACGGCCGCCTCGACGGTCAGTAGCTCGTACATCTTGACCTGCGCCACCAGCCCAAAGCAGGCGGGCGGCAGCGGCTCGGCGGGCAATGGATGGATTCCTTTGCGGTCAATCTTACAGGGCATTTCCAGCACCCAATCCGCAGGCCATTCTTTCACCGCACCGTTGTTACGCACGTTGACGATTTCGATTAGGTCGAGGTCATTGTAGTGAGAATCGATCAACTGCGTCGCCAGCGTGGAGTAGAACGCACCGCCGCGCAGCATCAGCTCGGCAGGAGGGGCGGTGAGAGCCAGGTCGGCGTACTGGTGCAGCAAATCCTTCTCGATCTCGATCACCTCCTCGCCACGCGACGGCGGCCACTTTTCCTGCAATCCGAGTTTCTTATCCGTGTAATAAAAGTATTGCAAGTAAGAATTCGGGATCATGCCAAGCGATCCGAGCGTGCGCACATCCCATTCGGGTTCCGCCTCGCTACGCAATTGGGCGAGGTAAGCGGGGAAAAGTTTCGGCCACATCTCCTCGCCGTCAATGGTCAGACTGCGGTACCAGGTCAAGTGGTTCAGGCCAAGGCTGTGCAGCACCACGCGTCCCGCCTCGACCGGGCCGCCCACGATCTCGCCGAGCGCGCCCAGCATCATCATCTTGCTGGTGATGCCGCTGTTGCAGACGCCGACGGCGGGAACGTCCGCCGCGTGGCGATTGAGCGCCTCGGTCACCAGGCCGGAAGGATTGGTGAAGTTGAGCAGCAGCGCGCCGGGCGCAGTCTCGCGCACGTCTCTGGCGATGCCCAGCACCACCGGGATGGTGCGCAAGGCTTTGGCCATGCCGCCGATGCCGGTCGTCTCCTGGCCGATCAGGCCGTGACGGCGGCCCAGGTACTCGTCCGCGACGCGGGCGGGCATCTGCCCGACGCGCAGTTGCGTGATGACGTAAGCCGCCCCGCGCACTGCCTCACGCTGGTTCGTGGACAGCACCACCTTGAATGGATTCCCTTTGGCGGCCGCCATCCGCTGCGCGAACCCGCCGACGATGCTCAGCCGTTGAGAGTCAACATCCATCAACCAGAGTTCTTTCAAGGGCAATGTGCTGGTCCTTTCGAGAAAGCCGTTGACCAATTCGGGGGTATAAGTTGAACCTCCGCCAATAACTGCGATTTTCATGCCAAATCCTTTCTAACCGCAAAGGGCACAAAGTCCCACGAAGGATTCCTTTTATGACCCGTGGTGTCCTTTGTGTTAAACTCTTTCCACCTTGCCAGTCAGCGCACTCCTATACGCCGCATCCACGATTTTCATATTCACCAGCCCCTCCGTCCCTCCCGGCACGGGAGTTTGGCCAGACTTGATGCACTTCACAAAATGCGTCATCTGCGCATCATACATACTCTGTGGGCAATGTTCAGGGCGCGGGAACACAAAGCCAGGGTCAACAACATCTAGTTTTTCTTCCTTCATATTTGGTAATTCCAGCTTCGTTGGGAACAACTGCCCAAATCCCTTTGTGCCATACAACTGCGTCGCCGCCTCCGGCCCGTCCGCGTGCGGCTGCCACCAGCCAGACTCGATGTACGAGACCGCGCCGTTATCCCAATTGACAATAATCACGCCGGTATCGTCCACGTCGAAGTCTTTATAGTACGTGCCAATCTTTACATAGACAGAGACCGGCTGCGGGTCGCCGAGCAGGAAGCGGGCCGTATCCAGGGCATGGATGCCCATATCGGCTAGCGCGCCGCCGCCTGCCAGCGCCTTCTGCGTGAACCAGCCCCCCGGCCCCCAGTTGACGTGCACGCCGTAGCCTTTGGTACGGATGATCTTTCCAAGCTTGCTGACCTGAGATTTCAACCACAGCACATCTTCGTCGAAGCGCCAGCAGTGCGCCACCATCAACGTCGCGCCGGACTTTTGGCTGGCAGCGAGCATCCTGGCCGCCTCGCTCGCATCTATCGCCATCGGCTTCTCGACTAGCACGTGGATGCCCTTCTCGAGCGCAGCAATGGCTTGCGGAGCGTGGAGGGCATTCGGCGTGCCGATGACCAGCGCGTCCACGCCGCCAGCCTCGAGCAGATCCTCGACGGCTTCGTACTGGCGTTTCAGCCCGAATTTCTGGCTGAATTCAGCGGCTTTTTCGGGGAATTTCTCGACGACCGCGACCAGCTCGGCCTCTTTCTGCGCCCGGATGGCCTGGGCGTGGATGTGAGCGATGTAGCCCGCGCCAGCGATGGCAAATTTGAGAGTCATAAAAAATCTCCTGACCAAAGGCTTCGTGCTGAACGGAATGCCGAAGCCCTCATTGCTCCAGGCGGCGTCCTCGCCGCCGGGGACGGCGGCAGAAGCACGTTACTTCCAGAACTGCGGTAAATACTCTTTATACGCCGTCAGGTAATCATCCAGGATTTGCTTGGCCTGTTCGATGTCGTTGACCACCGGGTCGAGCAGCAGGCATTGCAGCGCCTTCTGGCGGTCGCCATCCACAGCCGCATCCACGCAGAGTTGGGCCACAGTCGTCTCGCGGCGGCAGAGTTCGGCAACTGGCTCAAGCAGCGCGCCGACGTGAACGGGATGGATGCCGTCGCCGTCCACCATGACGGGAGTTTCCACCGTGCATCCCAGCGGCAGGTTAGAAACCTGTCCTACGTTGCGTAAATTGGCCGCCAGGTGGTAATGATTGCCAGACGCGGCCACGTTCTCGATCATCTCCAGCGCGCCCTCCGAATCGGTCTCTTCCAGCCCCTCGATGGTCGCCTCGCCGTTCGCCATCTTGTCCAGGCGGTCGAGCTCATATTCACGGACAGAGGCCATCAAGTCCCAGTCGTAGAGCTTGATGTCGTACTTCTCCCACGGCTTGGTGACCGGATCGGTCAGCCAGGGCAGGTATTCGCACAGGTGCGTGTCGCCAGGAACGGGGAAGGTGCCAAAGGCCTCGAACACGCGGCGGGTCAGCGGCTCGAACGCCGGGTCCAGCTCGAAGAAGCGCCGCCGGAAGAGCGGATAGAGGTCCTCGCCGGTCTGCCGGTCGCGGATGGAGAGTATCCACGAGAAATGGTTCAGCCCGGCAGCGCGGATGTCCACGCGTGGGACGATCTGCTGCCGCACCTGGTCATGGAGCGGGGCTTGCATGATCGAGGCTTCCATGCCGGTCAGCCCGTCGGGGACGGCAATGCCCAGATCTTTCGCCAGCGCCACGCCGACCATGGTGTAGCCGATGAAAATCTGGTGGCATAAGCCGACGGCTTTGATCTTGCTGTGACGGTTGACCGTGTCGCAGATGCGGATCATCGGGTTGGTGAAGTTGACGAACCAGGCGTCGGGGCAGGCTTGCTCCATGTCGCGGACGATCTCCATCAGCGGGCCGATGTTGCGCGCCGCGTGGGCAAAGCCGCCCGGCCCGCCGTTCTCGGCGTACGGCTGCCGGACCCCGTACTTGATCGGGATTTCGAAATCCTTCTTCCACAGCCCTTCGCGCGCCCCAACCTCGATGGCCGAGACGACGAATCCGGTACTGTCGTCCAGCGCATCCTTGTGGCTGGTGTGGGCAGTGATGGTGATTCCGGAATCCCATTCGCGATTCAGACGCTCGGCCAGGCGTTTGACGATGTCGAGCGTTTCGGGGTTGCGGTCAACCAGGGAGAGGGTGGAGCCGCGCAGTTTCTTGCTGCGCATCAGGGCAGAGAGGGTGTTTTCGCCGAACGAGGCGCTGCCGGTGCCGATGACGACGATTTTGGTGGGTATGGTCATTCTCCTGACTCCTCGAGATCAATCATCTGGTCACTATACGTTCCCGTCACGTGGATCGAGTCGTCGCTCTGCCGGCTGTAATGCAACTGTCCCGCGGCCAGACCGGTGACATTCACATCCAGGGTAAAGGCACCATCGTCATTGTAGTTGTATGCACCTGTGCCGGTCATGACGAAGCCAGCAGAGAAGGCACAATTGGTGAGGCTGAAAGTGTTGCCAGCGTCGGAGGCTTCGAAAGCCAGCGTCCCGCCAAAGGGACAGCCAACGGTGGTAGGTGTCTCCGCATCCCAATAGTAGTATTCGGGCAGGTAATATATTTCTGTGTAGGCCGAGTCCAATGCTTTGAGGGGATTTTCGAAGTCAAACGCGTTCAAGGGTGCCAGTGGCACGTACTCATAGGCAACTACGCCCTCGCAAGTCGTTTCGCGTTGATCGGGAAGCGCCCCCTCGATCAAATAACTGGTCACCAGATCATCGGGACAACTGTTGCCCCAGCCGAAGATGACATGCGGGCCGCCTTGCTCCGTGACCAAGTAACCATCTGCCAGGTGCTGGTAGACGCTGACGCCATTGGCGAGAGGCGTAGCCGGATCGGCAGTGGCCCCTAACACGAGTGTGGGGATGCCTACCGCGCTCAAGTAAGCTGGCCGGGTCAGCTCCTGGCTTGTGGTCGGCCAGAAGACGCAGGGGAGATCTCCATAGAAAATGGAGCTGAAGTGTGCCAATGAGGCATCCACCGGATCGCCAGCGCGCAGATAGGCCTCGGCGCGCTCGGTGGGTGTCCCGCTGAAGTAGGCGTAATCCTGACATTCTACGGAATAATAGACGCCATCCGAATAACTGGGATCGGGGACGGCAGCCAGGGTTTCGGGGTCGAGGCTTAATGCGTCGTAGAAAACGCGGGCCATGGGCGCCAGATCTCCATCACGGGCGTAGGCTGCCAGAGCGCGCAGGAAGATCATGCGCGCGCCCTCCGAATAGAGATAACCGGCAGCGGCGCTCTCAAGATTTCCAATCGTGAAAGTGCGATGCGCCAGGTCGCCGGAGGGCAGTGGAAAGTCGAACGGCTGCGGGGAGGCACGCAAAAGGGCGGCCAGATTGTCGTAAACAGCCGCCGCGTCCCCACCCATCTCGTCCGCGCAAGCCGGGTCGTCGTTGCAGGCTTGTAGGGTCACCTTGAGCGTATTGTCGAAAGCCGCGGCTTGCTCGGCGAGGAAGTCGGTGCCAGAGAGAGTCAAGTCTACCGTGCCATCGAGGATGAGACCGGCCAAATGATCCGGATGGGCGGCGGCGTAGGTCTGGGCAAACTGGGTACCGTAACTTTCGCCATACAGCCAGAATTCATCGTCTCCCATGGCCTGCCGGAAGGATTCCAGGTCTTCGATGGCTTGAGATGTACCCATGAAGGGCAGAATCTCTGGGTTGCCCATTTCGCTGACACAATCTCTGGCAAAGGTTTGTGCGGCGGCAGCCAAGGCAGCTTCGCCAGCAGGGGTGGTCGTGTCCGCTTCGGTAAGGTAGAAGTCAGCAGCCGCCTGGGCGCATTGCAAACCGCCCGAAGCGCCGACGCCGCGCTGGTCGAAGAAAATGATGTCGAAGTGTTCGGGGATGCTGGGATCAAAGGCCGCCGTGTATGGATCAGCAGCCAGCAACCCGGAGACGCCGGGGCCGCCGTTGGCGGTGACGAACATGCCTCTGCGCTCGCCGGTAGCGGGCAGGACGGCAAAGACCACCTCAATCGTCTTGCCTCCAGCGGGAGAAAAATGATCCAGCGGGACGCTCAAATTGACGCAGGTAAAATCACTATCGGGACAGGGGTAACCGCCCAACTGAGCGAGGATGGTTTCTGTGTTTTCGCGCTGCCCTGCGGTGACCGAGGGCTGAGTTTGCCCGGCAGGAGGCAGGGGGATGACTGGTGTGTTCGTCTGCGCAGGGATGCAGCCAACGCCCATTGCAGCCAAACAGATAAGGGTGAAGAAGAATTTTATCCGATCCATAGTTTCTGCTCCTTGTTCCTGCAATTATAGTTTCTTGAGGTTTGCCGTGATGCCCCGGCAGTAGAACGAGATACTATCTCGTTCTACTGATCGCTATTATTCTTTCAAGCCAGTCAGTTTGATGCCCTGGATGAAAGTCTTCTGGGCAAAGAAGAAAGCGATGACGATGGGGACAGTGAAGACGGTCGCAGCGGCCATCAACTGATTCCAGATCATTGTACGTTGACTCTGGAAATCCTGCAGGCCGAGCGCCATGGTGAAGTTCTTCGGGCTGGTCAGGAAGAGCAGCGGCCCAGTGAAGTCGTTCCAGGCCCACAGAAAGGTGAAGACGGTCACGGTGGCCAGTACCGGGATCGAAAGCGGTATGACAATGCGGGTGAAAATCTGCCATTCCGAAGCACCGTCTCACCGCGCCGCGTCGCACATCTCCTCCGGGATGGTGCGGAAGAACTGCCGCAGCAGGAACACATCGTAGGCGTTAGCGAAAAAAGTCGGGATGATGAGCGGCAGGAAGGTGTTTCCCCAAGGCAGGGTGTCATTGAAAAACAAGTAGATCGGGATCATCGTCACCTGGAAGGGCAGCATCATGG
>Ga0163210_1000135_pt1 | contig 26958 bp, 28 predicted proteins | sample Kivu_220m_FD_113536 | JGI IMG/M metagenome (GOLD analysis project Ga0163210, IMG submission 113536) | Freshwater microbial communities from Lake Kivu, Western Province, Rwanda to study Microbial Dark Matter (Phase II) - Kivu_220m | ecosystem: Environmental > Aquatic > Freshwater > Lake ...
CCCTCCGATATCCGGGTCAAAGGATCATCTATCTTTGAATTTCACCAATCCTCAATGTCCCATTTTGCCACAGGTTGTTTCTTTATTCCCCTATTTATTCCGTATAAATTTTTTGTATTAATTCATAACTAATTGAAATAATAAATGATATTATTTAAATGCCTTCGGCATTTTTTTTGCTCACCTTGAATATAGCTTCTTTCCATCTGTCGAGAAAATAAATAATGGGTAATGATAAGAAACGAATATTGATTATTGAAGACGATGAGGAGATGCGATCTTTATTGAAAGATTTCTTTGAAGAGGAAGGGTTTGAGATAGATTCAGTGAGTAATGGGTCCGATGCCTTCCGGATACTGGTCAGGGAACTTTTCGATCTGGTGATTACCGATCACCGGATGCCCGGTTTGACAGGACTGGATATACTTCCGGGAATAAAAAAACTTCAACCCGAGACCCCCATCATCGTCATCACAGCCTTTGGCAGCAAAGAGGTCCATCACAGGGCAATGGAGAGGGGCGCCACTGCGTATTTAGAAAAGCCGCTCCATTTTCATGAACTGAAGACAATGATTCATGAGATCATCTCTTTAAAACCAAAACATAGGGGGGATGAGAAATGGTCGGGATCTTAGTGGTCTCTCACGGGAGATTGGCAGAGGCATTGATTTCCTCTGTCCAATTTCTTGTCGGGAATTTGAAAAAAATAAAAGGGATTTCTATCTGGCCAAGGGATGGGAAAGAAGAGGTGAAGGATCGGATTCAAAAAGGGATAGATGAGGTGAATGATGGGGATGGAGTGGTTATCTTAACAGACGTTCTGGGCGGGACACCAACGAATCTCAGCCTTTCGGTTTTAGAGGACAAGAAAGTTGAGGTTATCACTGGAGTCAATATGCCCATGTTGCTTACCCTTTCAAGCTATCGAAAAGAGAGGTCGTTAAGGGAGATCGGTCGATTGGTCAAGATATCAGGGCGTAGAAGCATCGTCCTGGCAAAGGAGGTATTGAGGAGAAAAGTAAGCCATCGATGATGGGGAGTTAAACAATTCACAAAAGATAGGGGAGGGGATGAAGACGATCCTTTATATTGACCAATCCGAGAGCTTCCGGCTTCTTATTAAGGAAGAGTTATCGCAGGAAGGATTCCAGGTGGCCACCGCAGGCAGTTTGGAAGAGGCCATTTTAAATTGGCAGGCAGTCCAGCCGGACCTTGTCATTCTGGAACTGAGGCAGAATAGGTTAAGCGAGGAAGTCTTCGAAAGGGTAAAAAATAGATATCCTGAGGTTTTATGGATCGGATATTCCACTTACTTTCAATGTCCAGAGGAATTTAAAAAATGGGTCAATTTCTATCTGCCCAAATCATCCCGTATAGAAGAAATAAAGATGCTGATAAAAGACCTGAAGGGAACAGCGGGTAATTTAAAAGAGAGGATAAGCGTATGAAGATGAACGAAATAAAAAAGAAGGCGAGTGGGTTGGGCATTAAAGTTAGGGCAACGACAAAAAAGGCAGATTTAATTCGGCAGATTCAAAAGGCTGAGGGGAATTTCGATTGCTTTGGGACTGCCATTAATTTTTGCGATCAATGGAATTGTTGCTTTAAAGAGGACTGTTTACATTCGATCAGAACCCCGACTTAATCCTTTTCGAGGGCTATTTGACAAGAGTCAACGAGGCTCACTTAGAGAGGAGGAGATGATGGAGAAAACCATCAAAGAGCAAAAGGAGAATACTGTTAAGGAGGAGAAAAAAGGGAAGCGGAAATGGTTAAGTCACTTTTTAAACTTTTTAATGTATGGGGGCTGGTTACTGGTCATTGTCGTTATCCTTGGAATCATTATCCTTATCTCTGTTTTAAGTAAGTAGCACAAAGCTTTAACAAACTCACATATACAACTTTTAATAATAGCTTGTATGGGCATTTTGTTTTAAAATGAAGACAAGGAGGCCGATATATGTCTGATTTCTTTCAACCCGGCGTGATTACCACTCTTCATCGATTAAAAAAGGGGAATTTAGAACGGATGGAGATGGAACTGGAGTTCTATTCAAGATACAATCCAGTTGCACTTGTTCTGCCCTCCCTCTATTCCGAGCTGAAGGAAAAAGCTCTTAAAACGATCATCTCCGAAATCAAAAGGGTCAAATATATCAATCAGATCATTGTCACATTGGGGAGAGCAGATGCAATAGAGTTTGAACACGCGAGAGAGTTCTTTTCTGCACTTCCTCAGGAGACCATTATCATCTGGAATGATGGAGATAGGGTTAGGTCCCTTTATGATATTTTAGATAAGAATGATATTTCAGCAGGGGAAGATGGGAAAGGGCGCTCCACTTGGATGGCTTTCGGTTATGTCTTAGCAAGCGAAAAAAGTGACGTTATTGCTTTACACGATTGCGATATTCTCAGTTATGATAGAGAATTTTTAGCCCGTTTATGCTACCCGGTGGTCAACCCCAATTTGGGATATGAGTTCTGCAAAGGGTATTATTCTCGGGTGACGAATAAGATGCATGGAAGGGTCACCCGTCTCTTTGTGACACCTCTTATCCGGTCTCTGGAACGGCTGTTAGGATACTTACCCTTTTTAGTCTACCTGGACAGTTTTCGATACCCATTGGCAGGTGAGTTTTCGATGATCACGGACTTAGCACGAATCAATCGGATTCCCTGGGATTGGGGATTGGAGGTTGGTGTCCTATCCGAGGTTTTCCGAAACTGCTCCCCGAGACGGATCTGCCAGGTCGACCTAACGGACAATTATGAGCATAAACATCAAGATTTGTCTCCGGATGATCCAAGCAAAGGGCTTTTGAGAATGTCGACGGATATTGCGAAGAACCTCTTCCGGAACCTTGCCAGTGAGGGAATTGACCTTTCAGAAAGCCTTTTGAAGACATTGAAAGCTTCCTATTTGAGAACTGCCCAGGAGACGATCACAAAATATCATGATGATGGAGCTATCAATGGCCTCGATTTCGACCGTCATGAGGAAGGGGTGGCTGTGGAAACCTTTACCAAAGGGATCGAATTAGCCAGCAAGGCCTTTGTAGAAGACCCTCTCAGCATCCCACTCATCCCAAACTGGAGCCGGGTCACCTCCGCTATTCCTGACTTCTTGGAGAGGCTGAAAAATGCGGTCGATGACGACAACACCTAAACTGATCATCTTCACGGATCTGGATGGGACCTTGCTTGACCGGAAGGCTTATACCTTCGAACCAGCCTTACCCTCTCTCCGTATGATTAAGCAGAACGGCATTCCTCTGATTCTATCAACCAGCAAAACCAGAGCCGAGGTCGAGCTTTACAGAAAAAGATTGGAAAACGATCATCCGTTCATTTCCGAGAATGGGGGCGGTGTTTTCGTCCCGAGGAATTACTTTTCTTTTCGGTTTCCTTATGATAGAGAACTGGATAGGTATTTCGTTATTGAATTGGGGACTTTTTATCTTCAGATCGTCGAGGTCCTGAAATCCATTATGGAAGAGACTGGGATTCGAATAAAAGGGTTTTCAGATTTTACTCCGGAGGAGCTTCAGTCCCTTTGCGGATTAGACTTAAAAGAGGCCGCATTGGCCAAGAGAAGAGAATATGATGAGCCTTTTATCATTGAGGGGGGAGAGAGAGAAGTCGAGACCATTAAGAGAAGGGTCGAGGAAAAAGGAATGAACTATGTCTGGGGAGGAAGATTCCATCATATCCTCGGGAAGAACGATAAAGGAAAGGCTGTTGAAATTCTGAAGGAACTCTATGAAAACCAGTTTTTCTCAATCTCTTCAATTGGAATCGGAGATGGCCTGAATGACCTGCCCATGCTTCTGGTGGTGGACCGTCCGATTTTCCTCAAAGGAAAGGAGTACCCTTTGCCGGAAGAGCTCTCCCTTCCTAAAAACCTGACGGTTATCAACGGGGAGGGTCCAGGGGCCTGGAATGAGGTCCTTTCAGGCGTTCTAAAGGATTTAAATCCTTAAGATGGGAGGAAGAAAAATGCAGTTCTTTTATTGGATAGTATTATTGATCGTCATCGGGATAGCCATTTTTGCCATCCAGAATTCCTCTGCCCCTCTGGTCATGATGAGGTTCCTCATCTGGCGATTTGAAACCTCCCTGATCTATACGCTTCTCGGTTCAGTGGGTATGGGCATACTGATCGCTCTCTTCTTCTGTATCCCGAGACTGATCCGGTCTTCTATTCGAATGAGGGAATTGAAGAAACAGGTTGAAAATCTCGAGACCGTTTTATACAAACCGGCCAATCTCATGCCGGAAGGGGCCAAGTCCAGAGAGGGATGAAAAAAGCCATTATCATTCCCGTCTATCTCAGACTCCATCAACCTGAAGAATTATTGTCTTTAGAAGGATTCATCCTGGCCATGAGGGCCATCGAAAGCCTGAGGGTATTGAAAGACCAGGATTTCACCCTCATCCTTCCTGTTTGTTTTGACCTCCCCGAGAAGGAGAAAGACTCTCTCTTTGGACTGGAGAGGATCTTTAGAGACGAAGTCAGGCCTTTTCGATTCGAAAGAACGCTGATCTTCTCTTCCCTCCGCCTGCAGGGGTTAAGAGAATATCTCGCCCAAAAAAATTTCAAAAAATTTTATCCCCTGATTGACCTCAAAGGATTTTCAAAGATCCGGAATACGGGGCTTTTGCTCGCTCAGGCCTTATCCATGGATATGGTCATCTTCATGGATAATGATGAGATGGTTGAGGATCCTCACTATCTCAGGACTGCCTCCGAATACCTGAATCAGAGATGGAATGGGAAGTTGGTGAGTGGAAAGGGTGGTTTTTACCTCAATCCCGATGGCTCCATCCTTCTTACCTCACGAGACCTCTGGTGGGACTTTCTCTGGGATAAGACGAGTTGGATGAATCGAACCTATGAGAAGATCCTCCAGTCAAAAGATCGACTGGTTTGTTCCCCCCTGCTTCTGGGTGGGAATCTGGTCCTCCACCATCGCCTTTTTCAGAGCATCCCCTTTGACCCCTATATTCCAAGAGGGGAGGATACCGATTATTTCATCAATGCGATTCGAGCGGGATTTTACGTTCTGTTCGATCGGGACCTTCGGGTCAAACATCTTCATCCTGAAAGGACAGGAACTTATTTTTATCAGGAGTTGAAAGGAGATATCGAACGGTTCCTGTATGAACGGCAGAAGGTGAAGATGGAATTGGGCCTCAATCTCGATCCCTATCCAGGATATTTTCTCAAATGGACACTCTATCCAAGGGCCCTCTTTACCTCCATTTTTCTCTGTCTGGACTATCTATTGAAAAGGGAATGGAGGAAAGCAGAGGAGGTCCTTTTGAACCTCCGCATCATTTTCCAAAAGAGGAGTAAAGGCTGGCTGAATTATTTGAAATTCAGGAAAGACTGGGAGACCGTCATGAAGCATATCCGGGCAGAGGGGATGGAGGAACTATTGAAGGATTGCTGGATATAGATTTGAGAGGGCAAATGGAACAGCCGTCTTTTCCGGTTCAACTCAGGCAGATCAGAGAAACAGAACTCTTGATCGGAATTCCGAGTTACAATAATGCGCGAACCGTCGGCCATGTGGTGCGGGCTGTGATGGCCGGTCTGGCGAAATACTTTCCGAAGGCCAGGGCCGTTTTAATCAATTCTGATGGGGGTTCCACGGATGGAACCCAGGAGGAGGTCAGGAGGGTACAAATTGAGGATTACAAGACCATCCTCACCTCGCACCCGGTCCATCCCATCCATAAAATTGTCACTCCCTATCATGGAATTCCCGGAAAAGGAAGCGCCTTTCGAACGATCTTCGAGGCGGCGAAGAGTCTGGAGGCAAAGGCGTGCGTGGTGTTGGATTCGGATTTGAGGTCGATCACACCGGAATGGGTTGAACTCCTTTTAAGACCCATCTATGAGGAAGGGTTTGACTACGTGGCTCCTCTTTATGCCAGGCATAAATTCGATGGGACGATCACGAATAGCATCGTCTATCCATTGAGTCGAGCTCTCTACGGGAAGAGGGTCCGTCAACCCATCGGGGGCGATTTCGGTTTTTCCGGAAAGCTCGCTGAATTCTACTTAACCAAGGAGGTGTGGGAGACCGATGTCGCTCGTTTCGGGATTGACATCTGGATGACCACTCTGGCGATTGCCGAGGGGTATAAGGTCTGTCAGTCCTATTTAGGAGCTAAGATTCACGACGCCAAAGACCCCGGAAGCGACCTCGGACCGATGTTTACCCAGGTGGTCTCATCGGTTTTCAGTTTAATGAAGGAATACGAAAAGGTTTGGAGAACCGTTAAAACATCAGAATCCGTGCCCACTTATGGTTTCCATTATGAGGTGGGGCTGGAACCGGTTTTGGTCCATGTGGAGCGGATGATTGGAAATTTCCGATTGGGGGTTAAGGATCTGACGGAGATATGGAGAAGGGTGTTACTTCCTGAAACCCTCCGCTGGCTAGAATCGGTCGGACAACTGTCCGATGAGGCATTCTCTTTTCCTCAAGATCTCTGGGTTCGTATCGTTTATGATTTTGCCATCGCCTATGATAAGGGCTCTGTGCATCGTGGACATTTATTAAAATCGATGATTCCCCTTTACCTGGGGAGGGTCGCATCCTTTGTAAAGGAAAATATGGACAGTTCCGCCGTCGAGGTGGAGAAGAGGATTGAATCCCTTTGCAATGCCTTCGAGGAGATGAAGCCCTATCTCCTCGAACGATGGGAATAAAGATCAGGGAGGTGAAGGATATGAGTGAAATCTGGAGGGCGGCCATTTTAGATTCGTTTAATCGATTTTTAGGGAAGGTTCTTACCTTTTTGCCCAATCTACTGGCGATGATCACGATTCTTATCATTGGGTTCTTAATTGCCTGGATTGTTAAAATGATCCTTGTTCATTTTTTAAAAGCACTCCAGTTCGATAAAGTCAGTGAGCAATGGGGACTCACACGCCTCCTTTCCCAGGGAGGGGTCGCTTATTCCCCTGCCAGCCTCTTGGGTCGTTTTTTCTACTGGATCATTGTTCTCATTACCCTCATCTTGGGAATCAATGCCCTTGAGGTTGCAGCCACCCAGAACCTCGTCACGCAATTTTTTAACTTTCTCCCGCATCTTTTTGCAGCCCTTGGCATCTTAGTCATAGGGTATCTCATCGGAATCTTTTTAGGCCAGGCCGCTCTGATCGCCGCGGTCAATGCCGGAATGGATTCCGCCAAGGTTCTCAGTCGCTCTATCCGCTGGTTCATCATCATCCTTTCTTTAACCATGGCCCTTTATCATCTGGGCATCGCAGAGAGAGTGATCGTGGCCGCCTTCTCGATCACCTTTGGCGGCATCGTCCTCGCTCTGGCCATTGCCTTTGGGTGGGGAGGAAGGGAGTTTGCCAGAGACTTTCTGGAAAGGCTGTACAGGAAGAAAGGGAAAGAGGGCGAAGGGAAAGACCATATTTCCCATATTTAGAAGCAACGTGAGTAGATAAGTCACCCTAATTTAAATAATTCTTCTTTCAATTGTTGGGAAGAGATGAAGTGAATTCCCTGCATTCCCAAGGAGAGGGCAACCTCCACATGATTTTTCATATCGTCAATAAAAAGGATCTTCCCGGGAGTTATCCCCGCCCACCCGATGGCCTTCTGAAAGATCTCCCGTGCCGGCTTTTTAAATCCCACTTCGTGAGACAGGATCCATTGATCAAAAACCCTGACCACCGGGAATTTTGAAAGGATGTATTCAAAATGGAGGGGATTGGTGTTGGAAAGAAGGCCCAGCCTCTTTTTCCCTTTCCATGACCGGATGATTTCAGAGACCTCGAGGTTTTCCCAGAAGATATCATTCCAGATGGGTTTAAACTCTTCAAAGGAGATGGAGAGTCTGAGGACATCCTTCAGAGACCGGAAGAACTCTGAGGATGAGACCTCTCCGACCTCATAGCCATTGACCGCCCCATTCTGAAAATCGAAAAGGTAGGAAAATATCTTCCGGGGATCCACAAATTCCTTCCTCAGGGTGAACCGGGAGAGTTTTTCTGCAATCTGAAAGTGGTTAAAAGGAAGGATGACATTCCCGAGATCAAAGAGGATGACTTCCGTTGAAGATCGATGCATTAGTGGCCCTTTCCTCTCTGAGACTGTGTTGTAATGTCATTCTGAGCCCTGAACTTGATTCAGGGCGAAGAATCTCTTGTTTTCAACCTGGCGTAATTATTAATATAAACTCATTAAATGAAGTTTCATGTTGGACTTGTTCAGCATCTAAAACCAGTACATTACGAGACCCTGAAACGAGTTCAGGGTGACAAAATGTAAAAACAATAAATGCGTTTGTATTAGATTCTTCGCTTCGCTCAGAATGACAATCATGGTTTTACATCCGTTACGACACCGTCTCTCTGGGGTGAGGGGTAAAATATTCGACGATCGCCCGGGTCAGACCAGGAATCGTATATTGTTTCGGTTGAATTCGGACCTTCATCCCCCACTTCGTTGCGGCCTTCGCTGTCACCGGCCCGATGCAAGCGATGGTCATGCCTTTTAAAGCGGTCTTGAGGTCCACTCCCTTCAGGAGTTCAACAAAATGATTGACCGTGGAAGAGGAGGTGAAGGTGATGAGATCTATTCCCCCATTCGTCAGAAGCTCTTTCAACCTCTTCGATACCCCTCTGGGTTTGACCGTTCTATAAACCTCCACCACATCGACCTTGGCCCCCATTTTTTTCAAGCCCTTTGGGAGGATATCCCTTGCCTCTTTAGCGCGAGCGAGTAAGATTCGTTTTCCACTGATCGATCGTTTTTCAAATCCCTCCAGGATGGATTCAGCGATAAACTCTTTCGGGATAGAGCGGACAGGTATTTTCTTCTTCTTTAACTGACGGGCAGTGGCAGGGCCGATGGCACAAACCTTCAGGGAAGAAGGTAAACGGAGGTTTTTTTTTATCTCTTTCAATCTCTTCAGGAAGAAATTGACCCCATTGGCACTCGTAAAGATGATCCAGTCATAGGAATTTAATCGGGCGATGGCGCAATCGAGGTTCTTCCATCTCGAGGGAGGAACAATCTCGATGGTCGGGAATTCGATGACCTCTGCCCCGAGATTTTTAAGGGAGGATTCAAATTCGGCGGATTGCTCCCGGGCACGGGTGATCAGGATCTTTTTGTCTAAAAGGGGTCTGTTGTTCATGGTTTATATTCCATAGTCTCTGGTGGGCCTGATCTTTTATAAACCTCTCTTAAAATCTCTTCCGCTCCTTTATCCAAAAGGATTTGAGCCAACTGAATTCCCAGGCCCTCTGCTTTATCCGGCGGGCCCTCCACCCGATATCTTATCAGTCTCCTTCCATCGAGACTCCCGACCATTCCATCGATCCTGAAAATTGACTTCTGCATCCGGCCGAAGGCGGCCACCGGGACCTGACAACCCCCTCCCAGTTTCCTGAGAAATGCCCTTTCCCCGGTAATGGCGAGTGAGGATTCCGGATCGTTGAGGAATCGGATTTTTTCTCCGGTTTCTTCATCTCCCCTCCGGGTCTCGATTCCCAGTGCCCCCTGACCGATCGCAGGGAGGGAGATTTCCGGAGAGATCACCTCGGTGATTTGTTTTTCAAAACCCAGTCTTTTCACCCCGGCATAAGCGAGCATGATGGCGTCGAGATTCATGGCCTCTAACTTTTTCAACCGGGTATCCAGGTTTCCCCTTAACGGAATCAGGTGAAGGTCCTTCCTGAAGTGGAGCAACTGAACCTGCCGCCTCAGGCTGCTCGTCCCGATCCTTGCCCCCGGCGGGAGGTCTTTGAGAGGTCGCCCCTCTCTCGATATCAAGACATCTCTCGGGTCCTCCCTCTTCGTGATGGCAAAGAGGTGGAGTCCTTCTGGCAATTCAGTGGGGACATCCTTCACACTGTGGACGGCAAGATCGATTTTTTTCCTGATCAGGGAGTCTTCGATCTCCTTTACAAAAAGGCCCTTTCCTCCGATCTTTGAGAGAGGGGCATCCTGAATCTTATCGCCCGTTGTTTTGATTTTAATCAGACCAACATGAAGACGGGGATGGACCTGGAGTAACTTCTCCTTTACCCAGTTTGCCTGGAAGAGGGCGAGCGGGCTTCCGCGGGTTCCAATCCTCAATTCTTCCGGAATCATTGGACCCTGACCTCCCTCAGAAATTCGGCGCATTGTTCCGGAAGCGTGGTGTTGATATAGATCCCTGTCCCGATCTCGAAACCCGCGGGAGTGGTCAGTTTGGGAACGATGACCACATACCAGTGATGATATTTGACATCCTTCTCCTCCAGGGGGGCGGAACGGATGACATAGTTGTAGTCAGGGTTATTCAATCCGTAAAAGAGCCTCTTCAGGGTATCCTGAAGGACACAGGCAAAATCCATTACCTCCTCATCCGACAGGTTTGCAAAGGAAGACCGGTGGATCTTCGGATAGATCCGTGTCTCAAAGGGGGAGCGGGAGGCAAAAGGACAGAGGGCGAGAAAATATTTCGTCTCTTTGACCACCCGGACCTGATGCCGCTTCTCTTCCCCCATCAATTCGCAGTAGATACAATTTCCGTAGGTGTCGCAGGCCAGTTGGGATTGATAAAGGGGATCCCTCACATGGGGCGGAACAATGGGGGTGGCAATGATCTGGGAGTGGGGATGCTCAAGAGAGGTCCCTGCCTTCTCTCCGCAGTTTCGGAATACGGTGATGAGATCGATCTGTTTCGACTTCGAAAGGGCGATGTATCGTTCCCGGTAAGCCAATACGGTATTTTTCACTTCCTCTAAATCCATGGTGGCAATCGTCCGGTTATGAAAAGGGGTCTCAATGATCACCTCTGCGATTCCAAATCCATCCACCTTCAGAAATCGGCCTTCATGCTTTCTCTCTGTCGTCAAATGGCTCTGCAGGGCAGCGAATTTATTGGGGACCACCCGGAGAGACCAGGCCGCGTTCTTTTCGATGGAGAAGAGCGAAGGGGGCGTCATCGACTCATTGCCCGGGCAGAAAGGACAATCTCCTCGATGGGGGGGAAGGGAAGTTTTTTCCTCCTTTCTCTGAAGAAATTGGTCAGGCCTCTTTGCCCGCTCGGTGGCTATGATGACCCACTCCTTTGAAACCATATTCTGTCTGAACTCCGGCATCTCACTCCTCCTCGTTTTCATCCGTCCTTTCCGGGAGCCGGAAAAGAGACCGGATGGCCTCGACATAAAGGTCTGTCATAGCCCCTTCATCTTTCTGCTTGAGTCGGGTCAGAGGTTCATGAAGAATTTTATTGACAATGGCAGAGGTGAGGGCCTCCAAGGACCTCCTCTCCTTTTCAGAGAGATCGGGATGGAGGAAGAGCATTTTCTCCAGCTCCTTGGTTCGAATCTCTTCAAATTTTTTCTTCAGAGCGATGATGGTAGGGGTGACCTCCAGGGATTGATACCAGCGGACAAACCTCAGCACTTCGTCCGAAACGATGGACTCCGCCCTCCGGGCTTCCTTCTCCCGGTCCTTGATATTTTCGTTGGCCACCTTCTGGAGGTCATCGATATTATAAAGGTAGATGTTTTCCATCTCGCCGACCCTGAATTCGATGTCCCGGGGGTCGGCAATATCGATGAAGAAGATGGGTTTCTGTTTTCGTTCCTTCATCACCCTGGTCATTTGACCCTGGCTGATAATCGGTTGAGGAGAATCGGTTGCGCTGATAACGATATCCGTTCTTTTCAGCCCGAGGGCCATCTCTTCGAAAGGGATGACTTCTCCATGAAAGTCCTGAGCCAGGGTTTCTGCCCGTTCATAAGTCCGATTGGTCACCAGGATTTTTCCCACCCCTGCGGAGACGAGGTGCCGGGCGGCCAGTTCACTCATCTCGCCTGCCCCGATCAGTAACACCGTTCTCCCTTCCATTGTCCCAAATATTTTTTCGGCCAGCCCAACGGCTACCGAGCTGACCGAAACAGCGCTATTGCTGATCCGGGTTTCAGTCCTTACCCTTTTCGCCACATGGAAGGCCCGGTGGAGAAGGCGATGGAGAATAACTCCCGAGGACTTCGATTCTATGGCTTTGGAATAGGCGGACTTGATCTGTCCCAGAATCTGGGGTTCCCCGATGACCATCGAATCGAGACTGGAGGCAACCCTGAAGATATGCTTCACGGCCTCCTCCCCGACCAGGAGATAAATACTCTTTTCAAACTCTTTTAAAGGAAGCTGGTGGTACTCAGAGAGAAAGTTTTTCAACTCAAGGATGGCCTTTTCCGTTTCCCCGGAGGCCGCATAGATCTCCACTCGGTTACAGGTGGAGAGGATCATATTCTCCTTGAGTGAAGAGAGAGATTTGGTTTGAGTCAGAGCCTTATCGATTTCCGATTCCCGGAAGGCCATTCTTTCCCTGATCTCAATAGGCGCTGTTTTGTGATTCAAACCGATGACGATCAATTCCATGGTATTCATCGAAAAAGAAAGAGATTATGTCAAATGGCGAGGAAAAAATATGCAATAAACGGAACCGATTTCCTCACCCTCACCCAATGACCATTGATCCATTTTCTACCAGTTGGAGTAGGTATGGAGGCCGGGCAGAAGGAGATTGACCCCTAAAAAAGTGAAGAGCACGGTCAGAAATCCGACAATGGCCATAAGGGCCGCCTTTCGGCCTCTCCATCCTACGGTGAGACGCTGATGAAGCAGTGCCGCATAGAGAAACCAGGTGATGAGGGACCAGGTCTCTTTGGGATCCCATCCCCAATACCGACCCCAGGCATATTCTGCCCAGACAGCGCCAGTAATGATTCCCAGTGTTAACAGGGGAAATCCGAACTTCAGGGCCTGATAATTGAGGTCATCGAGGACCTTCAATGAAGGAAGCCTTTTTCCAACGGCTCCCATCCTTTTTGATTTGAGTTGATGCTCCTGAATCAGATACATCACCCCCCCGCAGAAAGCCAGGGTGAAGAAGGCATTGCCAAGAAAAGCAAAGATCACATGGAAGGGATGCCAGAAACTTTTAAGTGCTGGAGCAAGGGGTAAGATCTCTTTGGGAAGGGCGAAGGCGAAGATCATGAGGAGAAGGGCAACGGGGGTGAGAAAAGACCCCAGTATCTTAACCTTATATCTCAGATTGGTAATCAGAAGGACACCGATGATCATCCATGCGAAGAAAGAAAGAGATTCGTGGAGGTTCGTCACAGGGGTATAACCTGCCTCCGCATAGCGGACCACCAGGGCACAGGTGTGAGAAATAAAACCGATGGAAACAAAGGCTGAAGCCCATCCGGAAAGGGTATTTTTAAGAAAGAGGATATAGAGGGAATAGGTCAGGGTGGCCAGGAGATAGAGAAGAGATGCGAATTTAAAGAAATAGATGTTCATAAAAGATTATTGAAAGGGGTTTAGGTTCCTAATGTCTTGTGCTCAAAATCTGGATGATCCATTTTATAAAACATTTTACCATTTTTTTGTCAATTGGTGAAATTGCCAATTGAGCATCAGATAAAAGAGGGGATGGATCCAGGGTCTTTTCAGGACCCTCCTGTAAATGGAGGGCAGGGAGAAGACCTCTTTCCAGATCCTTCTCATCCCTCTTTCTAATTCATCCACAGACATTAAGAGAGGTCGGTAGACCGCATTGAGAGAGTCATATTTCTCCCAATCTTCGCAGAAGACCCTCCCCTCTCTTTTCAATCGGTCAAAAGAATCGGTTCCGGGATAGGGGGCCATGATAAAAGTGAGGGCCCAGTCGAGTTGATGATCCCCGCAGAAGTCAATGATTCGTTGAAAAACCTCAGGATCGTCATCGTCCAGCCCCACGATAAAAGTTCCCATGATCCCGATCCCGTGATCGTGAACCCTCCGGATCGCCTCCCCGTAACGAGGAGGCTGATTAAATCCCTTTCCCATGACCCGGAGGTTTTTGGCGGAAAAGGATTCGAACCCGATATTTAAGGCAATGCAACCGCTTCTCGAGAAACCCCGAAGGAGGTCCGGGTCAAAGGCAACGGAGACCGGGGCATGTCCATACCAGAGGAGGTCATACTCTTCGAGAAGCTTCAGGAGTTCCAGGGCAAAACGTCTGTCCCCGGCAATATTGGAATCGATGATGTAGAGGAGTCTTTTTTTAAGGAAGTAGGGAAGGTCCTTGCTGATAAGAGAGAGGGCCTTCATCAGGATAGAATCCATTGCCGGCCCTTTGGTAAAGAGGGTGGTGAGTTCTTGATCAATATCTCGGATCGGCCGATTTCTGTACCGAAATCCAAAAAATCTGGAGACCCCGCAGAAGTCACAGCGATGGGGGCATCCCCTTGTGGTTTCGAGCAACTTCAGAGGAAAATAGAATTTCTCGTTGAGGAGCTCCCTCCTGGGCAGAGGAAGTTTATCGGAATTGACGAATCCGTTTGCCCGGTAAAGGCCTTTCATTTGACCTTTCTTAAAATCATCGATGAGCCTGGGCCAGACCTCCTCAGCCTCTCCGATCACCACAGCGTCCACATGCTGAAGGGCCTCCTCAGGAAGCATGCTGGCGTGCACCCCTCCCATGACCACGGGAATTCCTCTCTTTTTAAACTCCTTTGCGATCCAATAGGCCCGGGGAGCGGAAGGCGTTTGGGCGGTGAGACCCACCAAATCTACGTTTTCCTCAAAATCGATTTTCTCAAAGGCCTCGTCAATGATTTTGACTTCGATATCAGGAGGGGTTACGGCGGCTACATAAGGGAGGTTTAAAAAACTGAGCCTGAAAAGGAAGGCCTCCTCTTTCTTCCTTTCCCGCTCCGGTGAGATCAGGAGGATCTTCATCACTTTTATTTAACCCATTGAGGGCCTTTGGCACAACCCTTTCTCCCGATCCAATCATTTCTTAAAACAATCCATGCACAGAAGTTTCTTATCCGGAGGGGGAGGGACTTGAACCACGACCTCCTTTCCACAACTGGCGCAGATAATTTTATAGAATTTCGGACGCGGGGAACGGCCTACCCTTGAGGTACGCATCCTTCCGTGCCTTCTCCTCTGAATCATCATGACCTCTTTTCCGTTTCGAAGTTAATAACGTCTTCCCCCGCCCCCCTGACGTCCGGAGCCTCTCCGGTCTGTCCGGGGTCGGGCTTCATTCACATTGACCTGCCGACCGAAGAGCTCTTTTCCATTGAGGTTTGCGATTGCGTTTTGAGCCTCATTTTGATCGGGCATTTCGACAAAGCCAAACCCACGGGGCTGGCCACTGTACTTATCTTTCACGATGGTGGCCGAGCTGACTTGACCGAAGGCTTCAAAGGTTTTTTGAAGATTTTCTTCTGATACATCAAATGATAGGTTTCCTACATAAATGTTCATCGTCTCTCTCCTTTTTTAATATTCAAAAAAAATCCTCAGTTTTTCCGCCCGACTGGGATGTTTCAACTTTCTCAAGGCCTTCTCTTCGATCTGACGGATCCGCTCCCGTGTCACATGAAAGTCCTGTCCCACTTCCTCGAGAGTATGATCCTGTTTTTCTCCGATCCCGAACCGCATTCTTAAGATCTTCTCCTCCCTTTTATCGAGGGTGGAGAGGATACGATCCGTCTGCTTTGCCAGGTTCGAGATGATGGCCGCATCTTGAGGAGAAATAGAGCCCTTATCCTCAATCAAATCCTCCAGATGGCTATCCTCCTCCTCACCGATAGGAGTTTCAAGAGAAATGGTTTTTTTGCTGACCCTTAAAATCTTCTGGACATGTTGAAGAGGGACTTTCATCTTTTCGGCGATCTCTTCGAGGGTAGGTTCTCTTCCGATCTCCTGGACGAGGGATCGGGAAGTCCGGTTCAATTTATTGATGATCTCGATCATGTGGACGGGGATGCGAATGGTCCGGGCTTGGTCAGCAATGGCCCGGGTGATAGCCTGACGGACCCACCAGGTGGCATAGGTTCCGAATTTATAACCCCTCTGGTATTCAAACTTTTCAACTGCCCTAATCAATCCGATATTTCCTTCCTGAATCAAATCAAGAAACGGAAGGCCTCGATTCAAATATCTCTTCGCAATGGAGATGACCAATCTTAAGTTGGCCCTGATTAATTCGGCCTTGGCCTCTCTGACCCTGGTCTCTCCTCTCTCGATTGCCCTGATCGCCTCTTTGAGCTTACCGGAAGAGAGGCCGCACTCCGCCTCCATCCGGTTTATTTTCCGTTTCATCTTCCGGAGGGCGGCCCTCATTTCATCCTCATCTTTTCGTCTCAAATCCCCTTTCTTTCCCCTCAGAGGATTTTTGACTCCTTGAGCAAAAGCCCCAGATTTCTTCCGGTATTTTTTAACCTCTTCTTGTACCTTTTCTATCTGGTGGTCCCACTGTTTTAGCCTTTGAATTATCTTGTTGATCTGCTCTCCTCTTAAGTTGATCCCACTCAAGGCACTCAATATTTCATTCTGTTTTTTATCCATCTCCCGTTCGATTTTCATTTGAGAGATTTTCGTTTTCAGGGTCTTCCATTTCCGGCAGAGAAGTTGAATTTTAATCGCTCCCTTATGGATTTTATTGAAGAGCTGAAGGATTCTTTTTTCCTGAAGTCTTTCCTCTCTAATATTCATCACCTCATCGTTCATCTCATTGGTGATCTCCCTGATTTTGACCTTTCCGGACCGGAGGTCTTTCCCAAGGTTGAGGATCTCCCCGACAGCCATGGGGCAGTGGAGGATCACGCGGAGGATCTCCTGCTGTCTGCTCTCGATCCTTTTTGCCACTTCCACTTCTCCCTCGCGGGTCAGCAGGGGGAAGGACCCCATCTCCTTCAGGTAGATTCGAACAGGATCAATCGCCTTTCCAGGAAGAGTTACCTCTTCGGCTCCAACGGTTTCTTCTTCTCCCGCAGGTTGAAGATTTTCATCCTCCGTTTCGGCCCCTAACGACTCCACAAAAAGGTCCATATCCAACCCATCGGTCAGGGCTATCGGATCTTCGGTTCGTTCGAACAGGTAAGGTATTTCCGAAATCTGGTTTTTCAAATGTTCCTCTTGCGCAGTCAATCTCTTTTCAAAGAAAAACGGTGAAGGGTCCGGAAAGGGTTTATTTCAGCTCTGAATAATAAAACCGCAAAGAAGTTGTTTAGAGTTTCCTTGCGGCTTTTCTCAACTTAAACGACAATAAACTCTTGGCAACTAAATTTGACCTAACTATAAGCTTTTCCCAACCAAATAGCAAGAACATTCGCAGGGGACCGAATGATTCACCTCTTCACCGGGCTCGAAAGACCTCCCGGGCAGTATCGTGTGCAGTTATCGCAGTGGTAATGGATAAAAAATTGAAGGTATTGCATGTGGCGGAAAAATCGAGGTGATTTCAACATCTCCAGGCGTTCTTTCGTGGAGGGTTTCTCTGCCATCTCGATCAAGAACCGCATAAAGTTTCCCACATCGTCCGGCTGGCTCACCCTCACACAGCGATGGCTCAGTACACGGCCCTCTTCTGTCAATGCCTTTCCGGGGCAGGTTGTTCTGCAGTCATAGCCGCAGGTGGAACACGGATCATAGTCCCGAAGAGGGGAATCGGATTCAAGATCAAGGCTGTTGAGAAGGCCAAGGAACATGACCCGAGGCCCATATTGAGGGGTCAGGGCGAGCGTGTTTCTCCCCCATACGGCCAGTCCACTCTGAACGGCTGAATGTCGCAACGAGATACTACCGATGGGAGAACGGAAGGTTTCCCCGGTGAGTTCAAAAGGTCGATGAGCCTGAACGAGAAAGCATTCGGCCCCGTATTGGCGTCCCATAAATTTACCAAGATGATAGGCGGCCGTATTGCCGGCGGATTCCACCGCATATAAAAAAGAGGGCATCTTGCTCCAGGTATTTTCTCCATAGCGATAAGCCCCTGCAAGAGGACTGAAGGCAAGAACGACGATGGACCGGGCGGATTGGAGGTAACGAAGTGGATCAGGAGAACGGGGGCTATGATAGTCCCTCAGATTTAAAAAACCCACCAGATCCGCTCCCAGATCCATGGCCTTCTCTCTTATCTTCTCCTTCATCGCCGTTCCTCCCCTCAGGATAACCACCTCTTTCTTCTCCGGTAGTGTTTCACTTCCCGGAAGCTTTTCCGTTTCCCCAGTTGGCTGAGGCCAAGGTAAAATTCTTTGATATCCTCATTCTCCTTGAGCTTGGGAGAAGGGCCATCTAAAACGATACGCCCGTTCTCCATGATATAGCCAAAATCAGAGGTGGAAAGGGCAATCTTTGCATTCTGCTCAACGAGAAGAATGGATGTCTTTTCTTCCCGGTTGATCTTTTTAATCACCTCGAAGATATCTCTCACAAGAAGAGGGCTGAGCCCGAGTGAGGGCTCGTCGAGAAGCATCACCTTCGGATCGGACATCAGGGCACGACCCATGACCAGCATCTGCCTCTCCCCTCCGGAGAGATAGCCGCTCACCTGTCTTCTCAGGTCTTTGAGTCTTGGGAAAAAGTGGTAGACCCAATCAAGGTCTTTTAGAATCGCCTCTTTGTCGTTTCGAGCATAGGCGCCCACCCGGAGATTTTCCTCCACCGTGAGATGTTCGAACAGGCGACGACCCTCCATGACCTGGATGATTCCCATCTGGACGATCTCCTCCGGTGCCTTCCCATCAATCCTGACACCATCAAACTCAATGCTTCCGTCCGTGACCTCCCCCAATTCCGTATAGAGGACTCCTGAGATGGCCTTGAGGGCCGTTGTCTTCCCCGCCCCATTGGCCCCCAGCAGGGAGATGATCTTTCCGTCAGGGACCTCGAGGGAGACTCCCTTCAGGACGAGGATCACATCACTGTAAATGACCTCGATGTTGTTGAGACGAAGCATCGTTTAACCAGAATTCCAATCTCTCAGGGTGGTTACTCCTGCCAAAGGTGAAATAGGGGAGGCATTAGCCTCCCCTATGGGCGACTAAAGTCGCCCATACCCACTCTGATATGGTAAATTTTTATCCAAATTTTTTTATTTTTTGAGTAATTTTACTCTATTTCTTAACGGGTGCCACAAACTCCAGAGTGATTGTGGTCATCGCTCCGGAATCCGCTCCGGAGACTTTGATTTTATAAACTCCCGGAGGAATGGGATTCAGAGTCTTTGGATCAGGAGCCATAATGGGAGTCCAACCCACTCGAAAGAGGGTGTTCAATTTAGCCGTCACAGGGACCTCTGCCTTAAAACTCCCTGCCTCATTTGCCTGACCAAAGGCAATTCCCACATCCTCTCCGGGCTTCGCCCCCTTCATCTCTACTCCAGGAGGAAGCACCAGATCCACGACCACCATTTCCTTTGGAGACCAGCCTGTCCCTGTAAAAACGATGGGGACTCTCATAATATCCGGAAACTTCAGCTCCACTTTTTCAGGAGTGACTGAGGCCGTGACCTTGGGTTTTGGAGGCGGGAACAGTGTTTTACATGCCACCCATGAAAAAGCGATCGTTCCGATCATCAGAAGAATCAATATTTTTCTGAGAGAATTCATCAATCCTCCCCCCTTTCTTTTTAGAATTTATGAAGAGATACGGCGTCCGGTGTTTTTATCCAATCGGATGCGGAAACGACTTTGCCTGCTTTTACCTGATAAAACCTGACTTCCAGGCTTCCCCTTCGTGAAGTCGGGCTATAGGCACAGGGACCCTGTAACCCAGCTCTCTGCATCCCTGTCAGTTTCTGGTAGGCCTGGAACATGGCCTCCCCGTTCAACTTCTTATAGCCCACATCTTTTAAGGCAATCCTCAGCCCTGCCTCGAAGGTCATTGCCCATACCATCCCGATGGTATAGACCTCATTCATATCCTCCAATTTCCCCCGTCCGTATTTTACCCAGAGGTTTGACAGGGGATGCTTTCTTGCGTCGTCTCCCCGAATATAATAGGAAACGATGATCGCGCCCTCTAAGGCCTCGGGATGAAGCCTGGTGCCCAGAGAGGTGGGGCCCCAATAGTCGCAGAAGAACTGGATGTTCTTCGTCAGGCCCAATTTATGAGCATCCCGGATCACATTGGTCGGTGTGGGGTCCACCCCACCCACGAAGATGTAGTTGACCTCTGCCTTGGCCAGCCTTGAGAGGTAAACCGTATGATCCAGCGATCCCGGTGGGAAAAACTCCGGCGGGGCCAAAGTCACTCCCATCTTTTCTGCGTATTCTTTTCCGCCCCGGAGAAATTCCTTGCCGTAAGGGTTATCCCAGGAGATGTAACCTATCTTAGGCATTCCCGTTTTCCCCTTCTTCCTCCAGTCCGAAATGATCCAGTCAATCGTAGCCGCAAAAGAATCCTGATAGGCAGGGCCCCATATGAAGACCCTTCCCAGATGGGCCTGGAATTCCCCATCTCCGGGGACGAGCTGGACCAGTTTATCTTTTGTCGCCAGTGGTGCGATCGCTTTTCCGATGGGCGTGCCGATGGCATTGACGACCAGGAGTTTGGGCTCAGCCCGGTAGCGCTTATAGGCAGAAACGCCTCTGGCCACATCATATCGGGTATCGACACCGATGAACTTCACCTTTACTCCATCGACCCCCCCTCTCGCATTCAAATCTTTAAAGTAATCCTCGGTGCCCATATCCCCGGGGACATTGAGGCCTGCAATGGCTGCCGTGTAATCGGCAAGGCTGAGGTAGGTGACATATTTTTCCGCCGCACCGCTTTTGAGAACCCCGATCCCAAAGAGAAACGTAAAAATGACGACTCCGTATAACCACCTTTTCATCTTCATCATGACCTCCTTTCGTTACGCCTCATGGATTACCTCCAATTTTATCTGGATTCCTCATCACCCCCTCTCGTGGAATCGCTCATTATTGTACTTCAAATTGAGACGATCTGCTGACATCAGAAGAAATATTTAACCTATCGTGATCCCCCTATCTCCTATTGTATCATCAATGTGAAAACGGGTAGAGCCGATAAGATGCCTTGAAGATCTCCCAGCGGTGGGCCAGTCCCCTCGGCTCAAAGATCAGAAAGAGAATGAGGACGAGACCGAACACAGAGACGCCCATCGATGCGGCCGGATGAATCCCAATCCAGGGGAACATCGAGGCCAGAAAAGGAGCGATGAACATCACCCCCTCATCCAGGAGACGGAGGAATATGACACCGAAAAAGACACCGGGGATACTCCCCACGCCCCCCACGATCAGCATTCCGATGTAGTTGAGGGCATGGAGCAGTGTAAATTGTTCGGGATGGACCATCTGAATCCAGTGAGCCCACAGAGAGCCTGCTACCCCCGCATAAAAACAGGAGATGAAAAAGGCGAGCAGTTTATAATGGTAGAGCTCGATTCCCATCACCTCAGCCGCAAGGTCATTGTCCCGGATGGCTACGAAAGCCCTGCCCACCCGGGTTCGGACCATATTCCGGGCACCATAGACCATCAGGAGCATGACCGTGATGATGATGTAGTAGATTTTTTCATCGCTATCAAATTCAAATCCTGCAATGCGGGGGGCCGGAGGATGGAGACCCTGTGTGGTTCCGGTGATCTGGAGATGAAGGATCAACCACATGACCACGAAATGGATGGCGATCGTCGCCATGGCGAGATAAAAGCCCTTGATCCGGAGCGAAGGGGCACCTCCTCCCAATCCGATTAAACCTGCAACGATCCCCGAAAGAGGAAGGGCCAGAAAGAAGGAGAGGCCAACCTTGCCGGTGAGGATGGCTGAGGTATAAGCGCCGATGGCCATGAAGGCGGCCTGTCCGAAGGAAATCTGTCCGCAATAACCGCTGACCAGTTGAAGACCCAGGACGATGATGATCGTGATACTGAGGCTATTGAGCAAGCTGATCAAATAATAGGATCCATAAAGAGGAAAGGTATAGAGAAAGATCAGGGCTCCGATTAAAATCCCCCAGTGCCGCTTGATCCTGAGAATGGCCATATCCTGGCTATAACGCTCATCAAAAGTTCCGCAGGGCCTCATTGTCAAACCTCAAAAAACCAAATCAGGAATAGTATTCCATGCCTCATGGGTTACACCCTTTCGATTCTCTTTAACCCGAAAAGCCCATAGGGTTTTACCAACAAAATGATGAGAAGCAGGGCATAGGCCGCCACATCCTTGAGACCCCCTCCCACAAGAGGGTCGAGATAACCCGCAAAGACGTTTTCAGCAACACCCAGGATGAGCCCTGCCAGAAGCGCACCCGGGAGGGAATCCAGTCCTCCGAAGAGGGCCACGATCAGCCCTTTGATTCCGATGTAGGGGAGGGGGAAGTGAATATCCATCACATAGGCCGCCCCCATCCCGGCGACTGAAGCGACCATTGCAGAGATGATCCAGATGAGGGAGAAGATCGTCTTCACCTTGATCCCCGTGCTCTGGGAAAGTTGATGGTCCTCAGCCGTCGCCCTCATCCCCAATCCTGTCTTGGTCAACCTGAAGAAAAGGGTTAAGAGGAGGAAGATGAAGAGGACGATCCCAAAGCTAATGAGCTGGACCGATCCCACAGGGACCCCCGCCACTTCGAATTCCCCGAGGGGCAGAAGGGTGGCATAGGTTTTTGATTCCCCTTTGAGAATCAATTGAAAGATTCCATCCAGAGCCATAAAGACGGAGAAGGTCATCAGAAAGGCGGAAATCAGGGGTTGTCCGATTAAAAGCCTGAGGGTGATGCGTTCCACGAGCCAGCCCATCAGCATGGAACAGGCCAGTGAAATCAGAAGACCGATCAGAAGAGGGAGCCTCAAGGCGACGAGAGCGACCCAGAGAAAGAGACCCCCAAAGGCCAGGAGCTGGCCGTGAGCCAGGCTGACCACACGGGTCGATTTATAGACCAGGACAATCGCTGCGGCCACCAGGGCATAGAGGCCACCGATCATCAATCCCGGAATGGCAAGCTGAAGAAATTCCTTCACTGGGCGTCCTCCACCGGATTGATCTGGATGGCTGTCCGGATCACCCCTTTTCTTCCATCCCGATAGGTAATGGAGGTTTCCACACCGAATTCGCGATCCTCCCCGTAGAGGGCAGTGATCAGATCGCGGTAGCGTTCTTCGATGAATGCCCTCCTCAGTTTTCGGGTGCGGGTCAACTCCGCCTCGTCGGCATCAAATTCCTTATGGAGGTTGACAAATTTTTTAATCCTGGACCAATCCGGAAGAAACTGATTGATCCGCCGGATATCCTTTTTGATCAATTCGATCACCACTGATTTTTGAGAGAGGTCGGTGAAGGTCGTGTAGGGGATCCTTCCGGTTTCAGCCCACCGGCCCACATTTTCAAGATCGATGTTGATGATGGCGGTGACATAATCCTTATCCTCTCCTCCGACCACCAGGGCATCCTTGATATAGGGACAGAATCTCAACCGGATCTCGGCAAACTGGGGCGAGAATTTCCGGCCGTCCCTCAATGCCTTGAGATCCTCCATCCGGTCGATCACCACGAGATGGCGGTCTTCATCGATATAGCCAAAATCGCCCGTATAGTACCAGCCCTCCCGAATTTTCTCCCGGGTGGCCTCCTGATTCTTATAGTATCCTGAAAAGATATTCTCCCCCCTGACCAGTATTTCGCCTTCCGGTGAGAGACGGACCTCCACTCCCGGCATGGGGGGGCCGCAGGTTTCATATTTGATCCCTCCATCCCGGTGAATCGTCACCAATCCCTGTTCCGATCCGCCATAGACCTGTTTAATGTTCACACCGATTGCCTGAAAATAGTTGAGAATCTCCGGGCTCACCGCACTTCCAGCGGTATAGGCGCATCTAATATTGGAAAGCCCAACCCGATCCCTGAGGGGACGAAAGAGAACCCAGTGGGCGATCTGATAAAGAAATCTCCTGAATCCGCCCAGCCCTTTTCGAGAGGAACGGAATTCTGCGGTTTTATATCCGATGGGAAGGAAGAGATGATAGATCCATCTTCTCCAAGCAGAGGTATCGGTGATCTTTGCCTGGATCATCCGGTTGATGTTCTCCCACAGACGGGGAGCAAAGAAGAGGATACTGGGCCCGATCTCTCTGATATTTTCCTGAACCGTTTCAGGTTCCTCGGGAAAATTGACCTCCATGCCCGAGACCAGTTGTCCGGCGACCCCGACCGCCTGCTCGGCTATCCAGCCGGGAGGGATAAATGAGACATAACGATCACGCTCAGACCAGTGGTCGACGTCCCGCCAGGCCTGTGCAATAGCGACAAGGCCCTTGTGGCTGATCATGGCTCCTTTGGGTAATCCCGTCGTTCCGGAGGTATAACAGACGAGGGCAATCTCCTCACCCTTTTCCTGTTTAACGCTTTCCTCGAATAGACCGGGATGGCTCTTCTCATACTTCTTCCCGAGATGGATCATCTCCGGAAAATCGATCAGGATCGGGTCCTCGTAATTCCATAATCCTTTCGGATCCCAGTAGATCACCTTTTTTACGAGTGGGAGATCCTCTTTGATCCGGAGAAGTTTGTCCACCTGCTCCTGGTCGTGGGCAACGACAAAGGTGGAGTCAGAATCCTTGACGAAGAATTTGACTTCGGGGGGCGTGCAGTCCGTATAGATCCCCACCACAGTTCCGCCCGCTGACTGGACAGCCAACTCGGCCCAGAAGATTTGGGGTTTATTCTCTCCGAGGATCGAAACCTTATCCCCTCTTTTCATCCCGAGAGAGATGAAACCCAGCGTCACATATTTGACCCTCTCATAATAATCCTTCCAGGTAAATCGCTGCCAGATCCCGCGATCCTTCACCCTCATGGCAATCCTTCGGTCGCCGTATTTTTCAAAATTCCTTTTCAGGAGTTTGGGAAGGGTATTCTCAGGCATGGTTCTCTCTTTCAGGGGTTTCCTCTCCCAAATAGGCGCGAATCACCCAAGGGTTGCTCCTGATCTCCTCCGGGGTTCCTTGAGCAATCTTCTTTCCGAAATCGAGAACAACCAGTCTCTCCGCAATATCCATTACCACTTCCATATCGTGTTCCACCAGAACAATGGGGATCTGTTTGAGTTCGTGGATGTCAATGATGAACCGGGCCATATCCTCCTTCTCCTCAAGGTTCATTCCGGCCATGGGTTCGTCGAGGAGAAGGAGTTTGGGTTCGAGGGCAAGCGCCCTTCCCAGTTCCACCCGTTTTCGAACACCATAGGGCAGGAGACCCACCACCTTCTTCCGGTAGGGTTCCATCTCAAGAAGGTCGATAATATCCTCAACGACCTCCCTGTGCCGGATCTCTTCACCCCGTGCTGGACCGAAATAGATCGCCCCTGCGAAGGCCCCCCGTTTTAAATGGATGTGTCGTGCGGCCATCAGATTGTCCAGGACAGTGAGGCCAGTAAAGAGCTCAATGTTCTGAAAGGTCCTGCCGATCCCCAGACGTGCGATCCGTGAGGGAGGGAGGTGGTAAATATTATGGTCTTCGAAGAACAACCCTCCCTTTTGGGGCCGGTAGAAGCCATTGATGCAGTTGAGCAGGCTTGTCTTTCCCGCCCCATTGGGGCCGATGATGGCCATCATCTCGCCCTCTCTCACCTCAAAACTCACCCCTGAGAGGGCTGAGACACCTCCGAAATGAAGCCAGATATCGATCGCCTTCAATTTGATGGACTCTTTTTTGCTTGTTTCCACTTTCATCCCTGTGGAGATGCCGTGGCAGGCTTTCTCCGATTTTATCATAAAGACTTAATGGATAGGGTTTGGATGAAGCTGATCCGGTGAAATGTCCCTAATGCTATAAGATAGGATTTTTATTGTCAATGGAAAAAAACCCTTGATTCTTTCTCATTTTTAATAAAGAATTCAGGCTGATGATTTGATCCGAATATCTTCAAGGGGGAGGAGATCATGTTCGACATTCTTTTGGCGGAAGAGGAGAAGGAATTACAGGAAGAGGTGCGAAGATTTGTGAAAGAGAGGGTCTCAAGCTCACTGATTCGGGCCATGGATGCTGACCAGGTGAGATATCCGAAAGAGTATATGGAGAGCCTGGGAGCAAAAAACCTTCTCGGCCTTAGATTTTCAAGAGAGTGGGGGGGAAGAGGCCTGAAATGGACTTCAGAGGTGGCGGCCATTGAGGAGATCGGGGTCCTCGGCTCCGGGATGACCTGCCTCTATTCATTGGTCAGCATTGTAGGTGAGGCGATCCACCACTTTGGAACCCCGGAGCAGAAGGAGAGATATTTAAAGCCAACCCTTGAAGGGAGGCTCTGCTGTGCGGAGGCACTTACCGAACCCCGGGGAGGTTCCGATTTCTTTGGCGCCACGACGATTGCGAAGAGAGATGGAAAGGACTATATCCTCAACGGACAGAAGCGTTTTGTGGTGGGGGCAGAAGGCGCGGATTACTTTCTGGTCTATGTGAAGACCGCTCCTGGGGCAGAGCCCCATGAATCCATTTCCTGTTTTATTGTCGAGAGGGAGAGGGGAGTGGAGGTGAAACATGTCTACGGGCTCCTGGGCTCCCGGGGAGGAGGGACTGGTCGCCTCTATTTCCGGGATACCCGGGTGCCTGCCAAAAACCTCGTCGGGCCCGAACATGGAGGCGCTTTGATCTTCAATCGGATGATGATCCCGGAACGGCTGACCACAGCTGCTGGGGCCCTTGGAATGGCCCGTTGCTGTCTGGAGATCGCCATGCGATACAGTCACCGGAGGAAGGCCTTCGGAGAGACCATCCGGAAATTTCAGGCAGTCAGTTTTAAGGTGGCTGATGCCATCTCGAAACTCGATGCCGCACGGAGCCTCGTCTATGTGACCGCAAGGCATGTGGATGAGGGACTGGATTCGAGACGGCTCGTCTCGGAGGCAAAGAAGATTTCGACCGAGATGCTCTGGGAGGTGGTCAACCAGTCCATGCAGATCATGGGCGGGATCGGATATACGAATGTCTATCCCATCGAGCGTCTCTTCAGGGATGCGAGGTTACAGATGATCTGGACCGGGACCAATGAGATCATGAGTCTTCTCATCCAGCATGAGTTCTATAAGGAGGTCCTGGCAAAGATCAATGAATCGAGAGATGTGGAAGGTGATGCAGGAGACCTCGAAGGAGAAGAAGAGAAGGTCTATGAA